>Ga0310690_10011422_pt1 | contig 10959 bp, 12 predicted proteins | sample AusTroGonzalo_MG_2_FD_207661 | JGI IMG/M metagenome (GOLD analysis project Ga0310690, IMG submission 207661) | Bovine rumen microbial communities from tropical cattle in Woodstock, Queensland, Australia - Gonzalo_04 (v2) (version 2) | ecosystem: Host-associated > Mammals > Digestive system >...
TCCGCCTCACCATGAAGTCGAACTCCGACAACTTCCGCCAGAGCGCGATCCAGGGCATTATGAAACGCATCAAAGCCAAAGGCGCCAAAGTCATCGTCTACGAACCCACCCTCGAAGACGGCACCACCTTCTTCGGCAGTCGCATCGTGAACGACCTGGCCGCCTTCAAGGCACAGAGCGACGCCATCATCGCCAACCGCTACGACCCTTGCCTCGACGATGTGCAGGAGAAAGTATATACCCGCGACATTTTCAAAAGAGATTAAAATCGCATGTGATGGTAGCGGTCCAAACCGTGGGACGCTACCTGCAAAAAAGGCTTAAAATGAAGGTAGCGGTCCAAGATAAGGGACACTACCAGCACTGAAATACATGAAGACGATATTAGTCACCGGCTCGGCCGGATTCATCGGCGCCAACCTCGTCCTGCGACTGCTGAAGGACGGGCTTCCCGTCATGCCCGGCTCCGACCGGGCATCTCTCCACATCGTCGGCATCGACAATCTGAACGACTATTATGATCCTGGGCTGAAGGAATACCGCCTCCGAGAAATCGATAAGGCCTATACCGCCGTCATGCCCGGCTTGACCGGACATCTCAAATACGAGTTCATCAAAGGCGATATCTCCGATAAAACCTTTGTAGATAGCCTGTTCGAGAAGTATAATTTCGACATAGTCGTGAATCTGGCGGCCCAGGCCGGCGTTCGCTACAGCATTGACAACCCCGACGCCTACATCCAGAGCAACATCCTTGGCTTCTACAACATCCTCGAAGCCTGCCGGCACTCCCGAGACGTCATGCCTGGCTCGACCTCATCCGTCATTCCCGGCTTGACCGGGAATCTGAGATACCAAGGCGTTCAACATTTGGTCTACGCCTCGAGCTCTAGCGTCTACGGCGGCAATACGAAGATTCCCTTCGCCGTCGAAGACCGCGTCGATAACCCCGTGTCGCTCTACGCAGCAACGAAGAAAAGCAACGAACTCTTCGCCCACTGCTACTCGAAACTCTACGGCATCCCGACCACCGGCCTGCGCTTCTTCACGGTCTACGGCCCCGCCGGCCGCCCCGACATGGCCTACTTCGGCTTCACCGACAAACTCCGCCGCGGCGACACCATCCAAATCTTCAACTACGGCAACTGCCGTCGCGACTTCACCTACATCGACGACATCGTCGAAGGCATCGTCCGTGTGATGTGGAAGGCCCCAGGGGGCGAGGTACCCTACGCTATCTACAACATCGGCGGCGGCCAGCCCGAGAACCTGCTGGACTTCGTGACGATCCTCCAAGAGGAACTCCTCCGCGCCGGCGTCCTCCCTCCGGACTACGACTTCGAAGCCCATAAACAACTCGTCCCCATGCAGCCCGGCGACGTCCCCACCACCTACGCCGACTCCACCGCCCTCGAACGCGACTTCGGCTTCGTGCCCAAAATCACCCTCCGGGAAGGGTTGTGGAAGTTTGCCGAGTGGTACAAAGAATATTATTGCTAACTGAATTAAGAGAATTGAAAAACGGTATGATGAAGGACACGAAAAAGATCATACAAGCACTCGCTTACCTGGCAGGTAAGGAGGAAGACAAGGTAATGAACAATATGAAGGCATACAAGCTTCTGTGGCTGGCCGACCGATACCATCTGCGTCAGACGGGTCGCACCATCACCGGCGATGCTTATTACGCCATGCCTCACGGTATCGTTCCGAGCGATGCCAAGTGTGTGCTGGAAAACGAAAAGACGAAGCTGAAGAATCCGAAAGGATACAAGGAACGCTATATCGCCAATAAGGGTGCCTATGATTTCATGGCCCTGGCAGATGCCGACTTGCAGGTTTTTTCCGAATCAGACCAGGAAGCGCTTGACAAAGTATATGAGCAGTATGGCCAACTGGATGCCCGGGAGTTGTCGGAATTTTCCCATCTCTTTCCCGAATGGCTGTTCTATAGCGAGATGCTGAAAGATAAGGACCAAAAGAGTTCTTATCGGATTGATTTGGACCATTTTTTTGAAAAAGGCCCTGAAGACGGATTCTTCTGCGAAAGCCAGGAGATGCTTAACCTGACACAAGAATTATATCATCAGTATCATCGCAGTTGAGTGTTATGGATCTTCCAGTGAGTTTGATTGGAGCTGTTGTTGGAGAGGGAGAAAAATACTTCTTCACTGTAGATTGCCCGATAGGTGTCCAGGACCATATACATATTTGTATCAAGCGATACAATAGGATTTTGTTGTTTTCGACTTGTTCTTCTCAAACAGATACAGCATTTCGACTGGCGCAACTGAAAGGGTTTGACTTGAATACGTTCCCGATTTTTACCAGTAATGAAGTAAACAAGTTCCAGAAGGAGATAACCTATATAGATTGTAATAACGTAATTGAGGTCGGAGAAGCCGAGTTTGGACAACTGATCAAAGATGGAAAAGTCCATCGTCTTGATGGTAAAATTGATGATCAAGGGCTGGAGTTGATTGCCAAAGGCGTGAAACGGAGTACCATCGTTGAACGTAGACTGAAAGACTTATTTTAATTCATTTTTTTCCTATGAGGAGCTTGAATGATAAAGGCCGCGCCGCCCTGATGGCAGACATGAAATCCTTCGATGCGCCGATGCCGTCGGTGGGCTCTTTCTCGTTCAATCCGACAAAGAGATCTTTGTTCAATGTGCGCAAGATGGAGATCACGCCGAAGATGATTGAGGATGCGCGAGCGAAAGGCATTGAACTAATTGAGTTTCCAGCCCAGCTGAATGATCAGACAGTACTTGGAGGAAGAGTTATCTGGAATACCGATAAGTTTGAAATCCATGTAGGTCACTGGGCCGAGCCCATCCTTGACGAACTAACGGAGTTGGTGGAGAAAGAGTTCTCTCTGCCGTACTTTGAGTTCGTTTACGACGAGCACTGGGACTTGGGACATGGCTGGTCGGGTGATATGATAGGTACCCGATAATTCAGTTATCTTGAGCAAATAGAAAAAAGTTGATTAATTTTAATAGAAAATTAGTATGAAAATAACAGTAGCAGGTGTAGGATATGTGGGACTTTCTCTTGCGGTGTTGTTTGCGCAGCATCATGAGGTGACGGCGATTACGACGACGCCGAAGAAGGCGGATAAGTTGAATGATTTCATCAGTCCGATTCAGGATGATGAGATTGAACGGTTTTTCAGGGAGGTGAAAGAGGGGAAGCGGAAGCTGAACCTGCACACGACTGTGGATAAGGATGCGGCGTACCGGTCGGCGGAGCTGGTGGTGATTGCAACGCCTACCAATTACGACGACGAACACCATTTCTTTGACACCAGCGCCGTGGAGGATGCGATTGAGCATGTGTTGCGGGTCAACCCGAATGTGCTGATGGTCATTAAGTCGACCATTCCGGTGGGCTATACCGACTCCGTGCGCAAGAAATATGGCGTGAGCAACATCATCTTCTCGCCCGAGTTCCTGCGCGAGAGCAAAGCCCTGTACGACAACCTGCACCCCAGCCGTATCGTGGTAGGTGCATACGAAGACCAGCAGAAAGAAGCAGAACTGTTCGCAGAGCTGCTCAAAGAAGGCGCTGAAGACAAGAATATCCAGACACTGATCGCCCATCCCACCGAGGCAGAGGCCATCAAGCTGTTTGCCAATACGTACCTGGCCGTGCGCGTCAGTTATTTCAATGAGCTGGACACCTACGCCCAGACCAAGGGCCTGAATACGCAGCAGATCATCGACGGCGTGTGCATGGACCCTCGCATTGGCGGACATTATAACAACCCGAGCTTCGGCTACGGCGGCTACTGTCTCCCGAAAGACACGAAGCAGTTGCTCGCCAACTACAAGGATGTGCCCCAAACCATGATTGAAGCCGTGGTCAAAAGCAACAGCGTCCGCAAAGACTTCATCGCCGACAGCATCATCGCGAAGCACCCCAATACCGTGGGAGTCTATCGCCTCACGATGAAGAGCAACTCCGACAACTTCCGCGCCTCCGCCATCCAGGGCGTCATGAAGCGCATCAAGGCCAAAGGCATTCCCGTGATCATCTATGAACCCACCCTCGAAGACGGTTCCACTTTCTTCAACAGCGTAGTGGTAAACGATCTGGAGAAGTTCAAGACGCAGAGCGATGTGATTCTGGCCAACCGCTTCGATGCCTGCCTGGCGGATGTGGAGGGGAAGGTTTATACGAGGGATTTGTACAGACGTGATTAGCGCGATGCGTAGTGAATATTATAAGTGATGCGGGGATGTTTGCGTAATTAGATGATAATGAGATAAATGATTGGGTGGATAACAAGAAGCACTCCGCTAGGGGACAAGTGATTAACGAACCGACTATGTTTGGTTTTTAGATAATAAGATATTTTACTCTTTCAAAGATGATACAAAGAGTAGACATACGACCTGAGATGTTGGCATGGGCTATTGAACGTGCTGGCTATGATGTCGTTGCATATCTAAGTGAACACTCGGATGTGGAAGCTTGGTACAAACAAGAGAAGCTGCCCACAGAGAAGCAACTCGAAGAGTTTGCAAAGAGGATTCATATTCCTTATGGTTATCTGTTCTTGGACCAGCCTTCTCAAGAAGAAGTCCCGATACCTATGTTCCGTGGTAATTCCAGTAACGGAGGTTTCAATCTGAACGTATACGATACTGTTCTCTCTGTGCAGCGAAGACAAGATTGGTTGTCTGAATACCTTACGGAAAACGAGTATGATGTTTGCACTTGTGTGGGTATCATAACATTGCAGACACCTAGTCATGAAACGGTTCATATCTTGCGCCAGTTGCTCCATTTGGATGAAGACTGGGCTTTCAATAAGAGAGATGCTGCTGATGCAGTGAACGGTCTAACAGAGCGTATTGAGGAACTTGGCATAGCGGTCTGCTTTAATAGTGGTGTTGATAATAATAACCGCCGTGAGATACCCGTTGAAGAATGCCGAGGATTTGCATTGGTTAACGAGGCAGCTCCTTTTATTTTCATTAATAATAAGGATAGTAAAACGGCTCAACTTTTTACCTTGATACATGAGATGGCTCATATCCTTTTGGGGACAAGTGCTGGCTTCGGTGGTGATTTGGATAAGATTCTTGACGTTACAGAGCGTTATTGCGATAAAGTGGCTGCAGCATTCTTGATGCCTACTGATTTGGTAAAGTACGTATGGCGTGGTATTAGTCAGACTGCCAAGAAATTTAAAGTGAGCGAGATAGCAATGGCTCGTCGTGCTTATGAGTTGTGCCTGATTAACAGAGAAGAGTACCACAACTTCTATCTTGAATATCAGAGCCGCCCTATCCCTATTGTAAGGAAATCTGGTTACGGTGACTTCTATGCAACAGCAACAAAACGTGTTGGTCGCTTGCTGGCTGTCCATATCATCAACGCCGTTAAACGACATCAGTTGGATCATCTGCAGGCCTACCGCCTGACAGGTATGTATGGCAGTACTTATCATACTTTTGTAAACAAGTTGGTGTAGTATGTCATATTTGTTTGATACCAATATATTCATACGCTGTAAGAATGAGATGCCCATTGATATCTTCCATGGTTTGTGGCAGCGTATTGCAGATCTTGCTCAAAATGGACATATTTTTAGCAGTGTTAAGGTAAAAGAAGAGATAGACAAAGGTAATGACGAACTCGTGCAATGGTGCAACGACAACTTACCTAAAGGTTTTTTCTTGCCTTTCGATTCTCATGCTGAATATGCCAGACTGATGACTTGGGCAAATGGAAGTGTCGTTTTCTCTGCTGCGGCTAAGCAGGAGTTTGCCACAGTTGCGGATGCTTTTCTTGTAGCCACTGCAGCAGCTCACAGCATGAAGGTAGTTACCTTTGAGACTTCTGATCCGGCTTGTAGAAAGCGTGTGAAGATACCCGATGCATGTATTGCACTTGGCGTTGAGTATTGCTCATTGAATGATGTACTCCATGAATTGGGAGTGGTAATTTAAACTATCAAGCGGGACAAGTATAATATCGCCGTGGGAGGGCGAGGGGCTGAGAAGCTGCTGACTGTGAGGGGGAACGCGGAGGCGTAAAGCGCCCAGCACGAGCCCGAAGGGCAAGAATTAAATATGAGTTGTTGATATTCAGAGAGATATGTTTTTCCGTGTAACTATTTTTCTTGATGGCATTCCTTGCACTAATTTCGCGCTGGATTAATTATTATGAACGAAGGAATTGATTTAGCATTTATAGGCGCCAAGGTTGCCACAAGAGAAAATATAGCTGCAAGTCTTGCAGTTCATGGATTGTCTGCTGCTTACAACATTGCGCAGTTGTATCGTTATCGTGTCGCTTACTTAGATGGGCAACGATTGCTGACGAATGGCGTTACGCAAGCAATAACTAATACGGAACAGTATCAACGCGAGGTGATTAAGCATTCGCTTCTGGCTGGTTTTGATATTATCTCTTTTTTCTTGATAAGTTTTCAAGATAGACGGTAGATTCCTATAAACTAAGTGAAGCGAAGAATCTAAGAATCTAAGAATCCAAGGATTATGGTGTAATAGTTTAGGCGCTAATGTGTGGAAAAGCCTGGCTAGGTACAAGTGACTAGTTGGAATGGATGTACTGTTAGCTATGATATTTTAAATAATGGAAGAAGAATCAAGGAATTTAAGATCAGAAATGAATGATAAAACAGAGGTCTTAAAAAATGAGGAAAGGATTATTAATATCACGCCGCTATTAGTGTATTTATTGGTATTTGAGACGGTTTTGGTTATGGGCCTAATCTCTGACTATTTTATGATGAGAGAAAGGGGACCGTTAGTTGCAAAAAATGATTTGAAGGAACAAATATATAAGGTAGTAAAGCATGGAGGAGGTTTTGAAGTAGTAAAGCACGTATATGATTCTAGAAGCAAGGAACAACATTCATCTTTATTTAGAAATGATGCTGATAAATATTATTTATATAATGTTCCTTTGTCATTTATTCTTGATGATTTGCGTAAAGATTTCTTTTCTGTCGACTCTTTGTTAAAAGACACTCTTTATTTTGATAATCTCATTCATGTGATTGAAGAGAATAATTCTCACAATCCTTTTGATAATTTGAACGAGTCCCAGATATTCTATTTTGAAAATATTAAAGAAAAATCAGGTGATGAATATGGGATAATTCAAGCTGATATTGTCAAAATTGCTGATGAACTCTATAACAAAAATCAATTGGTTGATCGTTATCTTGCTCGATCAACAACGAGTTTTTGGATTTCCATCTCAGCACTAATAGTCACGATATTCTTGTCTTTGTTTCAAATATTTCAAAACGCCAAAATGATAAAACGGACTATTTCAAAACATTTATTAGTTCAGTCAACACCTGATGAGAAAAGCAGTATAATAAACGAAAACGATGATAGTAGTCCGAGTATTTGAAGGAGAAAGAAAATATTGAAGCAAAACAGATGTGAGCGGTTAATAATTTAGGTGCAATCTATTATTATTGAGGTTATGGCAAGCAATAGTAGAACTACAAAAACAATTACGAGGAACAGTCGCAAGATTAAAGATGCCGTCAAAAGAGCGACTGCATCTAAGGACTCAGCAACCAGATTCTTAAAATCTGCAGGGATTATGACTGCTAAAGGGAATCTTTCCCCTAAGTATAAATGATGGATTCCTTTTACTCTCATAGGCCATATTCTGTTCTTGGTTTTCATGGGTGCGATGCATCGCTTGCCCATAAAGTTGTATTAGGAGAAGAAATGCTACGAATGAGCAGCCATGATTATGACTGGCTCGGACATGGGATTTACTTCTGGGAGAATAATGTTGAGCGTGCAAGGCAGTGGGCGATTTATAACTCGCAGAGAGACGATTCCCCAATAAAAGAGCCTGGTGTAATAGGTGCTTTTGTTGATTTGGGATTATGTCTGGACTTAACTGATTCTGAGGGTTTGCTTCATTTGAAATATGCTTACGACGCTCTTGTCAAATCTTGTGAACTAACTGGTTTGTCTCTTCCTAAGAATGTGGATCCAATTAATGTTAAACCCAAAGATAGGATTTTGAGGAAGTTGGATTGTGCCGTTATAGAGGCCCTTCATACTCTTAATAAGAATGCAGGTCTTCCCGCCTATGACTCTGTTCGTGGAGTCTTTTGGGAAGGTGAAGAATTATATCCTGGAGCTGGTTTTAGGGAAAAGAACCATATTCAAATTGCTGTGATTAATCCTAATTGTATCAAAGGCTTTTTTCTTCCTAGGGATATGGATATGAAATATACTAATCCATAAATCGTTCGATAGGATGCTACTTTTTCAAAGGAGTAGTCGTTGGTTCAACAATTGAAGAAAGCAGTCTAACTGGTGGGCTCATAGTGAATATTGCGAATTTGTCGGGAGGGGCAGATAATAGCGACGGAAACGACATATTATCCAAGAGGGAGAGCGATAAAAATTAAATGAAGAGTTGGAATAAGCCGCGGGCATGGGATAGTGGTCAGAAAACTCCATTAGAAAAAAACCTCTATATAACTTGAGAGTATATTTATATGCAAAACACTGATTTACAAGTTTTACAAGTGATTGATCACCTTCATTCCGAATGCTCAAAGATGAATAAGGTGGCAAGACTGGCTTATCTGAGGGGGCGGTGGAATAGGCTTAACCAGATAGCATGGCAGTTTGGAGCTTATCTTCAGGGGAGAGTGGGTATCACTCAGGCCGAAAGACAATGCGCGCAGCGACTTATTGACATGATCAAAGAGGTGGAAGCAGAAGGGGTAAAGTTGGAAAGCGATTTGCAGAACGATGTGCTGAAGGAACTTGCAAACGTGCTGATGAAGATGTAACATATGGTACATTACAGATGCTAGATAAATTGTATTTGCTTATGATGAACTATCTTGGGATCTAAGTTAGGAATGTGAGTTGGCGAATTATCCTGTGTTACGCGAATTTTGGGAGTAGGGGACAAGTGTGGTTTCAATGTCTCTCAATCACGAACGGTCGGTGAACTGTGCAAAGTTCATCACCGGAACGTGTCCTGACAATCGAATGTGACTGTGGGCCTGTTGAGGCGAGAATAAAATAATCATTTCCAACAAAGCGACGGATTTCTAATCGGAATCATTATATAAATGGTTACTTATTAAATAAAACCTCTCACTATTGAGCCATTATTATGATACAACAACAGAATTTATACGAAAAACGAATAGTATGTTTTATTGATATACTTGGTTTTTCTAGCCGGATTAAGGATACTACTAAGAATGGACAAGATGGCATTGATTCGCTACAAACAGTTTGTATCGGTTTAGAGTTGATTCGATCTTTGGGGGAGGTAGTTGGGCATCGTGCAAAAATTGAGGGTGCTGTTTCAACTCAATTTAGCGACTCAATAGTTATTAGTTTTCCTTGGAATGACGGTGATAATAGCATACTTGTCGCATTCGCTACTATAAAATATATGCAGATTTACCTAATTAAATATTGCAAATTTCTATTACGCGGTGGCATTGTGATGGGCGATGTCATACATAACGATAAGATGATAGTGGGACCTGCTATGATAGCCGCCCACGAACTTGAATCGAAATGCGCGGTTTCGCCTCGGATAGTAATTGACCCTAAGGTCGCGTATCGATACAATAGTATTCTTAAAAAACACAAAAAAGAATGGAAAGGTGGCTCTGTAATACAAAGAGATTATGACGATACGTATTTTATTGACTATTTTAATATCTCGGAAGAAGAGTTGCCGATGACTTTAGATGAAGTAAAAGAATATTTTAGAACTCTTTGCACATTGGTGTCAGATAATATTGAGCGTGCAGATATGAACATTCGGATAAAGTATCTGTGGATGCGAAGTAAGATTAAGAAATCTAAGTTATTTCAGCAGCCCGCTTTCGCTCGTATTTATAAAGAACTGGTAACTGATAAAAGGAAATGAATTGAATCAACGTAGTGTCAGAATGAAAAGAGTTGTCAATAGTTGGTAATTGATAAATGTAGCGGCACGAATATGCATAGATATCATAAATGCGATGGGACATCTGGTAGAATCCATTGAAATGGAATGCCAAAGAAGATAGGTTTTTAAGTGAGAACGTTGATAGAAACGCAACAAGTGTTTTATTTGACGAGACAGAAGAGAAAACATATAAGTTGTGGCCAGATACTGAGTTCGGAGGTTAGGATGCTATAATTTTGTGAATTATAATAGTTCGAAATATGAAAAAAGTAATGCTAGTATTTGGAACCCGGCCGGAGGCTATTAAGATGTGTCCTTTGGTGAAGGAGTTCCAGAAACATGATAAGGAGTTTGAGACTATTGTGTGTGTGACGGGGCAGCATCGGGAGATGCTGGATCAGGTGTTGCGCATTTTTGAGGTGAGGCCTGATTATGATCTGAATATTATGAAGCAGGGGCAGGATTTGTTTGATGTTACTGCCAGGGTGTTGACGGGGATGCGGGATGTGCTTAAAGAGGCCAAGCCAGACGTAGTGTTGGTGCATGGTGACACGACTACCAGCACGGCTTCGGCGTTAGCGGCTTTCTACCAGCAGATTCCTGTTGGGCATGTGGAAGCGGGCTTGCGTACACATAACATTTACAGCCCTTGGCCGGAGGAGATGAATCGACAGATTACTGGGCGTATCGCCACATACGATTTTGCGCCGACGCCGCTTGCAGAGAAGAATCTTCAGGAAGAGAAAGCGCAGGGACAGATCTTTGTCACTGGCAATACTGTGATTGATGCGCTCCACATGGTAGTAGATAAACTCAAGAGCGACAAGGCCCTTGCCGATCAACAGGTTACTGTGCTCAAAGATGCCGGCTATGATGTCTCGCGACTCAAGAATGGAAAAAAACTGGTGCTGATCACGGGGCATCGACGCGAGAATTTTGGAGAGGGTTTCATCAGTATGGTGACGGCCATGAAAGACCTCTCTGAGAAATATCCTGATGTGGACTTCGTTTA
>Ga0310690_10011423_pt1 | contig 10958 bp, 8 predicted proteins | sample AusTroGonzalo_MG_2_FD_207661 | JGI IMG/M metagenome (GOLD analysis project Ga0310690, IMG submission 207661) | Bovine rumen microbial communities from tropical cattle in Woodstock, Queensland, Australia - Gonzalo_04 (v2) (version 2) | ecosystem: Host-associated > Mammals > Digestive system >...
GATCTCGTCACCGGCCCGCGCGATGTTCGTGACCGTGAAGTAGATGGCCGCCGTGCCGCTCGAAAGGGTCTGCGCCGCCGCGCCGCCCTCGAGCGCCGCGATGCGCTTGGCGAGCACGTCGTTCGTGGGGTTCATCAGGCGGGCGTAGATGTTGCCGAGCTCGCGCAGGCCGAAGAGGTCTGCCCCGTGCTTGGAGTCGCGGAAGTTGTATGCCGTGGTGCGGTACACCGGCACGGCCCGCGCGTTGGTGGCGGGGTCGCCGTGCGCGTCCTGCCCGGCGTGGATCGCCAGCGTCTCGATATGGTACTTTCTGTCGCTCATGTTGATGCTCCTTTCGGATTTTCGTTCGTCGTTGCCTGATGTGGCGTTGACGCCGAATAGTGTAGCATCGGAGCGGCAGTATCGGGTAATCGGAAGTCCTTTCTCCTTCCGATAGGGCTTGCCTATGGCCATCCAATGCGGTGGCGGCGATCGTATGGCCGTTCAGGTCGAGCGTCACGGCGTTCGTGACCGTCTGCGTCGCGTCGCCGTAACAAATTCCAGTGGGCGTATCTGCGTTTTTCACCTTTGCGCTTTGGGATCGGAAACAACCAGAACAACTGGTAAAAACAACTTTGAAGAGGTGCGCGGGCTAACTCGCCCGCGCTTTTTCTGTCTTCTGCACATCGTAGCTGATGGATTTTGGTATACTTGCGCCATCGCCACCGTACAGGAGATTCCATGATGGATGCAGCAGAGCTGAAAAACCACGTCTATGACATTGGCGGTATTTCTACGACACGGACAACCGCGAGATCCTGACCTCCGACGGGAAGCCGTTCCAGGATCGGCAAATGGGCACGGGCGAGTTAGCCCGTGCGCCAAAGGCAAGTTGTTTCAAATAGTTGTTTCCAATCATCAGAAGGCTCGGCGGTGAATTACGCAGATGCGCCCAATTCCAGTCCGTGACAAGCGCGGCGGCTACTTGTCGATGGGCTGGTAGGGAATGCCGTAATACTCGAATATGCGGCTGCGCATGCCGTTCTTGTCGATGCGCCTGACGCCAGCCTCGTATTCCTCCAGCACGCTCTTGGCGAATCCCGCGTCCTTGCCGGACACGTATAGGAGCGTTCCGTCGTTGGCGATCACCTTTGACTTGCGGAAGCGCTGGAGGAAGCGCACGGACGCGAGGCCGTCGATGGTCACGCCCTGCACGTTCGCAAGGTCAGCCATCACGAACGCGTCAGCCTCGCCTTTCTCCACCATCTCGGCCATCATCACCTTCGTTGCCGTAGACGGCATGATGCGCAGCCATCCGGACCCCTGCCCCTTGCGCCCATGCAGATCCCTTATCACCTTGTAGTCGAGAAAAGCCTCGTCCGCGAGGATCCTCAGCCCATCGAGCGACTTGACTTCATCGAAGTGCCAGGGATTCGTGCGAAGCGTCATGACCACAAGCGGGCATGACATCAGCGGCGTTGGCGCAGACTGGAACTCCTCCAACGCCGGATGGCTGCCGAAGCCCACCACGACGGCATGCGAGTCTTCGCGCAAGACCTTCGCGAAATCCTTGACGTCGCCGTGGATATGGCGGAACGTCGCCTTCGGGAATACGGCGCGCACGATGTCCAGGAGGACGCCGTTCCTGTTAGATATCGGATTCTCCAGCGTGTAGCCTGCCCAGTACCCATAGTAGACGCGCGGCGCGAGCTGCGATTCCTCAGACTGCTCGGCCGTGCGATCCTGCGCGACGGCACGCTTGGCGCTTGCTTCCTTGAGGCCCTTGAGCCCCTTCATGGCGAGCATGGCCGCAAAAGCGATCAGCAGGGCGATGTTTATCTTCTTGATCATTTCGCTTCTCCCGTCTTGCCGTTCTCGTCGCTCTTCTTCTCGGACACGCGCGCCTTCTCGCGCAAGGCCCACTTGTGGAACGAATTGTCATCCAGACCGAGCGCCAGCATCTCGTCCAGGACGGCCAGCGTCTCCTTTGCGCCTGGCGACACCGCCGCGCGCATGCGGTAGTCGGAGTACATCTCGCGATACTGCCTGGCGATCTCCATGCGCGCGTTCGCCGCGCGCTTGCGCCACTCCGCGAGCCTGTCGTTGCTCACGCCCACCGCCTCGCCTAGTTCGCAGAGACGGATGAGCGAGACTGCCTTCGCAGAGTCCGCGCGCTTCAGGATCGCCTCCACAAGCCGTTCCCGTTCGTGGTTCAGCATCGGTGCGAACGCGGCATCATCCGAATCGAACGCGTCAACGAGATCGGCCCATGCGTCACGCAGGTCTGTGCCGACGTTCTCCGGCGAAGCAAGGAAGCGTTCGCGCGCCGGCACGTAGGCGGCGAGCGCCTCCCAGCGCATCTCGGCGTTGTCGCGCTCGCGGCGGACGATGTCCCCAGACATGAAAATGTTGTCCTTCAGGTTGTCGAAGTAGTCCTGTATCTGCTTTTCGGTGTCCTTGAAGCTCGCTGCGCCCACCTCAGACGCGGACACGAAGAACTTGGGCAGGGCCACCGTCACGAAATCCACGACCTCCTTAGCGTCCTCGTAGAAGATGTCGGCGTCGCATCGCGTGAACATGTCCCTGTCGGCTCCGGCAAGCGTCTCCTTGAGCGCGACCCAGTCGCCCCTCTGCGCCGCGCCCTGGATGTTGTCCACGTCCTTCAGGAAGCGCAGGATGTCGCGGACCAGCTTCTCGTTGTCCTTTGCCTTCATTCCGCCGACGTGCCCGGCGACCTGCCGACCGCGCTGCAGGAGGTCGCGTGTGATCGGAGAGCGGGATGCCTTCAGGATCAGAGGGAGTGCGCGGAAGAAGGAGTTCTGGTACACGAGCGCGTCCTCGTCCGTGTTCTTGGCGTCATCCGCCGTGAGCACACGGGTCACGAGCTCGGGCCCCTGCTTCTCCGCCAGCACGGCATCCACCGCCTGCCTCTGCTTCACGAGCGACAGGGCAGCGAGCGCCGTAAGACCTGCCAGGAGCAGCATCGCCATCAGCCCTGCGCGCGTGCTCCGCGCCGGCCACCCGAACGGGCTGCCGCTCTTCACGGCCGCTGCGGCATCCGCCGCAGGAAGCGCCATGCCCTGGAACGGTCCCACCGCGAAGAGCGTGGCGAACGGCACCGAGAGCCGCTGCCCGCCGTCGGCCGCCGTCACGTCCACCCCTTCCGATGTCGGGAAGATCGAGCAGAGTTCCATGCCCGACACGGCAGGGTTCACCGAGTATGTGCCGTCCTTGGATGACGCGACGTCGTTCCTGCCCTGTATGAGCGGGTCGGCCGCGATCGCGCTGGAACCGACTCGCCACAGCAGCACGGTGCCCGTGTTCGCGCCCTCCCGCTCGATGCGGAACACCCACGGCCCGAGGGCGCAGGCGACGCCTGCTGTGAGGTGGAAGTCCGTGCCCGTCTTCGGCCCGGACGACACGGGCATGTCGTCCTTCGCGGACGCCAGCGTCCACCCGTCCTCGTCGCGCACGAGCGCGCCCAGCACCTCGGCGCCATGAGGCACCGCCTCCACAAGCTCCGGCGCGGCGCCGGCGAGCAGCATGAGCGGCTTCGCGACATCCGCCAGGTCGCGCTCCAGAACCATCTCTCCGTCAGCGGAGAATATCTTGAGTTTTTCCTGCATGTCCAGACTCCCGACTTTCGATCTATTTCTTTCCGGCGTTCCCGTCGTCCTCCGGCGGGATCTTCGTGGCGAGGATATCTGCGGCGCGGCGCACGTCCGCGCGCTCGCCCGTCAGCGTGGCGTGCGACATGATCCACTTCGCCTGGCTGCGCGCCCTGTCCCAGTCGCGCATCGCGACCGCCTTGTCCAGGACCACGAACCACTCGTCCACGTCCTCGCGCCGCTCGTCCAGCAGGCGCTGGTACAGCTTGAAGTCTTCCGACGAGAGGGCGATGCGCTCCTGGCGGATGGACGACAGGAGCCGCAGCGCCTCGCGGTAGTGCTGGAGCGCCGGCAGGAGCGCGGCGTCCGGCTCCGCCTCCGCGCGGGCGGCGAACAGGCGCCATAGCGCCATCTCGCGCTCCACCTGACGGTGCGTGGCGGTGTTCATGGCGGCAGTGAACTTTCCGGAATCCACGACCGGACGGTCGATGTACTCGCGCCGCTCGGGCATGTCGAAGTCCTCGAACATGCGGCGGAAGAAGCCGTGTATGTCTTCTGCGGCGGCCATGTCTTCGTCCTTCCACAGCCCCCACAGCACGTAGCGGACGTCGCCCGAGTAGAACACCATCGCCTCGCCGTCGTAGCCGCTGATGTCGAAAAGCATCCGCACGGCAGTCACCCCGGAACGGACGGTCAGCCGCTCCGAACCGATCACCTTCATCGGAAGTTCCGTGGGGATGCCGTCGAGACGCTCGGCCAGGATGTCCTCCTCCACCAGGTGGAACACGATGGCAGGGTTCACGTCAAGCGCATGGTAGGGGTATCCCGGGTCCGTTTCGGCGAGCAGGAAGAGGATCGGGATGTCCTGCCCCTTCTTGCGGAAGACGGCGAGCGCATTTCCGTCCTTGCCGTACGCCTCCCAGCCGAGAGGAAGCCGCACCGTGAAGAGCGGCATCTCAATTACGGCCTGCACCGGCTCGCCCAGCTTCTCGCGGGCCTTCGCGAGCGCGCTCCAGGCGCAGTAGACCCACAATAGCGCGCCAAACAGCACGACCAGGGCGATAGACCACAGCACCACGCGGGCCGAATAGGCCGTTGGCACGAGAACTGGCTTCTGACTGTTCTTCTGCATTTCCTTCACCTGTTAATGAACTGTATGACCAACGGTGCGAATAGCACGATGAATATTCCCGGCAGGATCAGAAGGAGCAGCGGGAACGACATGTTCACCACGGCCTTCTGGGCCTGCGTCTGCGCCTTCACGCGCGCGGCGTGGCGGATGAGCTGGGCCGCGCCCTGCAGGTTCTCCGCCACGGACGTGCCCATCTCCAGCGACTGAGCGAGAGTGGAGAACACGGCGTTGGCCTCGTTCGTGCCGATGCGCGCCGCGACGTTGTTCAGCGCGGCGGCGAGCGAAGTGCCGATCGTCACCTCCGCCACCACGCGCGAGAGCTCTTCGCGCACCGGCCCGGCAGGCATCACGTCGATGACGGCGCGTATCGCCGAGAGCAGGTCTCCGCCTGACTGCGACACTAGCCGCATCACGTCCAGCGCCCCCGGGAGGTCGCGCGTGAACTGGCGCGTGCGCTCCGCCGCCGCCGACTTGAGGCCGCTCTCAGGATAGGCGTACAGCAGAACGGCGAAGAACACCGCCCCCATGAACGCCATCCCGCCCGGGAGCCGCAGCATCGCGCCAAGCGGCAGGATCACCGCGAACGCGGCAATGGGGAACACGAACCTGGCCGCGAACACCTCTCCCGCCGTCGCTCCCTCCATGAATCGGCCGCCTGACTGCACGACGAGCTTCTCGAGTCGTTCGAGCGTTTTGTTGAGCTCGTGGTCCTTCCCGCGCCGATGCTCGATGAAGAGCGCTATCGGCGCAAGGATCGTCCGAAGCGACGATCCCGACTGACTCACGCCGCTGGCCGTGTCAAGCACGCCCCTCACGAAGAGGTAGACGAGCGCCATTGCGGAGACGGCCGTGCAGACTAGTGCTATGACAATGTCGATCTTCATGGCGTCACACCTTTATGTCCACGATCTTCCGTATCCATATGTATGCCAGGCCCTGCATGACGGCCAGCACGAGCAGCGCGCCCCATCCCGCCCCGGTGGTGAAGAGCGGAGCCATCAGGTCGCGCTTCACGAGGCTGAGCAGCACGATCAGCACCATCGGCAGCGCACTCATCACGATGGCCTGCATGCGCCCCTCCGTGGTCATTGCGTGCAGCTCGTCCTCGAACGCCATGTTGTCCCTGAGCAGCGTGGAGAGCATCCGGTAGCTCTCCGCGAGGTTTCCGCCATGCGCCACGCCGATCTTGGTGGCTATCACCACCATCTGCACGTCCGATATGGGAAGGCGCCTGGCGAAGTTGTCGAACGCGCCGCCGATGGAATAGCCGAGACGCGTGTCGTAGAGGATCCGGGCGAACTCCTCCGCCACGATCGGCGGGAAGTGCGAGAGGTTGCGCATGAGCGCCTGCGGAAGTGTGAGGCCGGCCGTGAGGGAGTTGGACACCATGTCCAGCGCGTCCGGCAGCTCGGCGCGCACCTTCCCGGCCCGGCGCTCGCGCATGCGCCTGGCGATGAACTCTGGCATGTGGCTGTCGCCCACGTGCGCGGCGCGCGCCATCACGTCGTCGCCCGCCTCGCGCTCCCGCCGTGCGGTGTCGAGAAGCCCCTTCACCGCAATCCCCACGAGGATTGCGAGGAGCGCCACCGCGCCGAACGCTAGAATGAGATCGACCGGCATCCGCTAAACTCCCGCCTTCGCCAAGGCTTCCGCCTTCGCAACAGCTACGGCGGACAAGTCTTCGGGCAAGCCCTCAAATATGGATTCATCGAGGGCTACGCCACGCAGGCGGAAGTCCTCGAAGAACGTCGGCCGCGCCACCACCACGTGATGCCCGAGCACCTTGCGGGTGACGGGATCCACGCCCTCGCGCTTGAACTCGAAGAGCGTCCGAAGCTTCGCGTTGCCCTTATCGTCCAGCCCGCACACCTCCGCGATCTCGATCGTCTTGCGCGAGCCGTCCGAGAGACGCGCCGTCTGCACGATGATCGAGACGGCGCTCGCGATCTGCGCGCGTATGGCCGAGAGCGGCATGTCCATGCCGGCCATGAGGCAGAGCGTCTCGAGACGCGCCACTGTGTCGCTCGGCGTGTTCGCGTGCACGGTCGTGAGCGACCCGTCGTGGCCCGTGTTCATGGCCTGCAGCATGTCCAGCGCCTCGCCGCCGCGGCATTCGCCCACCACGATGCGGTCGGGGCGCATTCGCAGGCAGTTCTTCACGAGGAGGCGGATCGACACCTCGCCCTTGCCTTCCGCGTTCGCCGGACGCGCCTCCATGCGCACCACGTGGCTCTGCTGCAGCTTCAGCTCCAGCGAGTCCTCCACGGTTATGATGCGCTCGGTGGGGCCGATGCAGAGCGAGATGGCGTTGAGGAGCGACGTCTTGCCAGAGCCCGTGCCGCCGGAGACGACGATGTTCTTGCGGAGCGCCACGCACGCGTCGATGAACTTCATCATCTCCGGGCTCATCGAGCCGAAGGAGACGAGCTTGTCGAGCGTGAAAAGCGACTTGCCGAACTTTCGGATCGTGAGGCACGCGCCGTCGGGCGTGATCGGCGGAATCACGGCGTTCACGCGCGAGCCATCCTCCAGGCGCGCGTCCACGAGCGGGCTGGACTCGTCGATGCGGCGGCCCACCTTGTTCACGATTCGCTCGATCACTCGGATGAGGTGGCCGGGGTCGCGGAAGTGGCGGTCGGTGAGGCCGACCTTGCCCTTGCGCTCCACGTAGATGTGCCGGTAGTCGATCACCATGATTTCCGTGATCGAGTCGTCGGCGATCAGCGGCTCGAGCGGGCCTAGGCGCAGCATGTCCTCCATCGTCTCGCGGCGCAGCTCTGCAAGCACGTCCTCGCCCAGGCCCTCGAGCTCGGGGATGCCGCGCGCGAAGATCTCGTCGAGCGAAGCGCCGATGCGCCGCTCCAGCTCCGTCTCGTCTGCGGAGGTGGAGTCGCCGAGGTTGCGCGAGAGGTTCGCGAGCGCGTGCGAGTAGAGGACGTCGGACGCCACCTCGCGGCGGGTCTTGCGGTTCTCGGACACCTCGCACTCGACGTCGAACTCGAACTTTCCCACCTTGACGTGCGCATGGCCGACGAGCGCCTCGGCGGCAGTCTGCCGCCCGTCGATCTCGAGCCGGCCGTCGGCGGCCATGTCGCCGATCCACCACACGCTGCCGAGCGGCGCGAACGACACCTGCTGCGGCGCGAGGCCGAACTCGGCGGAGACGACCACGTCGCAGTTCGCGGCGGAGCCGAGGGTGAACACCTCGCCGGCCTTCCCCTCCTGCGGCGTGAGCGTGGCGATGCGCTTGCCGCCTTGCGTGAATATCAGCGGTTTCATCAGGGCATTTCCACTTCTACCTTGCGGTCCTTCATTTCGTTCAGGCGCGTGGACACGTTCTCGCTGTCATCTTCCAGCGCCCAGTTCACCGTCACGACGAGCAACATCTCGTCCATGTTGACGTCATTTGACGTGTTGCCGAAAAGGTACGGCCCGATCCACGGAATCTGCGAGAGCCAGGGCGTCCCCTTCTTGTTCTCGCTCTCGGAATTGTACTTGTAGCCGGAGAGCATGATCGACTCGCCGGGCCTGACGAGATACTTGGACTTGGTCTGATATCGGCTGATCCGTATGTCCTTGTCAGGACTGGTTTCAAAGGTGTTGGGCTGCTTGTTGTCGAGGGAGAAGTCGAGGTTGACGGTGTTGGAGTCTATTATGAGCGGCGTCGCCTTGATGATGTAACCGTACTCGATGGATTCGAGCCCGCCGCTCGCGCCCACGCCGGCCATGGTCGAGCGGTGGATGGTGCCGCCGTTCTGGAACTCCGCCTCGATGCCGGACTGCGTCGAGAGCGTAGTTGAGTAGAGCGTCTTAGCCGCGCCGTTCTTCTTGAGGAGATTGACCGTCGCCTGTACTCCCTCGACCTTGGCGTTCGCCGCCCCGCTCCAGGCGTGTTTCCAGTCGCCTTCCTTCTTTGACTCGCCCTTGCTGCCGATCTTGTTGGCGAGTGCGCGGGAAAATGCCGTTTCGACAGACTGGCTATCCGTTGGCTGCTGCGAATTGGGGCCGCTGCCTTCTGCACCGGTGGCCTTGTTCTCGAAGCCCGTCTTGCGGTTGGAGCTGTTATCGTTCTTCGTTTCGCCGTCGAAGGAACGCGAGCGTTCGGACGAGCTCGACCCGCCCGTATTCTTCGAGTGACTGTAGCCGAAATTCCAGTCAAGACCTGCCGTGATCGCCTCCGGCCCGGAGAAGCCGAGGTTCCGCGACATGTTGTCGTTGTACGCCACGAACTCTATGCTGATGAGTATCTTCTGCTTGTAGATGCGCAGCTCGTCAGTGTTCACCGAGATGCCGGGGAAGTCGTGCACGAATCCCTCCACCCGCTTCTTCAGCTGCTCGATGGACTGCGTGTCGTACATGCGCCCGGATAGGCACACCTCGCGCCCCACCACGTTCACGCCGATGTTGGTGACGCTGGAGCGCCGCAGGAAGTCCCTAACGAGTTCGCCGATCTGCGCCGTGGAGTAGGAGACCTGCGCCACGATTCGGGTGGCGTCCAGCTTCTTCGCTTCGTCCACGCGGCGAAGCGTGTCGACGTTCGCGGTCGCGCCGCGGATCACCACCTTGTCGCCGACGATCGCGATCAGTATCTCGGGATCCTCGGAGAACATCCCCCTCAGGACCTCCCAGTAGGCCGGCACCACCATGACCGAGCGAGACGCGAACACGCCGCGCTCGTCCACGTAGGACAGCACGGCCTCGCCCAGCCGCGTGCCGGAGACGATCGCCTCCCCGCTCTCCCGCAGGGCCGCGCTGAACACGGCCGTGTTCGAGCTTCGCACCGACGTGGCCTTCATCGAGTCCGTCGCGACCATCTCGCCCTCCACAACAGCCATGTCAGGCAATTTGCGCACCACCGCCGCGCTCGCCGCAATCACCGCAAGCATTGCCACCAACAATGTCACTATTTTCATTTTCATCTTTCCTCATGCTCCTTCTCTATTCACATTCCCCCATTCACCTTTCACCATTCACCATACCTATTCACTATAACCTATAACCTATTCGTTATTGGAACGCCTTCACCGTATCGCCGAACGAGTTGCCGGGCGCGACGGTCACGCTGGAGCGGTCCTGCTCGGTCTTAGTGTCGCGCATGTTGCGGAGCAGGTACGTGATCTGCCCCATCGTGCGCGCCTGCACGATCATGATCGCCGCCTTCGTCGGCAGCGAGAGCGTGATGGTGCCGTAGCCGGACGACTCGCTCTGGAGGTCGTACACGCGGTCAGTGGCGATCACGGGCACGTTCTGCAGGATGACGCTCGAGACCACGCGCGAGCCCGCGTCCTTCGCCGCCTGTCCGGTGACGAGGCCGAGCTTCTCCTCCGTCGCGGTCAGCACCACGTCGATGCGGCTGCCGGGCTTGATGAAGCCGCAGACGGAGCTGACGGAATCCACCGGCACTGTGACGGCGCGGTGGCCGTCGGCGATGAGGTCTGCGAAAGGAGTCTTGGGCTCCGTGGCGATGTCGATCCAGAAGACTGGCGTCTTCGCGGCGATGAGGCGCTTCGCCTTCCGCTTGACGATCTTCTCCATTACGTCCGAGAGCGCCTTCTGGTAGCCGGGATCGTCCTTCGCCGGCAGGGCGATATGCATGTTGGAGAGCGAGTCGAACGGAATCTCCGCCGATCCCAGCATCTCCTCGCCGATCTCGGAACCCTCCTTGATCTCCATCGTCGCCACGAGGATCGACGCCTTGGGCGTGGGAGCGACCGCGGTCTTTGCCGCGATGTACTTGTTCACGGCCACTACCGCGAACAAACCTACTAGCACCGCCGCCACTACGGCGAGCTTCGTGTGGTTGTCAGTCTTCATTTGCTTTTCCTTTCGTTAAGATGTACGCTTCGTCATCCGTGAAACGGTAGTTGACGTCGCACCCGCCGCCCTGCACGCGCGACACGACCTCGAAATGGAACGTGAGGTTCTGCTTCGTCCATGAGGACTTCACGGGAGGGACGCGCTCCCGCGCGTCCGCCGCACTTCCGGTCGCGACGGAGCGCGACCCTCCCGCTCCGGCGGAGTCGAACGGCGATTCCGTCCACCCGGCCCTGCGCGCCGCCGCCTCGATCGCGCGCACCGTCTCGGGAGCCGCCGTCTCGGCTACGCAGTGTACGATGAACGCCGCGCCGCCGCCGCGCTCGATCAGCTCGGTCATGAGCGGGCTGCCGATCACGACGTCCCGCACCACGCCCGGCATCAGCTCCTTCACCTGCCGCGCCGAACGGCGCGCAAGGACGTCG
>Ga0310690_10011424_pt1 | contig 10958 bp, 15 predicted proteins | sample AusTroGonzalo_MG_2_FD_207661 | JGI IMG/M metagenome (GOLD analysis project Ga0310690, IMG submission 207661) | Bovine rumen microbial communities from tropical cattle in Woodstock, Queensland, Australia - Gonzalo_04 (v2) (version 2) | ecosystem: Host-associated > Mammals > Digestive system >...
ATCTGCAGCATTAAGGCAACGGGAAGGCGAGAAGGCCCTACCCTTTACCAGATCCCGAGAACACACAACCATTATTTAAACGAAAGGAAGAATTGATCATGAAAAGAGAACAGATTGAACAGTTAGAGAAGATCCCCCAGGAACTGAAAGAACGCGGCCTTTTTTGCATCTGGAAATATGAAGAAGTGAACGGCCGTTTAACCAAAGTGCCGTATAAGCCCAGCAACCCCGAGAAGAAGGCGGGCAGCACCAGACAAACAGACTTCGGCACTTTTGCCCAGGCAAGGGCAGCAGCTGCGGGGGAGACGGTCGACGGCGTAGGCCTGGGCATCTTCGGAACCGTGGCAGCTATTGACATTGACCATTGTATAGACGAAAACGGCGACTTATCACAAATGGCCGATGAAATAATGGACATGATGCATTGTTACACAGAAATAAGCCCGAGCGGCTCAGGTGTCCGGATCTTGTTTGAAGCTCCGGGCCTAACCTATGACAAAGATGTGTATTACATCAAGAACCCAAACAATGGCGTAGAAATATATATAGCCGGCATGACTAGCCGTTATGTAACAGTTACGGGCCGAAGGTATGGAAGCCAGGACGGAGAAAGACACATTGAAGACCGCAGCGCGGAAGTAATACGAGTAATAGAACAGTACATGAAGAAGCCGGAGCCGGCGGAGAAGGCCCCCAGGACGGCGCCCACGTCTCCGCTGTCATTATCAGACGCGGAGTTAATAGAGAAGGCCAGCAACGCGAAGAACGGGGCCACGTTCTCCCGTCTGTGGTCCGGTGATACTTCGGCAAACAATAACGACCACAGCAGCGCCGACCTGGCGTTATGCTCAATTCTGGCCTACTGGACACAATGCGACGCGCTGCGCATTGATGACCTTTTCAGAAGGTCCGGACTATACCGCGAGAAGTGGGAGCGAGACGACTACAGGACAAACACAATCAATAAGGCTATAGACAGCACGACGGAAGTATACGACCTCGGAAGGCCGAACAATGACGATGTGTATTTATCCTGGGGAGACGGCATCACAGCAGACGGCCACCAGCTCCCGAGCGCTGCGAGCGTACCCGATCCGACAGACCAGGACGCCCCGCCCGTCGCTGGATCCACCGCACAGGCTGAGACGGTCCCAGCATCTGAGCCGGAGAAGACACCCGAAGAAATGGCCGCGGAGCTTTACGCACAGAGCGGCCCCGGAATGGTCGACGCCTTTTTAGATACTATCAAGACGCGCCGTTATGAGCCGATCCCGACGGGAATACACAAAATAGACTTTGCATTATCTGGCGGCCTTGTAAGGAAAACCCTTGTTACTCTCGGCGCAGCTCCGGGCATGGGTAAGACAGCAATAGCCCAGTACATAGGCGAGAACATAGCAACACGCGGGACCGATGTGTTATACCTCAATTTGGAAATGGACCGCGACCAGCTGTTAGCGCGTAGTTTATCCCGCATCTTATATACAACCAACAAATATTATGATGTTTCAAGCCTTGAAATGCTCCGGGGCTACAATTGGCAGAATGACCAGGGCAAGTGTGAAGCAATCGAAGACGCAGCACGATTTTACAAGAACACAATAGCCCCACACTTCAAATACAATCCGGACACTATGAAGGACACTAACAAGCTGTCGAAGATCCTGGAAGCGTGCGAGCGTGAAGCGAAGATTGCAGAAGCCCAGGGCAAGGAAGCGCCTATTGTGTTTGTTGATTATCTCCAATTGATCGAATGTGATTATTACAATGCTGCGGGAAGGATCCCCGACGCTGCCGAAGGTTTAAAAATGACTTTGAAGAAATTAAAAGACTTTGCAATTAACTACAACACAGTTGTTATTGCTGTCATGGCCCACAATCGCGCGAGCAACGCCAGCGGAGCCGCGACCATGGAAAGCGGCCGCGATACTTCCGCAATAGAGTACACGGCCGACGTCATGTTAGCATTGAACTATACAGCTATTGAGGACCGCGAGAAATTCGAGAACGGCGAGTATAAGAGCGACACGGGGGACCATAACAAGGGCGATATGAAATTTTCACCCGTGACGCTGGAATATATCAGAATAAAAATTGACGCTGCGGAGCTATTCGGCGCAGACTATCCGTTAATTGCAAAGCGTGTGTGTTTGAAGGTCCTAAAAAGCCGATTTTCCCGAAGTGGTAACAAGGTTAGATTTATTTTTGACGGCAGACACAATACGTTTACGGAAGATGATACACGCGACGCGCTGGAAGCTGGCATTACATTACCTAACTTGATCATGAGTGACGGCATCATAGCACATGTTAAATCTCCAATAGATCCCACACGCTGGGACGCGGAATTATTGGAGTGACGCCGGAGCCTGGCACCGGTCCCGATCCTGGCCGCAGCTCAGGACACCACGGGGGGCCGTACCGTGTGAATATGTCACAGTACAGATGGTTTGTTGACCACAGCCCCCTATAGTGGGGTACCCTACCCCCTAGCCGATCCCGAGACGGCAACGCGGCAAAATTCATATTTTACCGAATTACAGGAAATCCCCAGAAGCGCCGACAAAGCGAAGCGCTGCGGGGATTTTCCTATTGTTGACAGGATCCCCACACCGTCGGAAATTCTGCGGGCTGTATAAATATGCAAAAATGATGTGTTTTTCACGATGCAAATTTACAAACAGGATAAAGGACCGGGGACAATTTCGCACCCGGTCGACCACAACGCCCGGCAGCGCCTGGCGTTTCCGATCCTACACCCTGGGTACAGATTGACAGCTCCGGGCAGATCCTGGGGACAGACCCACCCCACACCCTTATTTTTCGGCCTGGCATCTGGGGACAAAGTGAGAAAGTGTGTTATTGAGTGCCAGGGACCGCACAGGCGAGCGCACAGCACGCCCAGACGATGCAAGGCGGATAATTTGGCATCTGATACCACCGACGCGAAATAGGGGCATTTCTGGCCCTTCTGCGGAGTGTTCCATTTTTGACACATTGTATACATTAAATGGCTGTTATACTTCTTGTATTTCTTGTTTTTCATATGGCATAGATATATAATGCATATGAAAGCATTTTTGCTTGAAATGAAAACGAAAGGAAAACGGCAGACCATGGCAGAACTGAGCGAGAAGGCGGCCAGACTTCGCAGCGAGTATAACAGGAAGTGGAGAGCTGAGAACGCGGCCCACGTTAAGGAATACCGCAAGACCTGGGGAGCGAACAACCCCGAGCGGATCCGTGCTAATTTCTTGAAATTCTGGGAGAAGAAAGCGGCCGAGCATTACGGCGACGAATACCAGGGACCGGGAGCGGGCAAGCTGAGCGCACAGGCCCAGGAAATGAAGCGCCGTTACAACCTGGAATACAGACACAGGAACCGCGAGAAGGTAAGAGCTGCACAGCGTGACTACTGGGAAAGGAAGGCGGCCGCATCGTGAAATTATCAGACGAAACAGAAAAGAACGTGAAAAAGTTAATAGATCTTCGGGACGATCCCACCACGCCCCCGGCCGTCTGTATACAGGCAATACAGACCATGGATAAGATCATTAACAACCTGGGAGCGGGTACAGCTGCAGCCGGTCCCACAGAAGAAGAAATCATGAAGAAAATCAGAGCAGCCAACAGGCGGAAAGGAACGAAGACAAAATGACCTATACAGAAAAGCTCCGGAAGGTTGACGAACTGAAAACGATACTAAAACGACTTGAAAGGAAGTACACCCGAGAATTTGGCACCGCGTACGATCGAAAGACCAGGCGGGACCTTCTCAGACTTCGGGCAAAGACGGCCCAGGCAATCGGCATGTGTAATGAATTGCAATTCAAGTACACAAACAAGCTGATCAAAGCGGAATCGGCCAGGCTGAGAAGGAAGGCCGGCGGATCCGATCGACAGAAGACCAGAGCGGAACGCCTGGCAGATGCTAACGTGTTTTTGCGTGGATATTCTGCGCAGCTGTAATAAATCCCGAGAAAGGACACACAACCAATGATACACGAACTATTATCCCGTGACGGCATATACGGCGTGTCTATGCGCCGTCTTATGCGCTGGACAGGACACAGCAAGCATTTTATTGAAACTCAGATAGAAAGGGAACGCCGCCAGGGCTGGCCTATAGTCACCAGCCGACACAGCAACCCCCGTTATTATCTGGCATCTAACAAGGCTATTTTGGAACGCTATATACAGCGTACACAGATAGACATACGGAAAAAACAAAAGACCGTGGAGAATTGCGAAGATCTATTGAAGACCTGGAAGGCGGCCCGCTAATGGCGCACAGGTCGACACGCTGGCCATATGTAAGGCGGCAAGCCTGGGACCGTGACCGACACGCACGCGCCGTCTGTCATATCTGCGGTGAACCGATCGACTACAGTATACAGCCGTCAAGTGCTCCCCTATCCTGGGAGCCTGATCACTTGCAACCCTTCGGCAAAGCTCCGGAGCTGGAATTAGATTTAATGAACATAGCACCCGCGCACAGACGATGTAACCGGCAGAGGGGCAACGGCAATTACTATAATAACGAACTGGGCCAGCGGTCCCGTATCTGGTAATTGTGGGAATGATAAAGGCCCCCTAGGAAGCAACGGGGGCCAGTATCACAAGGAAGTTTCAATGAACTCGAAAGAACCTGAAAACACATGGTGTATTAAACACATAACTTACACCTAAAGTATACCACACAGAAAGGACACACACCACATGAAAAAGGCAATTGAAGACATTGTGAACTTGATCGAAGACCGCCAGACAAAGAAGACGGAGACAGCCCGAAAGTATAAGCGCGAGCACGCGGAACTCACAGCCAGAATTGCAGAGCTGGAAGCCGCCCAGAAGGAAGCCGAAGACCTGGAAGCATACAAGGCTATTACGGCAGAGCTGAAAGAGCAGCGCGCCTGTTTGTCGTTCCTGGAAAGCAACAGACAGAAATACCATGGCAGCGTGTTAACGATCGACGAAAAGAAGGCCATAACAAGCACGATCGAAACGGAAATAGACGACATACAGAGCAAGTATGCACCCGAGCTTATTGAGAAGCTGGCGGACCTTATCGCAGACATGGACGCCTACACAGCAGAAGTAAAAGCGCTTGAAGATCTAATGACCAGAGCAAACGCGCTTTACTCCCCTAACTTCGCGGGCTGTTATCTCAAAGCGGCAGACATCGGAAAGAAGAACCCCGACCGCGTGGAATGGCTGCAGCGTTTCGTCTATATGTACTACTCATACGCAGACACGGCCCGTGCTATTGCAGACAATAGGCCCACACATAAGACCTGGGGGAAATGATGAACTATATTAAAGACGAAGCCGGCCGTGTTATCGGTCCCGATCATGTGGACAATGTGGCGTTTATGGAATACCAGAAGGCGGAAGCTGCGAGCGCTCCGGAACCCCGGAGCCTTGACGGCCTTTTGCTCAAAATGACCACACCACAGCGCCCAGCTGTGGAAGTGTCGACAGGTCCAAAATATAAGGGCGTCGAAAAGGTCCTTAACACCTGGCGGGAAGGTTACTATAAATCATGAAGAAAATCACAGTAAAGGCGGCTATATGCAACCTGGAAGGCCACCCGATCGCAACCGGTGAAATTGTGATAGAGAATCCCGACGAGCTGGAGAGCATCGAAAGAAACATGTATATAAGCGGCCGTGACATAATGGAATACTTTTGCGACCGTCTCCCGGAGCTGTGCCAGGTCCTGAGCATCGAACACACCTAACAAAGAAGGGCCGCCGAAGCGGTCCCCCTACTGCGCCCCAGCTGAGAGCGCCGCACATCAAGAATATAAATTGATTATATCGCGTTATGCAATCGTGAGACAAGGGGGGACCATGCAACAGGCCGTATTGATTGACCGTACTACAGAAGCCGCCAGGACGCCCGAGAACGGCGCCCGGGTTATCAGATGTGAAATTGTACCAATTAACGGACAGAAGCCGAAAAAGCGGCATAACAAGCGCCATATTGTGTACTGTGTTGAAATGCTCCAATGTTATGAGCTTGTATTCACTTTCGCATTTCGTGAATACACGGAAGCATCACGCCGGGCAATTACACAATCTGTTTTTGACATGTGGTGCAATTTCTCCCGTGAGACAATGGAGAAAGAACAGGCCCACGCGCTCCGGACCCTGGCAGAGTGCAAGACCACCGAAGCACAGGCACAGGCCTACACTATCTTTTTGCATCTGGGCCAGCTATTGCCCGAGATATTCACAGACGATGTAAGACAGGGCAGAGCTAAAGCCGGAGAGCTGCGGGCCTATCTGAGCGAAGCAAAGAAGGCCGCCGCCCTTTTGGTACTGGAATACAAAGAGCCTAGACCTATTGTGTGATAACCAGAGCAGAGCAGCCGAACGGATCCCCGCCGGCGATATTCTGAGACGCTCAGGACACGCCTATATATAGATACGCCCGAAGTGCAGAGCACAGACGGTGTATTTTTTATGTGTGATTAACCGTTGACAGAATAGACCAAAAACGCAATAATAAGAAATGAGGAAATAACAACCAACCGAAGAACTACAGAAAGGAAGGCGAAGACATGAAACAATCAATCATCACACAGCGACGGGAAGCCCTGGGACTTACAGCCGATGAGCTGGCGTTTTTGTGCTGCGTTACTCCCCGGACGGTGAAGACCTGGGAGCGCTCCGGAGTAGGCAACGCAAGATTAAATCACTTGCAACTACTGGCCCACGTTCTCAGCGTTTCCCTGGAAGATCTTTTGAAGTAAGAAAGGGGGAGTTTATACGGCAACCGGCAGACCTAGAAAAGAGCTAAAGGGCCAGACCACGACACCACCCGCGAACGGCGTTTATTATACCGTGGCCGAAGCGGTCCGACTTCTCGGCGTAGACAAACACACAATACAGGCCAGATTGAGAGACGGAACCATTAAAGGCAAATTAATAGGCAGAGCCTGGCGGATCTACAAAGACGAACTATACACAAGTGACACATAGTGTATATCACACAACTAACGCACTATATACAGAAGGGAGACAATGCACACATGACACTTGAAGACTTGCAGAAGATACCAGTATTACAGACGGCAACCATTAACGAGACAGCCGGCAAGGATCCCGAGACGATGCATTATATAATAACGTGTCTTCGGTCCTTTTGGTCCGGGAACTATGGCACAGTATGCGACGACGACACGGCCGCAAATAATAGCGACCTGGCGGAAGGCTGCGGGCATGTGCTGGCCCGTTATCCTCAGAAGTACAAATTGATTGACGATATATACATAGAAGCTCATTTTGACGCGGACAACCTGGACAATATCGACTATACAAACACGCTCATTATGTACCCCGACGAAAGGTAAATGACACATGATAATTGCAATTGCAGACCATAAAGGCGGAGTAGGAAAGACCACGACAGCCGCAGCGCTGGCCCAGGGGCTGGCCGTGATGCACCCGAGAAAGAAAACAATATTGATTGACGCAGACGCCCAGGGAACCGCTACACGGACCGTGTACGGCGCATCTGGGAGCCGTGGCGGCTTGTATGATGTGTTATTCAACGGTGCCAGCGCTGCCGATCTTGTAGAAGAAACGGAAGCGGGCTACATATTGCCCTACAGCCGCGAGCTGGCCAACCTGGACACGAAGACAGCGAAGAACCCGAACCGCTACACGATGTTAAGGGACGCCCTGGCGGAACTCCGGAGCGTGTACGATTTTATCATCATAGACACACCGCCAGGCCTGGGTGTAGGTATCTTGCAAGCGCTCACAGCTGCCGACGCCGTGTTAATACCCGTCGGCGCGGATCCCGAAATCATAAATAGTGTGATGCAGATTAACGCATCTATAGACACAATCAAGAAGGGATATAACCCAGCCTTGCAGATCCTGGGGGCCGTCTTCACAATGTACGACGGAAGGGCCGTTATAACCCGCCAGCATGAAGAATACATAACCCAGCTATGCAAGCGGCTAAAGATCCCGGTATGCAAGACGCATATACGAAACGGCGTGAAGGTCAAGGAAGCCCACGCGCTCAAAAAATCACTGTTCGTGTATGCTCCCAAAGCGAACCCGACAGAAGACTACAGAGCATTAATAAAAGAACTCAAATTGTAAATTGAAAGGAAGTATCAAACATGGCAAAGAAAACACAGTTTACACCCGCAGCGGATCCCCTGGAAAATGCAATAAGTGCAAGTAGTACAGCTCCCACAAAAGCCACAAAGGGCAGAAAAGGCATAAAGGACACAGCAGACACAAAGAAGGTTAACCCCGACGACTACAGATTTAATGCACGTTTCACCCGTGAACAGGGGCTTTATCTTGAGGAAAAGAAATGGCAGACCCGTAAGAGCATAACGGAGCTGCTGCAAGAACTTGTTATTGCAGACATGAAGAAACACCCCGAAATAATGAAGGGAATTGACGAACTGAACCGTTAATGATGCATCATTTCGCGGTATAATATGAAGGTACCACACAGCCAGGGGCCAGCCGGGAAGACCGACACCCGGAGCGCCAGAAAGGGGAAGACATGAAAGAAAAAAGCAAGGCCGACAATTTCACCAAAGAAGAAATAGACGCTTTAAAGAAACTGGCAGAAGAAACGACCAAATGGAAGGCCGAAGAACCGGCCCAATTGTCCGACGTTGAAAAAGCCCAAATAATCGAAACGTACTTGAATACTGAGAAGGTCCCCGAGCAATTCCAGAACCGCGCCCAGGTCCTGAGATCTAACGGGGAGCTGCGCGTGTTAGATCTAAAGTACATTGAATGGAGAAAAGCAAAGCCGGACCTTCCGCCGCATCTGGCCGTAATGCTCCCCGCTAAGATAATCACAGTTTACAAGCTGAAAAAGGATTTATCATTCTGGGATATTATCGACGATGAAAATTTAAACCCGTACGAATACGCGGAAATGTCATACAGCAATACGCTGCCGACGGAAGGCCAGAGCAACACAGCCCCCGACGGAGCGTTAACAATCCCGCTGGAAGACCATTTTATATATAGCACCGTCGAATTTGAAGACGCCGTCACAGATCTATTGAAGACCGAAGACAAGGCCCGCGACCTGGCGGAACGTCTCAGCGAGAACGCCCAGCTACTGGAAGACATAAAAAACACGCACTTTTCTTTTATGCCTAACAGCCGCAATTTTAGTCTTTTGTTGCAATCTATGACCGCGCCCCAGTATGTGGGTAAGTCTAAAATCAGACCAGGCGAACAAATAAGCATCTGGGACATGGAAGGCAAAATAACAATCAAGAAAAAGACCGAAGAAGAAGACTTGATTATTAACATACCCGGTCCGGCAGATCTTTATACAAAAAACAACAAAGCATCTTTAATGCTATTCTGTTATGTGTTCCAAAAACTGGCACACACGCCAGGGCGTTATGATGTGTATTTGACTTACAAAGAACTTGTAGACGTCGGCATCTATGCAGATACCAGGGCCGCCCGTCGTGGAGTGCAGCGCTTTTTTGACTATATGACCGGAAAGGGCAACCGAGCCGGCAGCGTGTCAATTAGTGGAAAAATCATACAGAGCCAGAAGAAGGGAGCGGGACGTTACTATAACGACCAATCAAAACAGATCCTTTTTACCGGTATAGTATCATATGAAGGCGGCGTAGAGCTCCAATTAAACCAGCGTATAAATTTAAACATTTTCTTTATGTTTTACACGGTTTTACCCACATGGGCCTATAAATTAAAGACGCTCAATGCGTTTTTGTTGGTCCGTTACATTTTCTATGTAGCACGCCAGAGCGGGGACCGCATGACATGGCCGGAACCAGAAGACCAGGACCCCGAACACCCCTACATGATTTTTAACATATCGTTTGAAGCAATCCGCGACGCCCTGGGCCTTCCTACTCCGGAAGAAGTAAAGACACGATACAACCGCGATTATAAAGCCCGCATTATCAACAAAATAATGGGATCCGACAAAATGATTATAAAAGAAGGTAAGGAAGTGCCCGCAGAAGTTGGCGCAATTGCCGAAATTGAAGAAGTAATATCCACCCTGAAAGATCCCGAGCAAAAGTTATTACACAATTTGACCCCCCGAGACTTCGGCAATGGTACCAATATACACGACTTTTTAAAAGGTTATCTTGCAATTGGCATTGATGAAAAAATGGCCCGTAATTTTATTACAGCTGCGAAGACCCGAGAAAAGAAAATAGCCGCTTTTAATAGGAAAGTGGAAGAAAAACAGGCAGAACAGGCGGCCAAAAAGAAGACATAACAAGGGGGGACCGCACATATGGCACAGGGGACCGCACATATGGCACAGGGGACCGCACATATGGCACAGGGGACCGCACATATGGCACAGGGGACCGCACATATGGCAGCCACCCCCGAAAAGCCCCACGGCGCGGGCATCTTCAGACCCGAAAATCCTTAACTATAATTAACTACTATCAAGTAGTAATTAACAGACGCAAAAGCGCCCGCCTGTTAGCGGGGCGCTTTGCTATACTGTGACTAGACAGGGGAGACGGTGCAAACCTGGGATATAACCACAGTACTTGCGACCCCTGGGCGCACCGGATCCCGAGCATAGAAAAGGCGGCCCCTAAGTTACCGACAGAAGGGCCGCCCACACAACCAACCGAAAGCGGAAGGGGAAGACCTACCGCACCGGCCCTTTAATCCTAACACATCGGAAGGGCCGCGACAATGTACCCAGAGCCGGCGACGATGTGACCGGAGAAAGGCGGGAAGCATGAACATAGCATGAATTGTGTTATTGATCATCTGAGGACGGGAGCAAGGGGGAGATATAGGCCTAAAAATCTTAAAGTTACCACCACACGACGGAGAAGGCCGACCCGAAGAAAGCTCCCCCCCTCACATTTTTCAGAAAGGGGCTACATTCTTATTGCCTAAACTCTTATTTCACTACCCCTTCAAAAAATCCCCGTGAAATTTAGAGAC
>Ga0310690_10011425_pt1 | contig 10958 bp, 4 predicted proteins | sample AusTroGonzalo_MG_2_FD_207661 | JGI IMG/M metagenome (GOLD analysis project Ga0310690, IMG submission 207661) | Bovine rumen microbial communities from tropical cattle in Woodstock, Queensland, Australia - Gonzalo_04 (v2) (version 2) | ecosystem: Host-associated > Mammals > Digestive system >...
TCCACTGATCTGCTCAAAGTGGAAAACCGCAATCTGCGTTTGCTCAAGGGTGTTTCGGCGAAAGGCATCTCCGTCGCGGAGCCCCTGCGCGGCGCGTCGCCGTCGGCGAGCGAGAAATACATCGTCTCCGAAGCCGGGGTGACCTTTTTCCTGGTTTCCTTCAGCGTCTCCGCCGACTCGCCCTACGCGTCGATCACCTACGATGGCGTGGAGTACACGCAGGCGTCGATCGCGGAAAACCTGCATCAAAACATGCAGATCGTGAACGAGCTTTCCGGCGTGAACGGGAAAACCGGGGAAAGCTGGGTCACCATCGCCGTGAACAACGCCAGCCTCGGCGAGTGGACGATCAACGCATACGGCGATGAAAAAGCCATTTTCGGCGCGTACACGTTCTCCGACGCCGTGACGAAGCCGTCCATCAGCACGGTCGAAGTCGGCGCGGGGAAACGCTCTGCGACCATCAATTACTCATTGGGCGACCTGTCGGCGGCGGGAAACGCGACCATTTCCATCTTCCGCGCGGATAGCGAATCCACCGAATACACGGGTGCGAAGATCGCCGAATTTGCAGTCACTGAAGCAACAGGCGTCTTCGAGTACGCGCCCGACGACGATTTGCCGGGCGGGAGCTATTCGTTCTATCTCATGGTGACGAGCGACAACCTCGCCCCCTCGTACAGCGACAGGAGCGCGGCATGCGCGTTCATCACCGTCGACACCGAAGCCCCGGACCAGATTCAGACCGTCAGCAGCGAATGGAAGACGACCGGGACAATTGTCACATGGGATGAATCATGGGATAATCAGGGCGTTGCGGGCTACAGGATCCGCTATGCGGTCGGCGACGAGGATATGGCGGAAATTGACGTGAAGACCAACACGTTCACATTCGATAAGGTCCCGAACGGAACCTACGATTTCCAGGTTGCTGCGTACGATGAAGCGGGGAACCTGTCGAAATGGAGCGAAATGCAATCCTGCCTCGTCCTTACCACCGCGAACGCGACGTACAAGGATACGACGTTATCCAATGGCCTCGAACTTGCCGAGTACGAAAGCGCGGTCAACATCACCGGGGGCGGTTTCGCGGTCACGGCCGCGGCAAACTCACTCATTTCCGGTTCCGCACTCACGGACGCCGGGATCGCCGGCATCGTGGAGAATACCGCTTTCAACGGAACGGTCACGCTTTACGATGGCGCGGAAGGATATAACCTCACCGTCAACGGTGAGCTGACAATCGGCGGTGCGCAACCTGAACCTGAAGCCGACGCTACGCAGAATCTCAAGCCGGAAGACGGAGAAGGCAGCGAACTTGGCGGAGAAGGTAACGGAGAACTCGGCGGCGAAGGCAGCGGGGATGGAACGGAGTCCCCCGCCGAGACCCCTGCGCAGGACGAAGCGGCCGAAGTCAAAAAGGGCGCGTTTGCGGATGGCATTACGGTCAAAGACGGCGGCGTGCTGGTCATCGAGGCTGACAGCGAAGTGCGGAACATCACGGTCGAGGCGGGCGGTTCGCTCGCTCTGAAAGACGATGCCGTGTACGACCATGTTTCGATCGCGTACGGCGCAGGGCTTTCCTTCGTTGGCGGCAACAGCAGCATCTACCGGCTGACCGGGGACATCTGGACGGCAGGCACGCTCGGGACTTACCGCACGATCTCCGGCGGCGGCCACAAGATCCATTTCGAGCAGTACAAGCAGACGGATGAGCTCGTGGTTTCTGAGCTTTATTCTCACGACGACATTGCATTCCTGCCCGATATGGACAAACTCGCCGGAAAAGTCCTGGATATCGTGATCGACTCGACCGTGTACGGACAATACAAGATCGCCGACAAGGCTACATATTTCGAGGGCACGATCACGGTCACCGACCATGCCAGCGGCGTTTCCGCCGAAGTCGGCTTCGACCAGTACACGCTGGTCGGCAAAGCGCTGTGCAAGTTCTGGAAAAATGACAACAACGTGCTGTATCTGACAACGGAACGCGCCGAGATCAGCGCCCCCACGGTCACCGTGGAGAACGCCGACAGCACCCAGCACGAATCCGCCACCATCAATGTGACTCCGTCGGATGATTCCGGTTTGTCGAAAAAGTTCTCCTACCGCTATTCGGCGAGCGCCGACATGACGGACGCCATTGTCGTCAAGGGGGATGAGGGGCTCTTCACGGGCTCTGCGGCTCTCCTCCTCAACAAGGACGACCTCGTCAACAACGGGACCTATTACGTTCAGGCGTGCGTGGAGAACATTTACGGCGTGACGAGTCCGTGGAGCGAAGCGGCGAGCTTCACCGTAGTTCAGATGGTCCGTCCCGACGCGCCGACCACGCTGACCGTCTCGGGCGCGACGAACAAAGACAGCAATACCATTACCTTTACCGCGACCGGCGTGGACAACTCGAATTATACAGTCCGCGAGTATCGTTTCCGCTACGCCGACAACCCGGAGATGGAAAATGCCATAACCGTTACCACAAACAACTGGAACATCAACTACGCCTATATCGACAAATCCGGCATCGTGGACGGCAAGGACTATTATGTCCAGGCGGGAGTGAAGCACGGCAACGTCTGGAGCTACTGGAGCGATACGGTTGTCTTCAACACGCAGGGGTGGGATTACGACGGTATCACGATCGGCCCGGGACCGGACGGCGACTTCAACTATTTCAGCCTGAACGGCAAGCGCGCGAAGAACGTTACGGTCATTGATGGCGGCTATTTCTTCGGCGGCGGCGATGTGGACGGCCTGACGGTCGAGGCGGGCGGATTCTTCCGCGACGACGGCGCCACTGTGACCAACGCGGTCATCAACGGCGGCGAGTACTGGCTGAGCGAGGGAAGCGTGACCGACATCGTGGTCAACGGCGGCGAGTTTATCCTGAGGGACGGCACACTGAACGGCGCGACCATCGGCGTAAACGCAAGCATGAACCTCAGCAGTCAGTATATGCCGACTATCACCGGCACGATTCTGATCCAGGGGACGATGACGGTCTACTACTACCATCCGGGAGTTTCGACAGACGCTTCGTTCGTCTTCGACCTCGGCGCGCACGAGGCCGATAAAAACAAGATGTTTATCGACTACACCTCGCCGCTCCTTGGAACGCGGACCTTCACCGTGAAACTCGACGATACGCCGGAAGAAGGCGACTACCGCATTTCCTATACCCCCAGTTCCGGCGAACTCTACATTCACCTCGCGGCGAACGACGGAACTGACCTCGGCCTCATGGGGTTCGGCATGGATGCCATTGCGTATAACGGCCTGTATTATTCGCTCGTCGATCAGAAAGGAGTCGCGTACCTGCATGTCTCCGACAATCAGGACCCGCCGTTTATCGGCGCTGTAAAGCTCTACAAGGACGGGGCCGTCTATGACTCCAACAACGGATACAGCGACTTCACGGTTTCCGTAACGGAAGAGTGCGACTACGTGCTGGTCGGAGAAAACGGACAGGTGTCTTCGATCACAGTCGGTAACGGCGGCTCGGTCGATGTTAACGGCATCGTCTTCGGTGCGACGATCGAAAACGGCGGCCAGCTGACGCTTAAAGAGGGCGGTCGCGCATTGTCCAATACCATCACGGTCAACGCCGGTGGCAATGTCACCATTGAGGGCGGCAAGGTCGATCTCGGCGCGGCGTTCCACCTCGCCGGCGGCACGATCACGGTCAACGGCGTTCTGGAGGGCTGGGAAGACGATTCCGGGGAGGAATGGGGTGCGACCCGTCACTGGTTCGTCTACGACCTTGACAAGCTCTCTGCGGCGCCGTCCGGCGTGATGGTCTCCGACTATGCCATGCTGCAGTGCAATCCGGAGTTCACCGCCAACGTCTCGAACAGGCAGGCGAAAGGCGAATACAAGCTGCTCGGAAACGCCGCAGGCTTCACCGGCTATGTTTCCATCAGCTACGAAGGCGACAACGACTGGCCGGAATACCTGTACGTCGGGAATGAATGCACCATCAACGGCACGAAGTATGCGCTCGCGGTCAAGAACAATATCCTGACGCTCACGATCGGCAATGGGTCGACCCCAGGCCCGGATCCGGAACCGGAAAAACCGGAGCCCAAGCCCGATAACGACGCCTCCATCTTTGATGACAAAGGCAGCGTCAAGGAGAGCTTCGTGGAATCTGCCGGCACGCCCGTTGAAGAGGGCGCGCCCCCCATCCAGCTGGACACGGATGTCCTCGGGCAGGAGGTCGGCGGAGTGGTCTACGATAACTTCGTGGGGCAGGACGATGAGTTCGACTATGCGAAGATCACGCTGGAAAAGGCCGCGAAACTGAGCTTCGAGATCGACGCCACGGACGCGGTCAAGTTCTCCATCTGCACGCTCAACGCAAAGCCCGGCAAGAAAACCACGCTGAAGTCGCTTCAGGCGACCGCGCTCAAAAAAGGCGGCAACGGTACGCCCACGAAGCAGATACTGCTGGAAGCAGGAGAATACTACATCTCCATGCAGTCGACCAACGCCAGAAAGGGCGGCAGTGCGTTCTACAACGTCGGGATTAACGAATCCGGCGCCTCCGCCAGCTACTTCTACTCCGACGGTGACAACGGCGACAACAAATATCTGTACGACAAGAAGGAGAAGGAGGCGTGGAACTCCAACGTGCTCGACGCCGCGGCACTTGTCATCGACGGCAGTTTCCTGGAAGACGGAAAACGCGCCATCCAGATCGACACGGATGCGGAAACCGTAGTGGAACACGACGGCTTCACCAACTTCGTTGGGTTCGGCGATGCGATGGACTTCCGCAAGATCGAACTGAAGTCCGCTGCCAAGCTCAGCTTCGACCTCGCCAAGACCACAGGCGGTGCGGCCAAGCTCGTCGTCTATACGGTGAACGACAGCGGGAAGATGGTGGTCGCCAGCAGCAAACTGACTGTCACGACCAAGGCGACTGCCACCAGCGGCAGTGTGAAGAATCAAGTCGTGCTCCAGAAGGGCGTGTACTACATCGCGGTGCAGTCCACGGACGCGAAGAAAGGCAAGGAAGCGTACTACAACGTGAGCCTCAACGCGAAAAGCGAGTTCTATGAACACGGCGACCTCGGCACGAACAACTTCATCAGCAAGACCAAGAAGGTCAACGATGTTGTACGGAAAGACGAAAACGCCCTGACCCTGATCGCAGGCGACGAGCTCAGACTTGACGGGGTATTCGATGATGGAATTGATTTCGAAGGCAAACACAATTTCGTGGGGACCGGGGATGACAGCGACGTCGTGAGAATTGATGCTGTTTCAGGGACGAAAATATCCCTGACTGTTACCGCCACGGATGCCGTCAGCCTCGTGATCTACGGGCTCCAGAAAAACGGCACGCTGAAAGCGCTCAAGACGGTCAAAAGCAAGGACAACGTCGCTTCGTTGAACGATTTCGAGCTGAAAGCGAAATCCGCGCCCGGCGGCCAGTTCTTCCTCGGTGTGACCTCGACGAACGCGAAGAAAGGCTCCAAAGCGTACTACAACGTGGACGTCGTCAACGTGTCCGGTCAGAACCCGCCTCTCTCCGCCTCGGAAGCGTCCTCGCTCGCTATGCCGGAGACCGACAGCCTCGGCATTTCGGATGCCCTGAGTTTCGGCAACTACGATACGGATGCCCTCGCGGATTCCTCCGCCTCCTCCCTTGCCGAACTCGATGACAAGACAGGATGGCTGAACATCGGCATGCTTGCATAAAGTTCATAGTCCTCGGAGCTTCGGGCTCCGAGGGCGCGATAACATCCATACCATATTTGCCGTGACGGAATGACCGTTGCGGCATTTTTTTGCTTTTGCGAGATTCCTTTTTTTATGTTCGGAGATGATAAACTCCTTGACTTTTCTGCTTAAAAGTGTATCTTTGTAGCAACAATATATAACCATTGGAGGCACACCTTGATTAAAATTCTGGTCAAACACGGCAACAGTTCGGCCATCGTCATTGAGAAACCGATTCTGAGCCTGCTCGGTGTTACCACAGACACGACATTCGAAATGATCACGGACGGGAAATCCCTGATTCTCACGCCGATCCAGGATGATGTGCGCCACAACAAATTCCGCAAATCCGTGGAAAAGACGGGCAAACGTTTCAACAAGACGTTCGATGAGCTTGCCCGTTGAAAAAAGAACCTATGCCAAGAAACTCCGAAAAAAGTTTCCCTGCCACCGCTTTTTCCCCATTTCCGCCTCATAAAGCGGGGGAAAGCCTTTCTCCGTTTTCTTCGAGCGCTTTTTGCGTATTTTGGGGGGTGTGAGATTGCCCTTTCATGCCATTTTTGATGCTGTTTTCCGAATAATTAACCAAATATGAGGTCGAGGTTTCGAGTCTGTCGACACCCGGTTTTTTCGAAATCAGCGCGGCTTCTTCACGTTATTTTGAGGTCAAAGACTTTTTTGACTTGGCAAAAAATGAAAAACGTGAATATGCGCTGATTTTGAAATCTTGGTTGCTTTGCGAGAATCAGCGCGACGCTCTTAATCGTGTGGTCGCGGGAGAACGAAAACGGAGAATTTTGGCCGTCTTTGCCGCCAGATGGCTCGAAGAAGACGAGAAAAGAGATTCTCTCAGGAGAATTCCGGGGGGCAATATTCTTTCCGCAACCCCCGATTTGAGGGGGAGTTAGCGAAAAATAAAAAAAAGACATCGAATGATCGATGTCGGAATTGTCTAAGGTATTGGTGGAATTTAAGCACTAAATCGGCGCAAGCCTTTAAACGCGAATAGATTACAATGTTCTAATATTGCCAAAAATGGCCCAATTTTTCGACATGTTGGAGGGGGTATATGAACTCCCGACCTCATCCGGATATCATGTCAGAGATTTTGAATTGAATGCGAAAAAAAGGCTATGCAAGGGGGTGAAGAGGTCGAGATGTTTCTGCATAGCATGTTTCACGGCAAAGCAAGTCAGTTTGAATAGCGCAACACCTTCCATTTGTCCTCATCCCCTTTTTTCGTGGAAACCATAATGCTTTTGAGTTCAAACAAGCATGAGGACACGCATAATTTTTCCCATAAAAGATAAGCAAGTTATACAGAAAAGCCAACGCATCAGTCCTCATTCCCGCGAAGAGCGTCATAAGGCCCCCCATATGCCACTGAACAAAACTGCTGTTTTCTGCAAAAGTGTTCAGCGACTAAATTCATTTTGAGTTCACGACAAAGCAAATCAACGTATGTCGAACGTGACTTGGATGGCTACGACCCGAAGCGGAGCAGGAACAACCTTCAAATCCAAAAGCAGGGTTTCAACGGCTGCGTCAATCATGTTATTGCCGGATTTCCTGATTATGACAGCTTTCGTGACCCGACCGTCCTCTGCGATGTTAAGTTCAACAATCGGCCAAATGGAAATGTTTCCGTTCAGTTCGGCGCTGGATGGAGCAACAGCATTCCATTTCGGACGGATGAATTTATTCAGCTGTTCACGGTAGGCCCCAATCTCAATTGCTGCACTACTGCTCTCTGGCACGGAATTACTCGTTCTGCTACGACCGAGGCGAATGGCATCGAGTATATCCTGTTTGATAGTGGCTTTTGTCTGTGCCTCGGCTTCATGCGCTTCGCGGTCTTCCTTCATTTGAGGCTGCGTTTGGGTACTCCTGTTCCGGGGGTTGATGATGTCTTCTGGTGTTAGATAACTTGAGTTTCGGGGAACCTTTTTCGGTTCGATTTTCGAGGATTGCTCTATGACTATCGGATTATCATTTTCGATTTGAGGAGGAAGGTCATCTGGCAATGGCAGAGGCGACTGTAGATCACCACGCATATTATACAAGCTATTCTCCCAAATACATCAGAGCTTCTTTAGCTGAATCAAGCCCCTGTTCCGCCGCTTTGCGATACCATTTTGCAGCCTCGGCCTTATCCTGTTTGACACCACTACCGTTTTCATAGCTGAGACCGAGATTTAATTGCGCCCCTGCATAGCCCTGCTCGGCCGCTTTACGAAACCACTTGACAGCTTCAATCTCATCTTGTTCAACACCTTTTCCAAAGAGATAGCAAATACCAAGATTGGATTGTGCCTCGGCGAGGTTTTGTTCGGCCGCATTGCGAAGCCATTTCGCTGATGCAATATTGTCCTGCTCTACGCCCTCACCATCACGATAGAGAAGACCGAGAGTGTATTGAGCATCAGCAAGGTCTTGCTCAGCCGCATTGCGATACCATTTTGCCGCTTCGACCTTATCCTGTTTGACCCCACTACCGTCATAATAGCATTGACCGAGATTATATTGAGCTCCGGCATATTCCTGCTCGGCAGCTTGACGGAACCACTTGACAGCTTCAGTCTCATCTTTTTCGATGCCTTCGCCATTGCGATAGCAGACGCCGAGGTTATTCTGCGCCTTAGCAAGCCCCTGTTCGGCGGCACGGCGAAACCATTTAGCAGCTTCAGCGTGGTCTTTTTTTACACCAATTCCATTGCGATAGCAGTTGCCGAGATAATACTGAGCTTCGTCATATCCCTGTTCCGCAGCCTTGCGATACCATTTTACCGCTTCAGCATAGTCTTGTTTGATGCCGTTGCCATACTCATAGAAGTTGCCGAGATTTGCCTGTGCCTCGACTTTGCCATGTTCCGCAGCCTTGAGAAACCATTTTATCCCCTCAGCTTTATCCTCCTCAACCCCGTTGCCGATGAAGTAGCAGAGGCCGAGATAATGCTGAGCATCAGCAAGTTCTTGATCAGCAGCTTTAAGCAACCATTTTTGAGCTTCAACCTTGTTTTGTTCGACACCTTTGCCCTTGTCATAACATATGCCAAGATAGTATTGAGCATCGGCAAATCCTTGATCCGCCGCCTTGCGAAGCCATTTTACAGCCTCAGCCTCGTTCTGTTCAATACCATCGCCGTAATAAAGGCAGAGACCGAAATGATATTGTGCTTCGTCAAGCCCCTGATCGGCAGCCTTGCGAAACCATTTTACAGCCTCAGCCTCGTTCTGTTCGACACCGTCGCCATTGAAGAAGCAGATTCCCAGGTTCAATTGCGCCTCGGGAAACCCCTGTTCTGCGGATTTCCTGATCCAATTTGCCGCCTCCGTTAAGTTTTGTTCAACGCCATCGCCTTTTGCATAGCAGATGCCAAGATTGAATTGTGCCCATGCAAATCCTTGCTCTGCGGATTTTAGAAACCAACTAGTGGCCTCTGCTGAGTTCTGTTCAACACCATTGCCATTAAGATAGCAGTTGCCAAGATAGAGTTGAGCCTTGGCAAGGCCTTGATCTGCAGCTACACGAAAATGCTTTGTTGCTGTTTCATAATCCTGAGCCTCGTATGCGACTATACCTTTCTGTAATAAATCCTCTGCAACCTCGTAGGCATCTTTGTCATTAGGTAAACCCACATCAAATTTCTCCACATTCTTTACGCAACCAACAGCAAAACAAGTTACAGTAAGGCAAACTGTGACAATAAAACCAATATTGCGAATTATGTATGTGCTTAACATAGTTTGATATCTTTCTTTGAAAAGTTGTTAAGGAAGAATGGTTAATAAATAATTGCTATTTGTTCTTGGAATAGAATCTGTCAGAATAGTCCCGCACAACTTGCTCTTCGCATCCAGCACCCTTAAATGCAGAATCCCAGATTAAAACACGCTTATTAGGAATTTGTATATTTTTCAATGAACGGCAGTTCCTAAATGCTTCTTCCCAAATACCTCCTACACTGTCTGGAATTGTTATGTTTGCAAGAGATGTGCAATCTGCGAATGCTCCCCTTCTGATAGATGTAACGCTATTCGGAATCTCTATGCTCTTTAAAGACTTGCAGCCTGAAAATGCGTAATTACCGATTGTTTTTACTGAATTTGGAATCCTTACGCTTGTCAAGCTTTCAAAATCGGCAAAAACAAAATCTTTTAATTCTGAAACGCCATTCGGAATCGTTAGATTTTTTATATTTGTTCCACTAAACGCACGACTTCCAATAGTTGTTATGCCATTGGGAAGCTTAATACCCGTTATTCCTTCACAGTTTTCGAAAGCTTCTGCACCAATTTCTTTAACACTATCTGGAATTGTTATGTTCCTTAAGGAACTACAACAGGAGAATGCTCTATAACCGATACTTGTTACACTATTGGGAATTACTACACTTGTTAAGGATGTACAACTGGTAAACACCCAAGATATATCTGTAATACCATTTGGAATCGTTATACTCTTCAATGATTCACACCCATTGAAAGCACCTGTTTCTATTTTTTTTACACTGTTCGGTATTGTTAAATTTGTCAAAGATTGACAATCTTGAAATGCTTGCTTCTCAATCTGTATAACACTATTCGGAATTGTTATGCTTGTAAGGGATTTGCAATCTCTGAAAGCCTCTTTCCCGATTGTTGTCACCCCCTTTGGTATTTTATAACGCACGATAGAGGCAGGTGCTTTCAATAATGTTTTCCCATCGTTGCTGAAACTGACCTGACGAGAAATCTCGTCTTCTGATCCTGATTTGTTTCCAAGCATAAATATTATGATGATAAACAAAAAGAATATTGCGCCCATGAGTGCCCCCAATGTTTTTTTATTCATAAACCATGGTGGCAACTTTATTTTATCTGCGACTCCATCTACTTGCGATACATAACTGGGGTGTAGATGCACCGTTTCTCCACCTAAGGCATTTGCAAAACTCAGGCAGGAGCTAAAGCGATCCGTAGGTTCCTTTGACATCCCACGTGTTAGTGCCTGTTGTGCATATTCAGGAATCCCTGGAATCGGTTCCATCATTTCGTTTAAAACGGCTTCGCGAAGGACAGAAGCATCTGTACTCTCAAACGGCAAATGCCCAGCGAGCATCTCGTATGTCATGACAGCAAGGGCATATTGATCCGCAGGCGCACCCTGTGCCCTGCCTCGCCACTGTTCGGGAGCCATATAGGGCGCCGTACCGCTTGTGCCGTGATACGCCATGCTGACACGAGTCATG
>Ga0310690_10011426_pt1 | contig 10958 bp, 6 predicted proteins | sample AusTroGonzalo_MG_2_FD_207661 | JGI IMG/M metagenome (GOLD analysis project Ga0310690, IMG submission 207661) | Bovine rumen microbial communities from tropical cattle in Woodstock, Queensland, Australia - Gonzalo_04 (v2) (version 2) | ecosystem: Host-associated > Mammals > Digestive system >...
TAGCTCGCCTCCAGCGAGCAGGCGCCCGTCGAATACAGGACCTCGTCGGTGAAGGTCAGGTTCTGGAAGCGGCGGTCCCCGCTCGTGAAGTTTTCGATGTCCGTGACGCCGTGGAGCGTCGGGTTGGGGAAATGCATCCCGCTCGCGTTCGCGCTCAGCGTGAGCTTGCCCAGCTGGGCGCTCAGGTACCCGTTGCCGCTCACGGAGCCCAGCGTGCCGGCCTGCGCGCCGAGCGTGCCGCTGTAGCCGGACTTGAGGCGCTTCGCCAGCACGATGTTGATGATGCCGCCGATGCCCTCGGCGTCATATTTCACGGGCGGGTTGGTGATGACCTGGATCTCCCGGACGGAGGATGCCGGCACCGATTTGATCAGCTGGTTGAAATTGCGGGCGAGCATCCCGGTGGACCGCCCGTTGACGAGCACCTTGTAATCCTTGCTGCCGTTGAGCAGGACCTGTTCCTCGCCGTTGACGCTGAGCATCGGCACGCGGCGGAGGATGTCGATGAGGTTGCTGCCCGCGGCCTGCGGGTCCGCGGAAACGTCATAGGTCAGTTTGTCGGCGTCCGAGCGGACCAGCTCGCGCCGCGCCGTCACGGAGGCGGCTTCTTCAATCTTCTGGATGGTGCCGAGCGAATCCGGCGGGGTGGTTCCGGCCTCCTGCGCCCGGGCGGCGAAGCCGGCCAGCAGCGCGGAGGCGACAAGCAGGAAAGTCTTTCTTCTCATAGCTGTTTTACGAATCAAAAAACAGCACAAAATTAGCCGGACAAAGTTTTACCCGTCCCGCCGGGACAAAAAATGTCAGCCGCCAAGCGACTGACATTCAATATACAATCAAAAATTTTCGTCACACCCCGCGGGGAAAAGTTTTACATCAGCGTTCCGTCTGCAGGAGCAGCTCCCGGAGGTAGATGCTGATGTTGGTGTCGTGCTCGTCCAGGCCCAGCTTCTGCCGGATCTCGTGGCTGATGATGTAGTGGCGTTTCTTCTGGATGTACTCCCCGATGTCCTTGCCCTTGAGCCCGAGGGTATAGAGGCAGCAGTAGCCGGCTTCCCAGTCGGTCAGGCCCTTGCTCTCGAGATAGGCGATGAACTTGGGGTGGCTCTCCTCGAAGAGGATCCGGGTCGAGCGGAGGAATTCCTCCCGATCGGCCATCATCACGTCCAGCTCCTCCTCGCTGCTGCGGTAGAGCTTGTCGTCCGACGAGATGCGCGAGGCGATGATCTTGTCCAGCACGGCGAGGCGCTCGCGGATGACGGCCATCGCCCGGTCGTCCGGCTTGGAGCGGAGCTTCCGCACGACGAAGTGGATGATGAGCGCGAGCGCGGCCAGGGCGAGCAGCGAGGCCGCGAGGATGCCGCGGATGCGGTCATCCTTCGCCGCCAGCGCAAGCTTGTCCGTGTAGCGTTCCTCGATGATGCGGGAATTCTGCAGCTTGAGGGTGTCCGAAGGGGCCACCAGCCGGGCGTGCTCGCGGATCTGCGCCAGGCAGGCCCGCGCCTTCTCCGCGTTCGCGCTGTCCCCGACCGCGTCATAATAATCCAGGGCGACGTGGATGATGCTGTCGCCATAGACCTCGATGCCGCATTTCTCCAGCGCCTGCGAAAGCAGCAGCGCGTGGCGCGCCCGCAGTTCCGGGGTGTCCAGCATCCGCCGGTCCACCATGTCCAGCGCCACGAACGCGCTGTCGGGATGCGTCTCGAGACACTCCTCCGCCCGGTCCAGCACCGGTCGCACGTTGCCCGTGCGGCCGCAGGACCACAGGCACAGTGCCAGGATGAAGGCGAACAGGAGATTCTCGAAATGGCGCATAGCTCAAACGCAGACAAAGATACGCAAAATCATCCTTATTGCGCAGTGGCCTGGGACATCCCGTCGAAGAATTTCTGCTGGAGGTCGCGGGCGAGATCGTTGTCGGGGTTGATCTTCAGGGCCTTCTCGAAATTGCCCATCACATCCAGATAGTAGCGGCGGCCGTTCTGGGCCGGGTCCTGGACGATGCGGACCATATAGAGGAAGCCTTTCAGGGTGTGGAGGTCGGACTTGTCGGCGTCCTTGCACTTCTCCAGGCCGGCGATGAGCCCGGCGGCGTCGGCCAGCAGGCCTTCCGTCGCCTCGGCGTGCGGATTGAGTACGGAATAGTTCAGGCTCTGCAGGGCGGCGTAGTACTTGGGGGCGGCGGCCTCCGGGTACATCGCTTCGATGCGCTTGAGTTCGGAAATACAGGTCAGAAAAGTCTCGGGGGTGGATTGGTCGATCTTGGCCATCGACTGGCCGATCAGCTGGCCCATCTGGGCGTCCTGGGCGTTGCAGACACAAGGGGTGGCCACCATCACGGCGATGGCGAGCAGGCGGAGTTTAGAAATTAGCGATGTCATAAGCTTTATTGTTTTTAAGTGATATGAAAATTCCAAGGTAGAAGAAACGGTCCCGGGTGGCGCTCACCTGCGTGCCGTCCGGCTGGATGCGGTACACGTTGGTGCGGCCGAGCACATTGTTCATCGACGCGTACACGATCACCTTCGGATGCGCCAGCCAGGTGATGTTGGCGTCCAGGCTGTTGTAGTAGGGCGTCGTGCCGGCGGCGTACACCCGCCCGCTGGCGTAGGAGTCCGCCAGGCCGAAGATGAACTTGCCGATGGCATATTTCGCCGTCAAGCGGAAATTGTGGCGCGAAGCGTATTCCGGCGTGCGGGCCGCCGCGTAGTTGCGGTACAGGCGCTCGGAGTCGTTGAAGGAATAGGACCCCGTCAGGGTCAGGCCCTCCAGCAGGGAGGCGTCCTCCACGAAGAGGTCGAAGCCCCGGCTGTAGCCATAGCCGTCGGCCGTATAGACGCCGTCGCGCAGCAGCGGCAGGCGCGAATAGCGCTTGTAGTACGGCTCCAGGCGCACCATCGTCTTGTAGGTGTTGTACTGCAGGCTGAGGATGGCGTGGTCCGCCAGACTCTGCCGCAGCCCCTTGCCGGCGGCGAGGAAGTCGTCCTCGGCGGTCTGGCTGTAGCGGCCCGCCATCAGGGACGCCTGGAAACTGTCGTTCGGCACGTAGCTCAGCGTCGCGCGCGGCATCACCACCCACTCCCGGCTGCGGCTCAGGTACTCCTCGCGCGAGGAGAGGTTGAGGAACAGGCCGCGCGTGAGGCGGATCTGCGCGTCGAAGTGCGCCGCGAGCAGGTTGTACGACAGGTCGTAGCCCGTCTCGCCGTAGCGCTTCTCGCTGCCGCGGATATAATCCTCCACGCCCGCCGAGAGTTTCAGCACACCGGAGAGCGTCTTGCGGAGCTCCGCCTTGAGGTGCACCTCATTGCGGAAATTGTGGTAGTGGTCCCCCGCGACCAGCGCGTCGTCGACGTCGCTGACCATCGCGGAATAGGCCGCGCCGGTGAAGAAGGTATAGCCGTCGCCGAAGCGGGAATTCAGCGTCACGTTGCCGTAGGCGTTGTGTTCCGTCATCGCCAGGCTGCGATCGTCGAGCTGCTGGCCCACGCGGGTCAGGTCATAGCCGGCATAGGTCTTCAGGACCGTATTGGACGAGATCTCGAGCTTGTACTGCCCTTCCCCGCCGAGCTTGTGGTACGGACGCGTCCAGGTGCAGCGGTCCGGGAGGACGGCATTGTAGAGTCCCATATCGATATAATCCAGGTTGAAGGAGAGGCTGCTGTGGTCGAAGGCCTTGGTGCCGCCCACGTTCCAGTCCACGAGCGAGGCGCTGACGCCCAGCTTGTCGCCCGAGGCCACGTCGGTGGTCTCCATCGGCAGCACGGAGGACAGCGCCTGGCCGTACTCGCCGCTGTAGCCGCCCAGCGAGAAGCTCATCCCCTTGAAAAGGAAGGGAGAGAAGCGCCCGCGCTGGTTCTGCCCCTCGACGTTCGTGCTGTAAGGGACCAGGACGTGCATTCCGTTGACGAAGGTCTGGCATTCCTCGCTCTCGCCGCCGCGGACGTAGAGCTTGCCGTCTTCGCCGACCTTCTGCGTACCGGGCAGGACCTGCAGGGCAGCGACGAGGTCCCCGCAGGAGTTGCCCGACATCACCACGTCCAGCGCATCCAGCTTCTTGAACTGGTAGCTCTTGCCCATGCTGAACGTGCTGGCGGTCACCACCACCTCGTCGATGGAGGCCGCCTTCTCGCGCAGGCGGATGTCCAGCTCGCCGAGCGTGGACAGGTCCGCGGTCACATTGAAGTCTTCATAGCCCATAAGGATCGCGCGCACCGTCTGTTCGCCCGATTTGCCCGTCTTGAAAGAGAAGCGTCCCAGCGTGTCGGTGATCCCGCCGTCGAGCGTACCGACCACGAAAACGTTGACCCCGACGAGCGGGCCGTGCTCGTCGGAAACTTTACCCCGGATGGAGGTCTGGGCGAGGGCGCCGGTCGTCAGGAGCAGCGCCGCGATGAGAGTTGTCAGCAAGTGTTTCATGCCGCAAAAATGGGCACTGGAATGCACTCCTGCAACTTTTGGGGATAGACAGCTAGCTCCCCGGACGGATAGCTAGGTCAACGGACGAATGGAGCGTCCGGCGGACGGATGACTAGGAGACGTAGGACTTGAGTTTGGGGACATAGGACCGCGAGACAGGCACCGCCGCCACCCCACCGCCGAGCTCCAGCGTGTAGCCGTTGGAGTTGCCGCGCGCCGCGGAAATGTTGTTGACGTTGACCACGAACGAGCGGTGGCACTGGAAGATGTTGGGATAGTCGGCCAGGTCGGAGAGCACCGCCGCAAGCGTGGTCAGCATCTCCTCCCGTTCCAGCACGCCGTCCTTGAAGTAGCAGACCGCCACGTTGTTCTTCTGCGCCTCGATGTAGAGCAGGTCGTTGATCGGGAGCGTGAGGTCGTTGCCGCGCACGCGGGTGTCGTGGATCGTCACCGACACGCCCGCCTGCGCCTCCGTCGTCTTGTCCAGCAGGGCGTCCAGCTGTCCGCGCAGATAATTGTGGTACGACACGGCCGTGGACACGCCGGCCACGATGGCGCCGACGATCAGCGACCAATAGACGAACTTCAGGCAAAGGCCCCACTCGACCGGGAAGCGGAAGAGCGCCACGGCCAGGAAGAAATTGCACAGGCCGATGAACACCACCATTGCCAGGACGGTCAGCGCCTCGTGCCAGATCCGCCAGGGACGGACGACTTTCTGCAGCGGAATGAAGACCAGGAAGCGGAACACCAGGCAGCAGAGGAAGGTCACCGCTCCGAACAGGAAGGAGGCCAGGAGCTTGCTCCCCGGGTACGCGCTGAAGCCGAACGGCTGCAGGAAATACAGGATCAGGAAAACGATGGCGCAGTTGCGCAGGCTTTCCAGCGCCCAGCTGGAAGACGGCTGGAACGGATATTTTCGGGTGAAGATCGACATACGGCTTCGCTGTAAAACTTGTCCCGGCCCCGCAGCGGCGGAGCCAGGACAAATTTAAGAAGAATTTTCAAACGTTTTACTCGCTCTTCAGGGTCTCCGCCGGATTGCTCCTGGCGGACTTGAGGTAGTGGTACAGCACCACGAGGGAGCACAGCGCGGCCACGATCGCCAGGGCGATCAGGAACACCGTCAGGGAGAAGCCGACCCGGTGGGAGAAGCGCTGCAGGTAATACTGCACGAGCAGCCAGCCCAGCGGGGCGGCGATTACGAAGCAGATGGCCACCGTCCGCAGATAGAGCATCAGGCCCTCGCCGGTGATCCGGTCCGTCCCCGCGCCGAACACGCGCTTGACGGCGATCTCCGTCTTCTTGTACTGCACGTCCATCAGCACCTGTCCCCAGATGCCCACGAGCGAGAGCAGCACCGCCAGCAGCGAGAACACCCAGACGGCGAGCCGCAGGCGTTCCTCCCCGCTATAGAGATTCTTGCCGATGGAATCGTAGAAGAGCACCTCGTACGGCTTGCCGGGATCGACCTCCTGCAGCACGGACAGGATCTTGTCCGAGACCGCCCGGCGGTCCACCCCTTCGGCCAGGCGGAGATAGGCATACTCCTGCCCCATCGGATAGGCGATGAACGCGACCGGCGAGTCGGCCTTGCGCATCGACGTGATGTTGATGTTGTTCACCATTCCCTTGACCGTCAGGCCATAGGCTTCGAGATTCATTCCGACCTGCATGCCGCGCTCCCGCGAATCCTCGGTCACCAGAAGCGACCCCATCTCCCCTTCGCGGAACGGATTCCCTTCCGTGACGCGGATGCCCAGCACCTCGGGAAGGTTCCAGGAGCAGAAGATCACGTTGAACGCGATCGGCCCCTGTCCGAAGTCCTCCGTCGAAGTGGAATAGACGTCCGAACTGCCCAGGATATCGCTCGAATACGCGACGTCCTGCACTTCCGGGAGTTTCCGCAGGCGTTCCGCCCCCTGCCATTCGTCCGTCCCGACCGTGCCGTGCGCGATGTTCACGATGGCGAGGTTGTCCTTGTCATAGCCGCAGGGATACTCCTGCATGAAGCGGCTCTGGCGCTGCAGGAACAACACGAAGACCAACAGCGCGATGGACACGACGAACTGCACGCCCACCAGGATGGCCCGCAGGGTCCGACCGGAGGCCGACAGGCCGAATTTGCCGCGCAGGATCAGCGCCGGCTGGCCGGACGTGGAATAGATGCCCGGCCAGATGCCGGCCAGGATGCCCGTCGCCAGCGCCACGGCGCCGACGAAGAACAGCAGTCCCTGATGCTTCGCCAGGGAGAACGCCTCCGGCATCACGCCCCGGGTCACGAGCATCCGCGAGGCGGGACCCAGCAGCAGGGCGGCCACAAGGAAGGCGCCCAGGCACCAGAGGATGGCTTCGGCCACCACCAGCGCGCGCAGGCGCCCCGTGGAAGAGCCGAGGATCTTCTGCAGGTTCACGCTCCGGATGCGGAGCGGAGTCAGGGCCACGTAGAAATTGGTGAAATTGATCAGTCCGATGATCAGGATCAGGATGCCGATCGCGATGAGCAGCAGCACCTGGGCATAGCTGCCGCTCTTGTAGATGCTCACCTCGTTGCGGAAATAGATGTCCGTCAGCGGGACCAGCTCGACGGGGCTCAGCCAGCCCTCGAAGGGGCTGAAGTCATAATGGGCGTTGAACTCCCCCGCCACCGCACCGGCCGCGGCGGGATCGCGCAGCAGCAGGTAGCAGATATAGTTCGCGGCTCCGTAGTCTCCCCTGTTGATGTCCCCGACGGGGGCGTACAGGTCGTTGTCCAGCTGGGAGTTGGACGGAAAGTCCTCATACACGCCGGTGACCGTCGCCACGCCTTCCGTCTCCTGCATCAGGTTTGCAGCATCCGTCTTCAGGATCTTTCCCAACGCGGACTCGCCCGGGAAAAGCGTCTCGGCCAGCGAGCGCGGGATGATGACCGAACCGGGACGGTCGAGCGCCCGGTGGTCGCCTTCCGCCATCCGGACCCCGAAGACGTCGAGGAAACCGTCCGACACGCAGATGACCTTGCGCTGGTAGCCACCCAGGCTGGCATCACCGTTTTCCAGGGTGAAATAGGTGTCGCCGAAGAACGGAACGACCACACAGCCGGCTTCGATCTCCGGGGAGGAGGCGATGACATCGTCCGCGAATCCCCGGGGGAACACGTTGCGGAAGAGCGATTCGTCTTCCTGCTTGTCCACGCGGAACACGCGGTCCGCGGTCGGGTGGCAGCGGTCGAACGAACGCTCGTAACCGACCTGCAGGAAGATCAGGGCGAACGCCACGAAGGCGCACACCAGGCCTGCGAAATTCAGTGCCACCGCAACCGGATACCGGCGGAGCAAGTTTTTCAAGTTTTTCAGGATCATATCATTCGTTTTGAAGCGATTCGACAGGATTGGCCCGGGCGATGCGCAGGCAGTTGAGCACGACGACCACCAGGACGAAGGCCAGGACAGCGAGCGCGCCACCGATGAAATACAGCGGGTTGAGCGTAATCTTCTCGGCGAACTGCTCAAGCCACTTGCTGGCTGCGAAGAACGCGCCGGCGCAGGCCAGGACCGCCATCGCGGCGCTCAGTTTGAAGATCGACAGGGCGAATGAGCCCAGGATGTCCTGCGTGGTGGCGCCGTTGATCTTGCGTACCGCCATCTCCTTGGAGCGGCGCAAGCTCTCGTCCCGGATGAAGCCGATCAGGCCGATCAAGGCGATGAACAGGCTGAAGAAAACCCCCAGGAAAAGCGTATTGCGCATTTTCCGGCTGCCGTCATATGCGGAGCGGATCTCCTCTTTCCAGGAGAAAATGTCGATATCCCGGCCGGGCAGGGCCTGTTCGAGTGCCTGGCGCACCTTTTCGCGCGCCGCGCCGAGCTGCCGCGCCGGAACGTCCAGCTTGAAAACGACGTGCGGCAGCAAACGCGGGCTTTCTTCTCCCAGCTTGGAATAGAACAGGACGGCAGGGCGGACATCCGGATTCTGCCAGTCGCTCAGCCAGTAATCCTTGCACACGCCGCAGATCGTGTACGGAGAGACATTCATCATACCTATCTCCGTGACATATTCGTTCGAATGTCCGGTCACATAGACCTGCTTGCCGACCGCGCCGTCGCTCCAGTCCGCCAGTTCGGACATCCTTTCGACGAAACGCCGGCTCACGACGATCTCACCGACGTCGTGGGGAGCACGCCCTTCGACGATGTCGATGCCCAGCAGGTCAAAGAATCCGTCCGACACATAATATTGGTCGGAGAAGTTGAACAGTTCGCGCTCATCGCCGGGCAAATAGACGTTGTTGCCGGAAGGATGGACGAACGGCAACTGGTAGGCGCAGGCGGTCCCCCGCACTTCCGGAAGTCCGCGCAGGGTCTCGACAGCGCGCAACTGCGCATCCATGTCGTTGTCGAAGATATTGATATGGAAGACGTTCTGATAGTCGTAGCCCAGATCGGCGTGGGTAACCTTCTCATACTGAGCGGCAATGATGGACGCCATCACCACCAGGAACACGTTGATCAGCACCTGCACGCCCAGCAGGCCGAGCTTCCACTTCCGGGAATGCTCCGTATAGTTCTTCAGCGCCGCATAGACCGGGATGCGCTGGTAGAGTTCAGCGGGCACCACGATGGAGATGAACAGTACGGACAGGATGACCGCCGCGATGGCCACGATGCTGCCGGGCACCAGCAGCGTCGTGAACGGGACGCCCAGCAGGTTCAGCACGAAGCTCCGGCCGGCAAAGATGATGGCGGCGGCGAGCACGAGGGCCAGGAAGACGTTCAGCAGGGATTCCTTCGTCAGCAGGAGGTAGATGTCCTTGCTCCCGGCGCCATAGCATTTGCGCACGCCCACTTCCTTGGAGCGCTTGACCAGCGACGAGATGACGATGAGGATGTAGTTGAGCAGGGAGATCAGGATCAGCAGCGCGGCCACGATGGAGAGCAGGATCACCTGCACGCGGACTGTCGGGTCGGTCGTATGGATCTTGGAGAACGGCTTGAGCGTATATTCCAGGCTCAGGCCCTTCTGCTCATATTCCTCCAGCGGCTGGTGCGCCTCCTGCATCTTGCGGATGGCCGGCTTGAGCTCGCGGGGATCGACGCCGGGATAGAGCTTGACATAACCTCTGTAGCGGTCGTTGCCGATCCAGTTCTCCGTACTTTCCTTGGGATAGGTCTCCATGGAAAGCAGGATGTCATAGTACAGGAGGCCGTTCTCCGGGAAGTCCTCATAGATGCCGGCCACGGTGAGCTTCAGGTCGACCGCGTCCTCGTTGCAGATCTGCCGGCCGATGACATCGGCCAGATCCTTCCCGCCCGCCAGCTTCTCCGCAAAGCTCCGGCTCACCATCACGGAACCCCATTCCGCCAGGGCTTTCACCGGGTCACCGGCCAGGATTGGCCGGTCGAAGACCTTGAAGAAGCAGGTGTCGGCAAAGATCAGACTTCCTTCCAGCTTGTTGGCATTCTCGTCCAGATAGATGTCCCGGTCGAAATGGAAGGTCGTACGGGTGCCGTATTCCACGCCCGGAACTTCGTGCATGAAGCCGGCCGAAACGCCGCCGCTCACCTGTCCCCATTCCGCATTCTCTCCGTTCTGGGTATAATTGCTCTGGATCCGATAGACACGGTCCACGTCGCGGTAGAAGCTGTCGTAGCTCAGCTCGAAGCAGACCTTGGCGATCAGCACGATGCCCACGGCCAGTCCCACACCCAGGGACAGCACCTTGATCAACGTATCTTTCTTGTTTTTCATATTTTATCTTACTCTTTCTTCAATTCGACGGCAGGATCGGCCTGGGCGGCCTTGACGGTCTGCCAGAGGACGGTGGCGAAAGCGATCACGACGCCGATGACCACCGCGGCAAAGAATACCCAGCCATAGTTTTCAACCCGGTACTGGAAGCGCTCCAGATAGAGCCGGGCGGCCCAGACGGCCAGCGGGATGCCGATGACGCAGGCGACACCCACCATCACCATATAGCTCCTCACGCTGCGCCAGGTCTCCCCCATCACTTCTGCGCCGAACACCTTTCGGACGGCGATCTGCTTCGTGTTTTCTCCCGCATAGTAGGCGCTCATCGCCAGCAGGCCGAGCAGCGCGATCAGCACGGAGAGCACGGCGAACAGTTCCAGCAGGCGCATCGTGCGCCGGGCCGGGGCCAGCTGCTCGCGATAGAGATCGCGGATGAAGCCCTTGCGCCAGGGCGTGTCGGAGGCGCCGAACTGTTCCATCCGGTATGCCTCATAAGCATCGAGGATCTGCCGCTCATAGGCCTTATCCTCGCCCACGGTGCCGATCAGCAGGCAGTGCGAGTAGAAGAGATTTTCGGGCCGCGAGACGATCACGCCGGCATTCTGCGTCACGACTTCGCCGGCAGAGGCGGATCCGGCCGGGAAATCCCGCACCACGCCGCCGATATAGTCCGCCTTGGCTCCGTTGATGCTGAACAGCCGCGGGAAGACGGTCGACGTGTCCGACACGCCGGCGGCCTTGAATGCCGTCTCATCCAGCCAGATGGAATTCAGGCGGGGATGGTTGAAATCCTCGACGACTTCCAGGCCGAGCAGGTCGAA
>Ga0310690_10011429_pt1 | contig 10955 bp, 14 predicted proteins | sample AusTroGonzalo_MG_2_FD_207661 | JGI IMG/M metagenome (GOLD analysis project Ga0310690, IMG submission 207661) | Bovine rumen microbial communities from tropical cattle in Woodstock, Queensland, Australia - Gonzalo_04 (v2) (version 2) | ecosystem: Host-associated > Mammals > Digestive system >...
GGTTATATGGTAATACCATCTATTCCCCCTACGGAGTTGTCCACCAAGTCGCCAAAGAACCTACCCAAGTCGTACCACCGTCAAAAGATTGGAAAGCAAACATATAGGTCTTACCACCCTGCGATGTATTCGGTGTCGTATCTTCAACCCAAGTGACCGTATTATTCGTTGTAAAGTCTAAACTTACAGGAGTTGAGGGCATACTGACAAGCAAGTTGAAATACACACAGGGTATATCTGTCGTCTGTGTCAATGCTGAATTGCTGAATGTATAGGCAATATTCGCTGTCGGCGCACTTCTATACAGCACACAGCCCTCACTTAAATTGACTGTGCCACCGCTGACATCTATAACATTGTCATACATTGACCGAGCAGACACCGCCGCCACATCGTCAATGGTGCTTGGGCTTAAAAACCTATCTGTTGCCGTCTTGTTGGAAATATGGCCGGCACCAGCAACGTCTGTATATTTGACATAGCCAGATAAATCAACCTCTGTGCCAAACTTTTCCCAACCCAATGTATGTGTGATTTCGTTCTCAACAAATATCCACTCGGAATACATATTGCCATCGCTACCACGGTCATCATCTTCTTCCTGCACCAAATAAATGGTCCATTGGTCGCCGAACTGTGGCAATTCTTCAACCACCAAAAATCTTACATTATGAATTACAGGCTTATTCTTGATATAATCAACGGCGTGCTTGTCTGTCTGGTTCCAGTCTGATTGTGCTGTCACACCACCACGACCGCTACCCGCAGCAAAACCCCAACCCTTTGCGGCTGAAGGCAGTTTAATCGGGTCGGGTGTCTTTAACCCACCATCGTTCTTAAAGACCAATGTATTTGTTTTGGCATCATATTCTATCCAGAAAGATACACCATTCTTGCCGTCTTTACCATCAACGCCGTCACGACCATCACGACCATTCTTACCATCTACACCATCTCGGCCATCTTTACCATCTTGCCCACGTTCTCCATCTTTGCCGTCACGACCATTGATTTGCACCACCAAAGCGGGGTCAATCAGCACGCTATCCATATTGTCTGCAACTATTCTCACCATCTTATAATCTCCCGAATACAACAAATACTTGGTTGATAACAGTATCTACATCTTCGCCATCGTTGGAAATAATATCAACATAGAACGGGTGCTCGCCAACGCCGATGTCTTCAATGTCTTGTTTAGACAGTTTAATAATCACCTCACTCTGCCCATCAATGGCAAACTCTTTCTTCAATTCGCTATCGCCATCGACACAGAACGCCAAAGTTCCCTTCTTCTTCGGCAGGTCTTTAATGCTGAATACAGCACTATTGCCCATAATTGTAAATAGGTTTCCTTGAGTATCTGTCTTTATCATTTTAGCACCTCTGCCGAAATTATACAGATTTTATTTTAATAAGTCAAATAGAAAAAAGCCACCCAAACGAGTGGCTCTTATCTTATTTCTTCTTCAAGACTTTCTCTAACTTCTCTTTGTTAGCAGGCGTGTTCACAACAGACAACCAGTCCGCCACTTTCACAACCTTACCAACAATGCTGTCGTCTTTCGTTGTCGGGGTCAGTTTCACAATACCTGTGCAGGTCGTGACCGCCAAGCCAATCCAAGAGAAAATGCTTTCCCAATGTTCTAAAATCCAATCAAACATAATATAACCTTTCATTTAATTTCAAAGTGGGGTTTGTCAGACAGGCTTTTGAAACTACCACCCCAAGTAATCTCAATACCCAACGCACCCGCACACCACATAGCATTCAATGCCATTTCTTGCCAGCGTGCGTCTTGCGTATTCCAATCAACTGGATAAGGAACGATGTCAATCGCTTGACTTGGGTAAATGTTATGCTTACTCTGACCAAACCGAGCACGACTTTTCCCGCTTTTATATGCTTCATTCTGTTCTTCCTCTGTCCTATACCCACATAAAATAGATAGGTCAAACGCCGACCTACTCAACATCATATTCGCTAAATCTCTCAATCTCTTGTCGCAGGTGGATAGTCTTTCTAACGACTTATTTCCCCATTTGTATTTCATTTGCCAGACCTTTTGGGAAGTCTATCTAAAATCAGTTGATACAAATTATCTAGTTTATCTTCAATACGTTTAATCTCATCTCTCGGTGCATATTCTTCGGCAACTTTCGTCTTAAAGTCTGCCAATTCTTTCTTGACCCCCGTGGCTTCCTTATACAAAAAACCTAAAAATGGAACAACCACGACACCTACAAATGACATAATCGTTTCAAAGTTCATCTTACTCGCCCTTCTCATTTTGCCCTCTCACAAAGAGGGCCACCATATCTATTAGATAAGATAGCCCCCTTTTTATTCGTTGTCAATATTTTTTTTAATACACTTCTTCTGACTTCTCCGAATAACAATGATGGGCTTTGGCAATACCCTTTTCTGTCATAGCCAAGTCCTTCATTATATCGGCTAACTCACCCATTTCGTCTAATGTCCAAGCAGATTTCTCACGAGCAATCTTCTCAATCTTGTCCATCATCATACGAACCCCAGAGTGGAAGTCGTCATAAAGTTTCTTTCTTTCTTCGGTCGTCATTAGTCACCATCCGTTTCAGTCGCAGTTGCGGCAATAGTCGCAGCAACATCCGATTCGCCACAAGGAACGTTTATCAATGTCAAGTGTGTATCGCCATCAGCAATAATGTATCTTCCACGATAAACCTTTCTGGTGCGCAGTCTGTCGGTCATTACTGGATAACCCCACATATCCACCACAGGAACAGCCGTGCCATTGATTGTGACAGTATAGGCCACAGGAACGCCTGTGATTACACTATCAGGGCTGATAGTCAGCACCAAACAGAACGGGTCAAAGTTCCCAACATTATTGGGATTTGTCACGGTTAAAACGCCCGCAGCCGACAACGCTGTCGTCTTGTGCAAGTATTTGCAACAATTACAATTCATAATTACCTCCAATAATAAAAGGGTGGGCGGTTAAACCCACCCCATAGATTAGACACCTAATCCACAGCCGCCGCAAAAGGGTGACGGACCGGCATTATATGTCCACGCTTGCGGATAACGCACAACGTTTTGAGTTGCTTGAGCCAGTTGCAATTCGGCAACTTTACCCTGCAAAGCCTCAATCTTGCTCTGCGCCATCGCTTCCAAAATCTTGTTGGTGTTTTGGGCGTTCTCGTATTTCACGCTGTCAATCGCCCGCAACGTATTGCAGCAACATTGATTTTGGTTGGCAATTCCCTGCTGAACAGCAGCAGACACGCCCAACACATCTCTATCAAGTTCCGTATATTTGTCGCCAACATAGCCAACAATGTCGTGGAACACTTGATTTGTTGCAGCCAAGATTTCTCTCTGATTGGCCATAGAGTTTTGATTGTCAAACCCACGTTGCACTTCTGCGGAAGTCGCAATTTGGCTGTTCGCACCAAAGCCACCGAAGCCACCAGACATTAAAAAGAACAAAATGATTAAGATACCCCAACCATTCATTCCAAACATACCATCGGTTTCTGCCATAGTATTACTCCTTATTTAAGTTAAACACTCACCCTTTCGGGGAAAATCATCGCATTACACGAGAATTATTTGAGGAATTGGGCAACCATATTCCTGTCAAAGCCTTTGCTCTGTGCATAGTTCAGTAGCGTTTCCTTTTGTTGCTCATAACTTTTGCCCGCCATCAACTGATTAAACTGTTGCATACGTGGGTCGTTATTGAGCCTGCCCGATACCAGCATTTGCAGACCCTGTTGCATCATTTGCGGTGTTATCTGGAACATTGGCTACCCCCTTTCCTGTTATCTTGCTTTCAATATTGTTTATCTTTTCTAGTATGATTTCAAAGTCAGACCGTTCTTTCTTGTTGTCTGCCAAGTTATACGTTTCAACGGAGATTAAACCGTCATTTGTCAGTTGCTTTACGTATATCTCTTTCTTCTTTGAATTGAATCCAACATAGAGCATATTGAGGACAGGCCTTATGCCGTCTAGGTCCTGCGCACTATCAACGTTATAAAACTGTGCGCTTTTCTGCACCTGTTGGATATTCTGTTGTATAGGTGTTGCCTGTGGGAACAGGCCATTAAAATATGGATTATATGTGTTATACATTATCTGTCCTTTCTGTTTCCAATGGGGGAGAGAGTGGCCTGCTCTCTCCCTAACAGCGTAGCGTTGGGTTTTAGTCCAATATCACTCGCTATCTGTTTCCACTCTAACAGATAGTCGTATCGTCTTGTATGGTATAAATTATGAACTAGATTTCTGTGAGTTTATCAACAACCTGCCGATGTAATCTGAACACGTAGCGCACGTCAACATTCATATCCATCGCAATTACTTCAAACTTATTGTTGTTGATATAACGTGCTATCATAACACGCTTTTCGTTAGAATTATCGGTCACTTCGTCAATGAGTTGCCGAAAGAAGTCGGGGAAACGCTTGCCTATCTTGCGCAGATAGTGGTGCGTCAGCCAAAAGCGCACGATTTCAGATGTCGGTTTCATCTTTGTTGAGTTCTTTTAATTGCTCTTTTTTCAGATAAGTCATAGCGTCTTTAAAAGAACTAAATGTCATAGAACTTTTAGGTGCTCTCGGCTTTCTGATAATCACAGCCAAGTTTCTCGGTCCGTTGCCGTGTAAGGCCGGCATTGTCATCTTTTGGTGCATATACATTATCTATTCATCTCCATTTGATTAGAGTTGCCATTGGCCGTTTGTTCCATACTTGCCACATTATTAAAAGAGCAATAGATGTATAGACCAAACAATATGCAAACCGCCAGGAAAGATAGTAGGGAATATGCGCTTAACACTATAAAGGAGGTCCTCTCCTGGCGGAACTTATCAAGGGCTGTCATTTGTTGCCCTTTCGTTTCTGTGACAATGCGATGGCGACCGCTTGCTTCTGTGGCCGACCGCTTTGTATCAATTCTTTTATGTTCTTTGCAACAACCTGTTTGCTTGTTCCTTTAAGTAATGGCATTATAACCTCATAAATACGCTACATACAGGCCTAATACAAAGCCCACCCATAATTCAACATCTAACCAACGCTTTGTCCATAACCAAGAACAATGCTTATATATGGCATACAAAGCAGGAATTACCAAACCTAATGTTAAAAACACAGGATTAAAGAAGAAACAAATGGGTATCAACGGATAGGTATATCTTATGGCTAACAGGAAGAAATCAAAGCCAAAGCCATACCATTGTTCTTCTGGAAATATCTTGCAGGCTAGTTTATACCCAACCATCTTTTCATATCTTTTCAGCATTTTCTCGTCTGGCTTGCCTGCCGTGCCAATGTCATAACAGGGCCCGTGTCCGATAGCCCATTCAATTTGCACCCACAATGCAATCCAAGCGGCAAGGTATAGGGCTGTTCCTTTTGTGAAACATATAAAAGAGAGTGAAATAACAAAGGAGATTATATGCTGAACAGCCCTATATTTGATTACGGGCAGGTTATAACCGTCTTTTCCAAAACAGTCACGCCATAAGCCCATAAAAACCGCATACAACAGATTTAACATTTATTCCTCTATGTAAGGTAATTCTGCCCTGATTTCGTCTTTCTTGTCAAGCCAAGCCTGTTTCTTTTCTTCGGCTGTCGGCTCACCACGAGCCAACGCCTCGTCATAGTCATAACGCAACGGGTCAGCCTCCGCTGTATATCTCGCCTGTCTTTCGGCTTTAATCTCATCGTGTGTCGGTGCGGGCTTTTGGGGGGCATAACCTGCCACATACCATTGTTCATTATAGGCTTGCTCAACTTCCATTTCCTCCATACCTTCTGATATGTAGTATTCTGTGTTTGTTCCAAGACCGACATCACATTGTTTTGTTTCTTCGTTTATAATTTTTGCGTATTTTTTCATATTAGCCTCCAATACAAGGATACCATTTCATACTAAGAGATTCATTTGCTCCGCCACGCAGATTTCCCACATACGTTGTTCCCGCGGGTAAGGGTGTAAAGAACCCAATTCTTGTAAATGCCTCTCCCTGCGTATAGGAGTAATCAAATTGCGTTCCATTGACGGTAACGGAGAATCCTCCATTGGAACCCGTACCACCAACGCCACCACCACCGCCATACAGGCTTAACCAACCATTTGTTTTGGCTGTATATGTCGTTCCAACTGTTCTGCTGGCTCCGGCAGAATAATCCGGCATTCCCCAGCCAACTACTGTGCCTTTATCACTAAAATCAACGCCTTGAAAGGCTTTCTTTGTATTTAACAGAGTAACCTTGCCCGACGCTATCGTTAAATTGCCCACAATACAAAATGGGGAAACATCATTGTTATAGATATTGATATTGGTTTCTTGCTGATAGACAAGACCGGCAATCTGCAAGGCTGTTGCATTCAGCACAAGTTTATTGCTTGTATCAACTGATGTTCGTGTTAAAACAGATGAAACATTAAACTCCGTATTTTTCAAAGTTCCGTCTTCATTACGGCCATTAGGTATCAGCCCTTTAACCCCAGGCAATGCGTAAGCAACGCCACCCATGTAACCAAAGCCATTAAATACTTGGTCTATGGAAGCTGTGAAACCACTTGCATTTACGGTAATTACAGCCAAGGGGAAACATATATCATCCACAGCCACAGCACCACCAGAATACTGCTTTATGGTGTTGGTGCTTGTGTTATAAAATGTGCCATTAGTCGGCGCTGTTGTTCCCGACGAGTTATTCGCTACGGTTGATTGAAATAAAGAGATTCCGTTTGTCATCAAAATCGTCTGTGTAGATGTCGTAGCGAAGGCTGTATTTCTGACGATATCAGATTCAATGGTAACCACATCAAAGTTATCAGCACCATTGGGTCGGTATAATTTACTGCCCGCCTTTAATGTGATGTAACCTGTTGATGTGTCTAACTCTAACTTAATGTCCTGCGGTATATCAGTAAGACAGTTGCTAATATGTGTTTGATTGATTTTATCGTTGCCATATTGATAGGCTAATGCAGCACTTTCAGCAGCAGCCGCCGCTTGATTTGGTGCATCTTGAATTGCCGCTATATTCGTAGCACAGGTATTGACATCGGCAATATTCGTTGCAACCGTTGTAATATCTGTTTCATTGCCTGCAACAGCATTGATATTCGATTCGTTTGTGGCAACTGCATTGATATTCGTTTCATTGCTCACCACCGCATTGATGTTCGTTTCGTTGCTTGCAACAGCGTTGATATTGGTCGCATTACCCGCCACAGCATCAATATTCGTTTGATTGGCGGCAACAGCATCAATATTCGTTAAATCGCCTGCTACAGCATCTACATTGGTTAAATCAGCAGCCACAGCATTGACATTGGCAATATCGTCAGCAACCGCATCTACATTGTCAATAGAAGCATACACACGTTCCACTTCCGACAACACAGCCTCTGGGTCAACATCACTTGTCGGACCAACCTTTACGGCTCTGTCCAACGTTTCTTGCACTTGCTGAACGAATGCTGTCTGTCTGTCAAATTCGTCATTTAAGTTCTTCGGTCTAAACGTTCCACCTTCTTGGAAGTCTGTCAAGCGTTCAATGGGAACATTACGAATAAGCGTAATCTTAACACCATCGTCGGGTGCTGTTGAGAACGTCACATTACCGCCATCTGTTTCCCCTGCACCAGATACCGTATAACCGCTATCTTGCACCTCATCGTCAAAATACACGACCATATCCGACTCGTCAAATATGGCAAACTCATAGGGGAACACGGTTGTTATACCATTACCAGTATATTGAACCTTTGGTGTGACTGGTTTGATTTTTATGTGTGTATCTGTCATTCTTCGTTCTCCTGTCGCTATGTTATCATATTGTCATTTTTGTTGCAAGTATTATTTTGCAATATCCATTGACGGTATTTCCTTTTGTTTTTGATACTTTTTAGGAAGTTGCTTCAATATGTCCTTCATTTGTGCCTGCAAATCTGCATCTTTTTGATAATATCTATATATTGCACTATCCCTAAAGCCAGAATATAATTTATCCACAATATCTTTCTGCATCTCTTTTGATTGTTCCATAAATGCCTTATTAGAACACGTTCTCTTGAGATGTTCATACACCTTTAATTCGCCAAGTTCTTTCTTGATATTGTTGGCTTGTGTGGGAGTAATCTCTAACCGCACACTATTAACAACAATAGATGTCTTTGGCATTTCAAACCCAACGCCGATATTGGCAAGATGTTCAAGCCATTCTTCGCCCTGGACCTTCTTTGTTTTAGCGCCAATTATGCCCCACCAATAACTCTTATCTTTTATCTGTTTGCCAAGGCAGTCATACATATCATCTGTTGGTACACCAAACGCTTTTTTAATCTCATCTCCAATACCATCCACCATCTTTTTGGCTTGCTCTGGATTTGAGAATATTGGAACTGCCTCGCTAATTTCTCTTGGTATCATTTTTATCGGAAGTTTTGCCATACCCTCTCCCATTTTACCAAGAATTTCATCTGGCTTATTGCCTCTAAACAAGGCAATACCATCGGCAAAATACCTCAATGACACCTCATCCATAGCGTCTGCGGCAACAGCAGACGCAACAACGGACATTTTATTAAAGAAGTTTTCGTCTTGATAAAACTTTAGACTGTTTCTATAATCTTGTGTTGCGGACATTATTTTCGCAGGATATTTCAAACACATAGATAATGGACCAAGATAATCAAGCGAAATATATCTCTTTGTTCCATCATCGTTGTCAAACACCATTGAATTGGGCTGCCAACCAGCAGCAATTTGTGCGGCTCTCACTTCTGGGTCCGAAGAATAATCTCCAGTAATTCTACCGTTGGCGGCGAGTTGTGTTCCCCATAACATTAGTCCACTACCAAGCATCATCTTGCCAAGTGTTTCATCCATCTCCCTGCCACCATGCTTCATCGCCCTCCAGAATTGTCTTGAGAAAATCCCAGCAGGCGTTAAATCGCCAATAAATCTATCCAAGAAAATTGTTGAACCCGTCTTGAAGAATGGAATAAATGGCCTGGCAAACCACATAGCATCCATAACCTTACCAACAACATTCTCTGTAATATAGCCACGACCACCACGGAATGTTGATTTTGCTGCACCTTCCCTTGCTTTTTTAGCAATAGACATTTCAACCAAATTATCTGACATTAAATCATCAACAATTTTTGTTGTGTTTTTAGCCTGGTTAATATCAACATCCATTACTCTATCAAGCGTTCTTTTATACAAAGCCTTTATTTCTTTTTCAGAAAGATTCTTTTGTCTGCCAATTCGCATAGCATATTCATAAGAACGCGCCCTGGCTTCACCACGATAGAATGTTGCCTCAAAGAAGTTATCTATTTTTTCAGAGAAACCAACGCCAGAAAACTCAACATATTTGCTAATTAATTTAGATAGCGGTCCGCCTTCTCTAAACGATTCTCCAACTTCTTTCGGAAGGTTTGTCATGGCTTTTCTTGATGCAGAGTTTCTATATGCTGTCCAGAATGGCTCTCCTGGCTGCCGTCTTGCTATCTTATCTAGCCAGTATTCTGTTGCATCCTTTAGCGAATCCCAATATGCACCCAGCATAGAAAAAGCCTCTTTCGCTTCAACGCCAGACACATCCAGACCATTTCTGAACAGTCTTCTTTTTATTGCCGAAACACCAGCAGCGAATGGTCTTGATAATATATTTTCTACGCCCATTTCAAGAGATGTGAATATATTTCTTCCAACTGTTCCAAAGTTGGACATAAGACCAGCCTGTTCTAATGCTGTAATTTGTGCAGCAATTCTTTTGGCCTTATATTCCACACCGCCTTTGAATTTTTTGGCATCAATATATCCGAGTTTTAATAGTTTTTCTCGTAATTCTTCAACTGTTTTTGCTCCAGAGAAAATATCAAAAAGTTTATCTTTTGTCAATTCGTCTGCATTATCTTGAATGGCTTGCAAGACCTGTTTTATTGTCCTGTGCGTTTCATTTTGAGAAGCAACTCCTAACGCCTTACCAGATTCATATAACATATCCTGTGTTTTCCCAAATGCGTTTGCCGTGTCCGATAAGTAATTGAGGAAATATTGGTTTCTTTCTTCTTTTGTAATAGCACCGTCAATAAAATCTTTACCAGCCTCTTTAATACGGATAAGGCTTCCTAAGAATACATTTTCTTCTGATTTCAATGCGGGCAATACTTTTTCAACCTGGCTTTCTGCCTGTTTTGATAATTTAGATAATTGCTCCGGCGTTAATACATCAGCCTCTCCCCAGCCTAAATCAATAATACGTCTAGCAACGCTTTTTTTGGCTTGTTCTACAGAAATAACCTCTGGATTTCTTGGAATAGTCACCCCAAGATTTTCAACTTCTTCTTGAAGCGCATTCACGCCCTTTTTAACGACGGCAGTAGCCCCCTTTTCTTCCATTACCTTTGGAATACTCCGTAATGCTTCTATATCCTTGGCAAATTCTGCAGAACTCTTTGCAAGTCTAGCCTGTTTGACGGCTGCTGCACCAGCCTTTTTTATTCCTTTTAATGTTTTGAAAATGCCATTAACGGCACCAGCAGTAAATAACCCCTCTAACGATTGCTTCAGCATTCTATCGGCAACATCGTCATCGCCTTTAATAGCCAACCAATCAGCCATCTGTTTGATATAGGGATTATCTACATTATTAGCAATAATGGTGGAAAGATTTTCTTTGTCCTGCCAAAATGCAGTTGCATCGCCTATCATTCCATTTAAGGCAGGGGCTAATATCTTGCCGACAGCAAGGCCATCTTTACCCTTTGCCCAAGATTTAATTGTGATGTTTGTAATTGCGCCACCCTTGCCAGTTAAGCCTGCAACTTTACCAAGGCCACCAGCAATAAATGTTGATGTTCCAAACTTTGACAGGCCCTGCACAATACCCTCGCCTGTCGTTGTCGGCTCTACTTCTGGAGGCAACA
>Ga0310690_10011430_pt1 | contig 10954 bp, 6 predicted proteins | sample AusTroGonzalo_MG_2_FD_207661 | JGI IMG/M metagenome (GOLD analysis project Ga0310690, IMG submission 207661) | Bovine rumen microbial communities from tropical cattle in Woodstock, Queensland, Australia - Gonzalo_04 (v2) (version 2) | ecosystem: Host-associated > Mammals > Digestive system >...
CGATGAGATATACCGTCGTACGGCCGACATTGCCAACGCGAAGATTCAGGTGAACACACAGAATATGTTGCCTGGTTTCGGACGTATCAACGGCTTCGAACTCCATATCCAGGACAAGCATGGCGGCACCATCGATGAATTGCTCGGCCAGACCAACCGTCTCATCGCCGCCCTCAACGAACGCCCAGAGATCAGCCGAGCCTTCACCAACTTCTCACTGAAATATCCGCAGTATCGCCTTGAGGTCGATGCGGCCCTCTGCAAGCGTCATGGTGTGTCGCCCAGCGATGTGCTCGCCGCCCTCAGCGGTTATATCGGTGGCTCCTACGCCTCCAACTTCGTGCGCTTCACTAAACTCTACCGTGTCATGGTGCAGGCCTCGCCTGAGTATCGTCTCGACACGGAGTCACTCAATAATATCTTCGTCCGCAGCAACAGCGGTGAGATGTCACCCATCGGTCAGTATATCACTCTGACACGCATCTATGGCTCTGAGACTCTTTCGCGTTTCAACCTCTTCCCGTCTATCCAGGTGGGTGGTACGGCTGCCGACGGCTACAGCAGCGGTCAGGCCATCAATGCCATCCGTGAGACAGCCGCCGAGGTACTGCCAGAGGGTTACGGCTATGAGTTTGGTGGTATGTCGCGTGAGGAGGCTTCGGCGCAGAACACCACGGCTCTCGTCTTCATCATCTGTATCGTCTTCATCTACCTCATCCTCTGCGGCCTTTACGAGAGCCTCTTCATCCCCTTGGCCGTCATCCTGAGCGTACCCTTCGGATTGGCGGGCTCGTTTATCTTCGCCCACCTGTGGGGACTGGAGAACAATATCTATATGCAGACGGGACTCATCATGCTCATCGGTCTGCTCTCCAAGACAGCCATCCTGTTGACGGAATATGCCTCCACGCGTCGCCGTCAGGGCATGGGCATTGTTGAGGCAGCCCTTGATGCCGCTTCTGTGCGCTTGCGTCCTATCCTTATGACCTCCATGACGATGATCTTCGGTCTGCTGCCGTTAGCCCTCGCCACAGGCGTCGGCGCCAACGGCAACCGCTCGCTCGGTGTGGGAGCCATCGGCGGTATGCTTATCGGAACCATCGCCCTGCTGTTTATCGTTCCCGTGCTCTTCGTCATCTTCCAGACCATCGAGGAACGTGTGATGCCCAAACGCGATAAAAGGGACTAATAATTAATGATGGCTCCTTGTTTTCACAGGGAGCCATCATTAATATGGAAGTTGTATTAAATGCTTCGATTCTCTTTTAGGATCAGATACTGGAACGGTTCGAGGGTGAGGGAGGCATCGAGTTGATATTCTTTTTCTGTCGCTTGGTCTTTTGCCTTGCGACCCTTCCAATTATCTGGCATCTGAATGGTCTTTGCCTTGTTGCGGACATTGACTATGACGAGGAGAGTCTCTTTCTTGTCTTTCTTCTCAAAAATAAAGACGTCCTTGTCTGGCCAGGCCTTGATCGTACCCTTGCGCAGGGCGGAATGCATGTTGTAGATCTCTATCAGTTTCTTGTATTCCTGATATATCTCAGGCTTAGCCGTCCAATCAACAGGTACATATTTGAAGAAGTTGATAGGCTCAGGATAGCCTACTTCCTGCGAACCATAGATAAGGGCTCCGCCGTGGGGGAAGATGCTGGCTACGTAGGCCGCCATGGCTCCACGGTCGTTGGTAAACTCCACGCAGGGAGTCACCTCAGTGGAGTGGTCGTGGTTGGTGGTGAAGCGTAGTTTCACCTTGCCGGCAGGCAGATTGTGGTATTCCAGCATGTCGGCATTGATGAGGTCTTGGGCTGGAGCACCCTTGAATACCTTCACGAGTCCATCCTTATAGTCCCAGCCGTAGTTCATGTCGAAGCCGCCAACGGTGAAGTTGTCGAGGTTCTTGCCTTCTGCCAGCATCACGATCTTACGTGGGGCAGCAGCCTTGCGCAACTGCACGATAGCATCCTTCCAGAAGTCGGCAGGTACACCGTCGGCCACATCGCAGCGGAAGCCGTCGATACCAATGTCAACAATCCAGAACTTCATGGCATCGATCATGGCGGCACGCATGTCTTTGTTGTCATAGTTCAGGTCAGCCACGTCGTACCAGTCCCAGGGGCGTGGGTGGATGATGGTGTCAGCCTTCTCGTCGTGGGTGTACCAGTCGGGATGTTCCTTCACCCAGGGGTGATCCCACGCCGTATGGTTAGCCACCCAGTCGAGGATGAGGCCCATGCCGTGCTCATGGCAGACTTTGGCGAGGTTCTTGAGGTCGTCGATGGTACCAAACTCAGGGGCGATGGCCTTGTAGTCACGGATACAGTAAGGAGAGTTCTTGCCTTTCTCGATACCGATGGGATAGATGGGCATCACCCACATCATGTTGACACCCAGATCGCTGATGGAGTCGATTCGTGCTGCCACGGCATTCAGGGAATTCTCAGGTGCAAACACACGGGGATTGACCTGATACATGGCGATGTCTTCTACTGCAGGCATTTTGAATGCCACTTGCTCTTGTGGTGGCTTACAGCCTATGACTGCAGCCACGATGCTGATGAATAAAATCTGTTTCTTCATAAATAATTGGTTTTAAGACTTATTTTCCCTCGCCGTCGCCATAGATGAAAGCGAAGGCTCCGCTGGTATAGTCGAAGATCTCTTCGTCGCGGAAGAAGCGTTTCAACTCAATCACGGCATTCGACGTGGAATCGCTGGCGTGTACGATGTTCTGTTGGTTACTCATTGAATAGTCGCCTCGAATGGTTCCTGGCGCAGCCTCACGTCCGTTGGTAGAGCCTGTCATGGTGCGCACCACCTGTACGGCATCTACACCTTCGAGGGCGAGGGCTACAACTGGTGATGTCTGCATGGAGGCAGCCAGTGAGGGGAAGAAGGGACGATCTACGAGGTGGGCATAGTGCTCGCGCAGGATCTCGTCGGAGAGTTGCATCATCTTCATACCTGCCACGCGCAGTCCTCTGCGCTCAAAACGGTTCACAATCTCGCCAATCAGTTGACGTTGTACGCAACTGGGCTTTAATAATACAAGAGTCTTTTCCATCATGTTTATTATTTGTCTGTTTATTATTTATTAAATATTCGGTGTGTCCCAGATCTTCGTCTGGCTGCAGGCAGTGGGAACAGTCTGGTTACCGACTTTCAGGATGAAGTCGCCCTCTTCGAGTATCCATTTGCCATCGGCTCCTACGAAAGCAAGGTTCTTGGCAGGAAGACGGAAGGTGACGGTCTTCACTTCACCTGGCGTCAGTGAGATCTTCGTGAAGTCGCGCAGACGTTTGTTATCTGGCACGATGCTGGCGATGAGGTCGCTGCTGTAGAGCAGCACGGCTTCCATACCGGCACGACTGCCTGTATTCTTCACATCAACGGTAACGGTGAGGATATCGTCAGCGGTAAACGAGGCTTTATCGACCTTCAGGTTGCTGTATTCGAAGGTGGTGTAACTGAGACCATAGCCGAAGGGCCACAGCAGCGATACCTTCGCGTCGTAGTTGTAGGCTCCCGCCATCGTACCCACCTCTTCACTGACTTTATAGTCGTATGTGTTGAGTGAATTGATTTCACGCGGATAGGTGTAGGGCATTTTTGCGGAGAAGTTCGCATCGCCGGCGAGGAGGTTGGCGAGGGCGTCACCACCGTAGTTGCCTGGAATGAGGATATCCACGACAACCTTTGCCAACGGTTCGATGTCGGTGATGAGGCGCGGACGCCCCTCGTTGAGCACGAGGATGATGGGTTTACCTGTCTTGGAGAGTTCCTTCACGAGATCGCGCTGGTTGTTGGAGAGCCAGAGGTCGGTGAGGTTGCCTGGAGTTTCCGTGTAGGAGTTCTCACCGATGCAGGCGATGATGACATCTGCCTGTGCAGCAGCAGCGACAGCCTTGTCTATCTGTGGCGCGTTCTCATCGTAGTAGGCACCATTCTCATTATAGGTCACACCCTGTTCGAGGATGATGTTCTCCTTACCATATTTATTGCATAAGGCCTCGTAGATGGTATTGTATTTCTCAGAGAGATCTTCTGCACGTGACCCCTGCCAAGTATAACTCCAGCCGCCGTGAAGACAGCGCATCTGGTTGGCATTAGGGCCTGTGAGCAGAATCTTCTTACCTTTAGCCAATGGCAGAATATTATCTTCGTTCTTCAGCAGCACCTCTGACTCTTCGGCGGCTCGGAGGGAGGCGGCAGCATGTTCGTCGGAGCCGAACTTCTCATAGCCCTTGCCACCGGTATTGGGTTCGTCGAAAAGCCCCAGACGATACTTGGCGCGCAGAATACGGCGCACAGCATCGTCAATACGTTCCATCTTAACTTTGCCTTCATTCACCAGTTCCTTCAATAAAATGCAGAACTCTACACTGTAGGGATCCATCGACATGTCGATACCGGCATTGATGGCGATGCGGATGGCATCCTTCTTGTCCTTAGCCACCTTCTCACGAGAGAAGAGGTTGTTGATGTCAGCCCAGTCGGTTACCAGGAATCCATCCCATTGCAGGTCTTCCTTCAGCCATTTCGTCAGATACTCATAACTGGCATGAACGGGTACACCGTTGATAGAAGCAGAATTGACCATCATCGTCAGCGTACCAGCGAGGGCAGCAGCCTTGAAGGGCTCGAAGTATTTCTCACGCAGCATCTGTGGCGAGACATAAGCAGGCGTACGATCCTTACCGGTCCAAGGAGCACCGTAGGCGAAATAGTGTTTGGTGCTGGTGCCAACGTGGTATTTATCTATGTGGTTGTTATCCTCGCCCTGATAGCCCTTAATCTCTGCTGCCACCATCTTACTGTTCACGATGGCATCCTCGCCGAAACTCTCATAGACACGGGGCCAACGTGGGTCGCGGCTCAGATCAACTACGGGGTTATACACCCATGGACAATTGGATGCACGACTCTCGTAGGCTGTGATCTCAGCACCCGTGCGGGCTATTTCTGTATTGAAGGTGGCTCCGATATTGATGGGCTGGGGGAAGAGTGTGCCACCCGCTGTGTAGGTGACACCGTGGTTATGGTCGAGTCCGTAGATATCAGGAATACCCAGATACTTCATCGATTTCTTCTGGATCAGTTGTATCCACTCCTGCCACTGATCAACGCTTGGTGCACGGGTGCCTGGGGCATTCAGGATAGAACCCACCTTCCACTTGGAGATGAGTGTGTCGAGCATGGTCTCGTTAAGTTTCCACACACGCTTGGTCTCTCCCTGATAGATATCGACGGGAAAGGCCCCCAACTGATCGATAATCTGCTGGTCTGTCTTCTTCAACATGGCGTCTATCTCTGCCGCAGACCTGCCATATTGTTGTAACACAGAGCGTACTTTCTCACGATCTACCTTCGCATTCTCAACCATTGTCTTACCCATCACGTCGAGGTTCAGTTCGAGCATCTGTCCGATCTTCTCATCAAGGGTCATCTTGGCGAGGGTCTTTTCTATTTTCGCCTCCAATTTCGCATCACGAGGGATGGCGGGCTTTTGTGCCTGTGCGATGAAAGTAGTACAGGCCATTGAAATAATTAAAAATGATTTCTTCATATTGATTGTTGTTGTAGTTAAATCACATTTCGGCTACAAAGATACGAATAAACGAAGGAAAAACCAAATTTATTTTGGATTTTTACCCACTTATTCGTATCTTTGTAGCGTCGAAATGAATAAAGGGACATTATACTGCGTCGGATTAGGTGTGCTTATAGCCGTGCTTTTCGCCCTTAATCTCATGATGGGATCCATTAGAATTCCTGTTTCTGACGTGCTTAGCATCCTGTTGGGCGACGAAACGCAGAAAGCCTCATGGCGGTTTATCATCTTAGAGTCTCGTCTGCCACAGGCCATCACCGCCATACTCTGTGGTGGGGCATTGGCAGTCAGCGGTCTGATGCTACAAACGGCTTTCCGTAATCCTCTGGCAGGACCTAGTATCTTTGGCATCAACAGTGGAGCCGGTCTTGGTGTGGCTCTTGTGATGCTGTTGATGGGTGGCAGTATCTCTGCCGGCTCTGTGAGTATCTCGGGTTTCGTGGCGATACTCGTGGCGGCGTTTATCGGTGCGATGGCGGTGATGGCTGTCATCTTCTTTTTCTCCAGCATTGTCAGAAACAACGTGATGTTGCTTATCATCGGCATCATGATCGGTTATATCTCCAACTCGGCTATCTCACTGCTGAACTTCTTCGCAACGGATGAAGGGGTGAAGTCGTATATGGTCTGGGGCATGGGATCATTCGGAGGGGTGTCGATGAAGACGATGCCTGTCTTCGCTACGATGACGATAGCAGGACTCATCGGCTCTCTGTTGTTGATTAAGCCGCTGAACGCCCTGATGCTGGGTGACCGTTATGCGGAGAACCTCGGCATCAACATCCTGCGCACCCGCAACTGGCTGTTGGTTGTGACGGGCATCCTTACTGCTGTCACCACGGCTTTCTGTGGACCAGTGGCGTTCATCGGACTGGCCGTACCCCACATCGCCCGTCTGTTGCTGACGACGGACAATCATCGGGTACTCTTGCCTGCCACCATCCTCTGTGGTGCCGTGATAGCCTTGGTCTGTAATCTGATTTGTTTCCTCCCCGGCGAGAATGGCGTCATCCCCCTCAACGCTGTCACTCCTATCATGGGAGCACCCGTTATCATCTACGTCATTGCCAAAAAGAATTGAGTTATTGTCTTATTATTCGATTTGTTTCCTTGCGGGCTTCACGCCAACGAGGGAAGAACTTGTCCATCAGTGCATGGAAACGATGATTATGACTGGGTTCCAATAAATGACAAAGTTCGTGCACTACCACATGCTCTACACACCAATCAGGCAATAGTAACACGTAGGCAGAGATGCAGATGGAACGCTTCTTCACATTACATTGTCCCCAACGCGAGATGGTTGGCTTATAATATACAAGAGACGGTTTGACGCCCATCTCCTTAGCATAGTGTTCCACCATAGGCTCCACCAGTGCTTTCAGTTTTTTCAGAGCCTCGTCAACCTGAGCCTGTGTTGATAAGGGCAGTTGGTTATAGAAGTCTGCCCGTTGCTTCCGCCTTTCAGAAGTTTTCTTTCTGGCCTCAGCAATCCAGTCGCGATGCTGCTCAATAAAGGCTTCCACTTCCTTCTTCGACATAAAGAATGGAGCCGACACATGCACATCGCCATTTTTCACGATACGCATTGACAGCCTGCTAGTTCTTCTATATGTCACTTGTATAGTCATTCCATTTCGTCAGCGTGTTGCCAGTGTAGGGCTAGTGACGCTGCAAAGATACTATTTTTTTCTAAAACTGCCAATTTTTTACCTTGATTATTCTTACACGGGTCTTTTTCAGATGGGAAGTACAGATTAATGGTCACAACTGTGATTGTATGACCGCTTCATGTCTGGATGCCATCCCCAAGTCGGAATTTTATGCCTGAGATTTCTGGCAAGCCATACCCCAGGGGGTGAAACCTTGCCTTGAATTCAGTTCATACTTTTGCACGGGGTGCAAAACCTTGTCTGAGATTCGGTTTGGACTTTACCCCGGTGGGAATTAACAAGAGGGGTCAGGAACAATGTATATTTGACTAGTTTGTCATATAAAACTCTAACAACCCTCCGTTTTCAATATCTTTGTGGTCGATATACCATTTGTTGTAGGGCTTTCCGTTCAGGCAGATTTTGCGGATGTGGCGCTTCTTGTCGCTGACGTTGTGGGCGACGATGCGGAAGGTGCCTCCTTTCACCATGACCTCTGCCTCAGGGAAGAGCGGCGTGCCGAAGACATAGCGTCCGCCTGCCGGTTCCACCTGGTAGAAACCGAGGGCTGACAGGATATACCATGCCGACATCTGCCCCACATCCTCGTTGCCGCAGATGCCGTCCATACGGTCTGTATAGAGGGTAGTCTGTATTTGTCGGATACGGTCTGCGGCCTTTCGCGGCTCTCCCAATAACGTATATAGATAGGTGATGTGGTGGCTTGGCTCATTGCCGTGGGCATACTGGCCGATGAGGCCGGAGATGTCAGGCGCGGCATTCTCACCCAGGTCCCCAGTCACTGTGAAGAGTGAGTCGAGTTTGCTGATGAGTGCCTGCTTGGAGCCGAAACAATCAATAAGCCCCTCTATGTCATGTGGCACGAGGAAGGTATATTGCCAGGCGTTGCCTTCGCAGTAGTCGTCACCGCCTGCCACCTGACGGATGGGGTCGAAAGGTGTACGCCAGTTGCCTTTCGCGTCTTTCGGACGAATGAAACGGGTTGTCGGGTCGAATAGATTCTTGTATTGCCGACTGCGTGAAAGAAAGCGTTCGTAGTCATCGTCCTTACCCATTCGTCTAGCCACTTGTGCGAGTGCCCAGTCAGCCAGGTCGTATTCCAGTTCGTAGGCCACATTCTCATGGCGCAGCGAGTCCGTGGGGATATAGCCACAATAGCGGTGGGAGGGCAGTCCGCGCTCATTGACTTCGGTAGAACGGACCATTGCCTCGTAGGCTCTTTCCCATTCCGATTCCGGCAACAGGCCTTTCAGTATGGCGTCGGCTACCACTGGGATGGCGGGATAGCCCACCATACAATTGGTCTCGCAGCCCATCAGATGCCAGACGGGCAGTTTCCCCTGTTCGTCACAGATGTCGAGCATCGTCCGTATTATGTCAGGCACGCGCTCTGGCTGAATGATCGTCATTAGCGGGTGTGCCGCGCGATAGGTGTCCCAAAGCGAGTAGGTAGTGTAGGTGGTATGCCCTTTCGAGACGTGGTTGCGATGGTCTGTACCGTAGTAGTCACCATTGATGTCGCAGAATTCCGATGGTGCCACCATCAGGTGGAACATGGCTGTATAGAATGTGCGCTTGCGAGCCGTGTCATCTGTCTTGATGGTTATTTTCTGCAGTTCCTCTTGCCATTTCGTCTTGGCCTGTTTCACCGTCTGTTCAAAGTCCCAGCCAGGCAGTTCTGCCTGCATGTTGCGTAAGGCTCCGTCAGTGGAAGTCGGTGAGAGAGCCACCTTCACCAGGATCTGTTCGTTGGCACGGGTCTTGAAGTTGGCTCTGAAGTAGAGGTATTTGGCAGAGATGGTTGTCGAGGCAGATGCGACTGTACGGGCTTCCTTGTCTGTGCCTTCTATAAACACATAACTCTCGATGGGTCGTGAGAATTCGGCACGGAAGTAGATCCGTTCATCGTCTGACCAGCCTCCGGAATAGCGGTAGCCCTCGATGGTATGATCATCGACGATGCGGATGGCCGATTCGCGGCATCTGTCCCATCCGCCTCCGTGTACGAGGTCAATGACGATGGCCGCCTCTTTTGACTCAGGGAAGGTGTAGCGATGCAGTCCTACGCGGGATGTGGCAGTCAGTTCCGCATCGATGTGATACCTTTTCAGGTGGGTGGCGTAATAGCCCGCCTGCGCCCGTTCCTTAGTTCTGTCCTGATACGACCAGAGTCCGCTCTGTTGGTCTTCATGATATCCTCTGGCATAGGTCACCTGGCCCGTCACGGGCATCACCATGATGTCGTGCAGGTCGCCGCAGCCCGTTCCGCTGAGGTGAGTATGGGCGAATCCGATGATGGTCGAGTCGCTCCGATTGTAGCCTGAGCACCAGTCCCAGTCCTGCTTGATATTCGACGGGCCCAGTTGCACGAATCCATAGGGGACGTTGGCTCCTACGAACACATGTCCGTGCTCTGCCGAGCCGATGAGCGGATCCACATACTCTGTCAGTTTTTCTGCATGCACCATCCCTGCCGTCATGACGAGCCAAGCGGTGGCCAAAAACAATAACCATCGTGTCCGATCAATCTTTACTTCCATAATTCTATGACGAAACGACAGCCGGCGTGATAGTCGAGGTCAAGGAAGAGATCACCACCGAGATTATTGATATGTCGCTTAGCTAGTGCAAGACCGAGGCCGAGACCTTCGGAGAGGTCGTTGACCTTGGTGAACAGTTCGAATAGTCGGCTGACATCTTCTTCGTTTATACCAGGGCCTGTATCTTCGACGATGAAACGAACCTTAGATTCTATCTCGGATACATGGATCGTGATGTTCTTGCCGTCGGAGTATTTTGCAGCATTATAGAGAAGTTCGCGGATACTGCGCAGTAGGTAGAGTCTGCTGGTGTTGATACAGAAATCGTCAGGCACTTCTGTCAAAAACTTGATAGGCAAGCCAGGGAACAGGTCTTTGGTTTTGGAAATGCTCTCATGGGCTATCTCATTGCAGGATACCTCCTCGTTTTTGTTCGTATATAGTTCTTCCGTGGTGCCTCTTGCAGAACAATCGAAAAGCATCAGTAGCATACGGTCGAGCATCGAGGCATTGTGCATCATCATGTCAGTAATGCCTTTTGCTTCCTCTTCCGGCATGACGCTCTTGCTCTCTTTCAAGACCTGAGCGAAGCCCATGATGATGTTGAGGGGCGTTCGTATCTGGTGTGACACATTTTGGATAAATAACGATTTCTGTTTGTCGGCTTCCTTGGCTAGTTCACCGGTACGCACCAGTTCCTCGTTGCGCTTTGCCGCCTCAGTGTTCATCTGCTGGATATTGGTGACATGGCGGTCCAATGATTCCTGCATGGTGGCAAAACTTGTTTGCAAGCGACCCACAACGTCTTTGTGTCTGCTCGGTGAGATTTGCTCGTCGTAGTGTCCGTCAGCAATGCGCTGCAACTTCCCCATCAGTTTGTTGAGCGGTTGAGTGACATGGGTGACGGTGACACTGCTTAACAGGAGAATCAATATCAGGCCAATGATAATGAGTGGTGCAATGATTAAGTTGAGTCGGTTGTAGCCATATAGCATACTCTTTTCTGGACAGACGAGGGCAAGGCTCCAATTTGTTCCAGGTACGGGCTGATAACTGACGATACATGGTTTATCGTCGATGCTGACTCTCATATTGCCCTTATGACCTGTAGTCATCTCATGACCTAACGC
>Ga0310690_10011432_pt1 | contig 10952 bp, 11 predicted proteins | sample AusTroGonzalo_MG_2_FD_207661 | JGI IMG/M metagenome (GOLD analysis project Ga0310690, IMG submission 207661) | Bovine rumen microbial communities from tropical cattle in Woodstock, Queensland, Australia - Gonzalo_04 (v2) (version 2) | ecosystem: Host-associated > Mammals > Digestive system >...
GTACGATGCAGTCGGCCGTACACTCACACGCATGGAGAAGGAACTGCACGATGACCAAAATCATTCCGTTATTGTGACCATCATTACCGACGGACTGGAAAATCACTCCAGGGAGTACAACCTCAAGGCAATCCAGGCTTTAATCCAGCATTTGAAGGACGAGGGCTGGAGTTTTGCCTATATGGGCACGGACCATGATGTGGATGGCGTTACCATGAGTCTCCATATCACAAATGTGGTTAAGTTCGAGAAGACAGAGGCAGAAACGCGCGAAGTGTTTATGAAGGAACGTCGTGCTCGCGAACGGCATTCAAGAAAAATGGCTGGGTTCTACGATTGTATGCCGGAAGCCTCATGGGAGGAGCAGAAGGTTTTCCTATCCCGGATTGCCTCTGAGTATTACGACGAACCTGAAGCGAATCTGAATCCAGCCTTTGCCGACCGCATCACTCCCACTAAAGTAACGACTCTGGCGCCTAACGAAGTATTCGTTTTCGGAAGCAATGATCAGGGATACCACAACGGCGGTGCCGCCCACGTCGCATATAAGAAGTTCGGCGCCCGGATGGGTGTACCATTCGGCCTGCAGGGCCAGTCCTTCGCCATCCCGACAGTGGGTAGCAGCATCGGCCCTGACGAGATTGCACAGGGATTCCATCGGCTGGTTGAATTCGCCCAGGGACATCCGGAGATGACCTTCCTGGTTACGGCCCTGGGGTGCGGTAGCGCCGGATATGATCCGGATTTCATCTCCCGGTATCTGGAGGAAGGTATCAATGTAGCCAACATCCATTACCCACTGGTATTCTGGCAGGCATTTGAGAAACGGGGGCTTGTTTAAAAGCCCCTATTCGAGTATCTTTAACCATTAATATTTGAGCATATGTTAGGAGCTATTATTGGAGACACCGTGGGCTCTCATTATGAGTTCCACAATACAAAAGACTATAACTTCAATCTGTTTGCGGAGCCAAGTTGCTACACAGACGATTCTGTGATGACAATGGCAGTGGCCTGCTGGCTACTGAAAGACAAGGAGCATAGTTATCAGGGCCTGGAGGACATTATGGTTGAATTTGGCAACAAGTGCCGCTGTCCTATGGGTGGGTACGGTGGCGGTTTCCGCTGCTGGCTGTTCCATCCTGCCGCCCTGCAACCATATGAAAAGGGTGGAATTCCCTATGTATCTTCAACCGGACGCCACCCATACGGATCATGGGGCAATGGCTCGGCTATGAGAGTGAGCGCCGTAGGCTGGTTCTTCGATACACTCGAGGAAACAGAGAGAGTCGCGTCCATTTCGGCCGCAATTACACATAATCATCCGGAAGGGATAAAAGGTGCTCAAGCTACAGCTGCAGCCATTTTCATGGCACGCAACGGAGCTACAAAGGAAGAGATAAAAGAGTATATCTCCTCCAAGTATGGATACGATCTGAGCAAGACATGGGAATACTGGCATCCCATTTATCGTTGGGAATCCAGTTGCCAGGGAACAGTTCCTCAGGCGATGATTGCGTTCTTAGATTCCACGGACTTTGAGGATGCTATGCGCAAGGCTGTTTCACTCGGCGGTGATTCAGATACGCTTGCCTGCATTACTGGAGGTATTGCCGAAGCCTTCTACAAGAAGGTTCCTAAGTATATGGCCGACCGGACCGCTCAATGCTTCCCCTCCATCTTTAACCAGATTCTGGATGGCGTGAGAGCCGAAACGCCATACGGAAAACTGTGCACAATTGACTAAGCAAAAATGTTTATCTTTATAGCATGCTTTACGCAATACTTGGCATCTGGGTTTAGTATTTTTGCGGTCGTTAACTTTTCATTATGAAACAACCTGTGGATAACCTACTAATTCAAGCCCTTTGGAAGTTCTTCCTCGGCGTAATACTGATGGGGGTATTTATCTTTGTTCCGGCATGGTCCCTTCATTATTGGCAGGGATGGTTGCTGATGGGGATTCTGTTTATGCCGATGTTCATTGTCGGCCTCTTTATGATGTGGAAGAATCCGGAACTGCTGCAGAAGCGCCTGAATGCGAAGGAACAGGAGGCGGAGCAGAAGACCGTAGTAAAACTTAGCGGAATGCTGTTCTTCCTGGCCTTTGTTGTAGCTGGACTCAATTGGCGTTTCGGCTGGTGCGTATTTCCGGATTGGGCCGTGTGGGTAGCTGCAGGGTTGTTTCTGGTATCATATCTGTTGTATGCCGAGGTACTCAGAGAAAACACATATCTGTCCCGGACCATCGAGGTCCAGGAGAACCAGAAGGTGATTGATACTGGCCTGTACGGAGTTGTCCGCCATCCTATGTATATGGCCACTACGGTACTCTTTCTGGCTATGCCGCTAGTGCTGGCCTCTCCTATTTCGTTCCTCATTCTGCTTGGGTACATTCCCGTAATCGCCAAGCGCATCAAGAATGAAGAGGAAGTACTCGAAAAAGGCCTGGAAGGCTATTCCGAGTACAAGAAGAAGGTCAAGTTCAGAATGATTCCACTAATTTGGTAGCCGAATGTGCAAGGTTGCTGGAGAAGCCCATAACAAACTTATTGCTTCTGGTTGTCTTGACGTCAATTCTTTTAAACGAGCCATCCATCCAGATGCACAAATAATAGCGTATAAGTATTTAATTTAATCTATTTCAGTTCCTTCAATGCCGTCTCAAAGTACTCCCTGGCATATTCCACCAGGCCGGGGGCGTCCAAGATGGTGATGTGGCCGGCGAGGCCGCAGTAGAAGCGGCCAAGGCCGAGCATGGAGTAGACGTTGGTCTGGAGGAGGAAGCAGTCGGGGGTACCGATAGGCTTGATTTCAGCAGCGGATTCGGGGTATTCTTCCACCAGGAGGTTCTTGGCCAGAAGATCCAGCTCCAGCTTGACGGGGATGGGGGTGTCACCGGTGAAGTGGAAGATATCGGCCTGTCCCCTCTTGTGCTTGGCCTTATTGGTCCAAGGGTCATTGGTGACCTGGACGTTGCCGATGCGGGAGATGCGGAAGACTTTATTGGCCTGGGCTTCCACGTCGTAGGCCCACAGGTAAGCGTAGTTGCCCATAAAGGCGAAGGGCTCCAGGGTGTACTGCTTGACTTCGCCGCTGCTGCCGGAAGAATAACCGTGCAGGATGACGCATATCTCCTCCTTGATGGCTTCAGTGAGGGCGACGACGTTCTTGGCAGGCTTGTCCCGACCGGAGGCGATGCGTTTGGCCTCAATCTGCCGGCGGAGGGTCTGGGACATCTTCACTGACTCGGAGTTGTTGCGGATGTACGGGATGCCTTCTAACTCCACGACGCCATGCTCGTAAGGGTCTACTCGGATGGCCACTACTTTGTTGTCGTAAGCCGGCTCAATGTGGAAGTGAATGCGCACATCCAGGTCGAAGTACTCGCGGGCACGGTCCGTGATATAGCGTATGTAGCCGTCCAAGCTCTTGTAGGCATTGTGTGTCTTCTTCGGCAAGGCCTCCAGATCCGTGTCCAGACCGTTGATACCGCCGCTGTCATTTACGCCCAGATAGAGCGTTCCGCCGTCGGAGGTATTGAGGAAGGAGCACAGGCTGCGGAAGATGTTCTTCTCCTGGTTCTGCTCATACGCGTTGCCCGGGGCGAAGAGGAAGGAGGTCTTGAACTCCGTGCGGCTGTTTTCCACACCGAGGTTGGGCCCGGCGGCCTCTTCAAAGTCGGTATTGTCCTCGGTCTCAACGGCCAGGAAACGGGTGATTTCCCGCTTGATTACCGTTTTGATGGCGGGATAGACATCGTCGATGCGGTTGCAGGACTGGACCAGCTTGGCCAGCTGAACAAGCAGCGGATCCTCGCTGCCGTGGATGATATTGCTGAGGTAGTCCGAATCGGCATCCACTCCGTAGGCCTGGAGGATGCGGATGATCTCTCGGCGGCGGGCTATGCCGGGCTCATTGGCCAGCGGCCCCTCGGCCTGAATGGGTTTGATTTTGTCGATATGGCCGCTGGAGAAGAGCACCAGCGAGCGCAGGTAGTCGCAGGCCAGGGCTATGTAGCTTTCCGCATCGCTGTCCCCTGTCATGGCAGCCAGGATGCGGCTGACACAAAGGATGCGGAAACGCTCGGCCGCACGGCCTAGACTCTTCTGATAACGGAATAGGAGGCGGCAAAGGCCGCGGACGAAGCTTTCATCCAGCGTGGTTCCTTCAGGAGCGGCGGCGGGCCGATAGTCCTTGCCGTAAAGGATGCCTTCCACGCAGTAGCGGCGGGAGTCTTCCTCGTCGACGGTCTCGTCCGTCGGGCCCACGATGGAGGCATAGACATAGCCGTTGCTCTGCTTGCCGGTGATGAAGATGCGGGCGCAGTCGTTCAAGTTGTAGCCGCCGGGGTCATCCTTGGCTTCCACGTAGGCGGGATAGCCGTCGCCGGTCCACCAGCACATCAATCCTTTGGGGTTGACGTTCTTGAGGACAGCTGTAATCTCCTCGCCGGTGCGGATGGTATCGTCCAGCAGTAACTGGAGGAAGGGCCTGGAGAGGTCGAAGATACAGCGGGCGCCGCCCTTGTATTCGGCGTCGAAGATGTCGCCTTTCTGAAGGTAGCGGGCCACGTCGGCCGCTGAATAGATATTACGAAAGACGTTGGATTTGGCGGGAATGATACCTCGGATGCGCTCGTGGTCCCCTTCAGTAGTCTCTACAACAAGATTGCCGATGTTGTCAAAGCCTTTGAACTGGACCGGAACGATGTCCCCCACATCATAGCGCTTGAGGCTGCGTTCCGGGCTGGGTTTCACGGTGGCCATCTGCCGCAGGACGCTCACGGTGAACTTGTTCATCGCTTCCAGGTCGTCTTCGTCCTTCTGCTGGATGCGGTCGCCGGCCGGCGTCTGCATGGAGATGGCCTGGTCAAGGAGCATCAAGGACGATGCCGTCTTGGCGAACAAGGCGTCATCGCGGTTGGTCTCATGCAGTTCGATAAAGCCGTCGTGGATACGGACAGAACCCTTGCCCTGGTACCAGGTATCAGGGCAATTGTCAGGGCCGAAGGCTGCGCTCTTCAGAAGCTTGTGAGCCATCACCTCAGTCTGGACCGTCTTAATATCGGCCCAGCTGAAGCCCAGATGCGTGATTTCGCGCTTTACAAGGCTCTGCACAGCCAGTTCTGTAAGATCTTCCGTAAGCGTCTCCGGAACCAGGGCCGACAGGGTTTTAAGGAAGAAGAAGTAGGCCTTACGCGCCTCGGCCGATGCCAGCCTGTCCTGAATCAGCAGCCACGCCCCCAGGAGACGGAGACTGCTGAGATTCTGCTCCTTGTCCTTGGACTCCTCGGCCGATAGCGGCTGCGCCGCCAGCGTGCCGATGAGTTCTTTTACGCGCTGGCCCAAGAGCTTTTCGGTCTCCTCATAAAACGGGTCCGTACCCGGCTCTTTGGACTCCTTGGAGAGGTATTCAATGACCTTGTCCAGGTTTGCGTCAATGTATTCGGTCTTGATTTCAAGCCAGAAAGGTGTCTGTGCCATAAGGGTTCAAAAAGACAGTTAGAAACCTGGGTGAAAAACTATGCCGAAAAAGATGTTGAGACCATCCCGGTCCACTGTCCAGTCCCAGTCTTGTTCGTCGCGCGTTCCAGTAGATTAATCACTTCATCCCAGTCTGCCACATCGTCTGGATTCTTGAACGCGACACGGAAGTCACAGAACACAGAACCGTTTGGATTCTCGGACAGTTCCACCTTTGTGACTTTGCAGTTATAGCCGGACAAAGTATTCTTGATATCGTTTTGGACATCTTTCCAAGGGATGGTCATCATACTCTATCAGCGTTTGTAGATTTTATTGAGTTCCTCTTTTGTGAATGCTTTAAAACGAGCCTGCCAATAGGCGGATTTCTCTTGCTCGAAGGCCTCGCGGTCAATTTCAGACTCCTTTCCGGCCTGGTGGAGGATGGTATTGTTGCCGTCCCCCATGTGTTCAGCCCAAGTGAGTTCTGCCAACGGGGAGTCTTGCCGTTGACCGATGTGGTGTAACTCATAAGGATCTCCGTTCCGGTCACGGGGCGGGTATCCTTCGCCGATCAGGTCGGCGTTATTATACTCTGCCCATTTGTCGTAATCGGCCAACTTATTCCGCAGCCAGGTGTTACGGCGGATGCTATAGTCGGACCAATCTATGTCTGAGCGGATTAAAGCAGGACGGCCACAGATAGTCGCTTCCTGGAGTTTGGCTCTTTCGTAAACTAACAATTCAGAATCCGAAGAGATATATTGCATGATCCTTATACTCCATTTCATACAAAACCGATATTCACCTTATGGAAAAACTATTCTTTCTTTAGCCCCAAAAAAGCTCCACCAATTAGCACTACCAAACCGAGGAGAGCGCCTGCGCCATCAACAATCTTTTTCCCAATAGATTTTCCGGTTTTAACTGTTTTCTCTGAATCATTCTTTTTCTCAGATCCATCATAATACTTGTTTGCCATAATGCTTTATTGGTTTAGTTTTTTCTGCCCATTTAACAGCCAGTCGTTTATTTGTTCATTGTACTGGCGCAATACCTGAATCTGGTTTTGTAAAATTGCCAGTTCTGCATTTCTCTGTTCCACCGCTTTACATAATTCGAGATATGAAGGCGCAAATTCCTGGAAATAAAGCTCTTCACTATTTAGAATGACGAATAGGTCTCTGAACTTTTCTGATATGTCTGATTTTAAAGAAGTCTTGAATTCACGGAGTTTTTTAGCTTCCTTCTTTTCTTTGAAATAATCATACAGATCCACGCCTACACCAATAAGAGCGCCTGCGATACCAGCGCCTTTTGATATTTTCCCGGCTAGTTTACCCGCACCATGGGGCTTGAATTTAATCTTCCGAGCCCACTCGAAATACTGTGCAAGGAAATTTCTGGCATTTAATATATGTTGATTATTCAGTTTTACATTCTTTAGTTTTCCGGCGCCGCCTTTTAATGCATCTTTTAAGATGTTCTCTTGAATGTTTACCTTTTGGGAAAACTCCTCAATCTTAGTAGTGATAGCATAATTATTTGACTCAACGCACAGGCTTATCGTCTGCTCTATCTTAGAATCCAGGATATGATAGTCTAATTGTCCGTCAACAAGTCCGAGTTTATTCTCAACGAGCGATGCGATAGATTCTTGGTCGGCTTCGTCTATATCCGTATTTATTGATGATGACAACGTTTGTAAATCTTCCAAAAGCCGTCCTTTTGCGGCAATGAGCTCACGCCGAAGTCCGGAACTATCTTGAATAAGTTCTGCGTTATATGCTTGAGCATTTTGAGCGGCCTTTTCGACGGGGAGAATAATAGTAGAAAGTTGTTCCCGAGCATCGGAAACCACATCTGTTATGACGGAAAGATTGGTATCGGACTTTAGTTCTTCCACATCACTAGATTCAACTATATCAGTAATGGTTTCTTGAAGTTGACCGATATGGGAGCGTTCCCGGTACGACTCCATTTTGGAGAACCAATGCTCTAACCCTTTACCTTTAGGATCGGCAGCAATGCAAACAATGTTAAGTTGCTTGGCCTCCTCATCAGTTAAGTCCATAGTCTCTTGTAACCGCCTGATAAGCGCTTCGCGTTTAATTGCAGAGCCACGGTCGTAATCCTCAGGATCAAGCAAGTCAAATCCAGCTTCGTCCATCTTATTTAGCACAAAAATCGTAGATTTTAATTTCCCGTAATCTCTTAATACTCTTCGTATTATCTCAACATGTGACTCTTTGAGAGGAGTTACAGCATCACATACATATACTACAATATTTGCTTCCGAAATATATCGCTTTGTAATATCTGAGTATTTGATATTGGAACCATCCACTTCTTTTTCTTTCGTGCCAAAGAGCCCAGGCGTATCGATTATTTCGACATTGCTAATCCCGTCGAAATGATAAACAGCTAATTCATCTGAAGACTCATCTTGATCGATTTTCATATTCTCCTTTAATTGCCCTAACAGGCCAGCAATGGCGCTTGTTTTTCCATCAGAGAAACTGCCGAGGAGGACTATTTTAATGGTTTGATTATTCATCAAACTGATAACGCTGTCAATCTTAGAAACTAACCGGCTTGCGTCAATGCCAAATTCTTCTCCTTGAATAAGAAGCTGTTTTAGCATTTCAAACTTTTCAGTCGCCTTATGTAATGCAAAGTTCCCCATATGTTTTGAGTTTTATTGTCCGAATGATTTCTGCAGAATTTTTAAATCTGCTTCTAAGTCTTCTATATTTTTTATCTCTTCGTTAATGGCCTTTTTGATAGCACGGGTCTCCTGCTTAATATGATTCTGAACCTTAGATGCACCCTCTTCAATTTGATACTTCGCAGATGACTTTGCGCCATCAAATAAAGATGAAATCAGTCTCTTCGCTTTATCACGACCATCGTCAGTTTTCTTGAAGAACTTTATTAATGTGCCAATTGGATTAAAAAAAGCCTTAAAGAAACCTTTTAATAGATCTTCTTTTATGTTGAATTTAAGTGCATCAATTATTGCGGTAAGATCAATTCTGATATGTATGTCTGTATTAGGAAGCCGGATTCTTCGAAAAATAATGGGATCAAGATCTTTCCTTTTTGCCCCGACCTTGCTTTTGAATTGCGAAAAAGCCTCGGAATACAGTCTCTGCACTTCTTCTTCAAATGCTGAAATGATGGTGTCAATGCGAAAAGTTAGTCTATCGTACCATTCATCCTCCGTGCTAGCATCATCTATGATATCATTTGCGGCATTCTTTAACGCAGCAAAAGCCTGGTTTAGTTCAGAATGGAGTTGACTGTTCAAACACGATATTGTATCGTTTTGGGCAGAAGTAACATGATTCTTGAAATTCTGTAATTGATTGATAAGGTTATCAAGGTTTTCTGTCTGATTATTAATTGTTTCATCAAGTCCTGTACGTATTCTACTCGAGAGAGAATGAAGCTTTTGCCTGTTTGCTTCAAGGATATGAATCGTGAATTCCTTTGATTGAGATTGGACTAATTCTGCAATGGAGCCAAATCTGCTGAATGTTTCAATATTATCCCTTCCTGAAAAATACTTTGTGACCTTAGCCTGGGCTGATATCATCTCAGGACGGGATTCGTGGAAGTCTGCGACACTTAGTAAGGCTAAATAACCTTGACATGTAACATTTCCTTGATAGACGCCTGGCAAAACAGCCTTAAAAACGTCCTTGATGGATTCCTGAGTCTTTTCAACCTCTGATGTAATTAAGGTTTCACGTTCCTCTTCTTCATCATAATTTGAGACACCACCTCGGACATTGTATATGGAATAGACATCTACCCAATCCGAGAGAAAACCTTTAATCTTCTCTGCCGTTGCTGCATCTGGTTTCTTGTTATGACCCTGGACATAAAAGACGCAGTGGGCTTGTTTCAGTGCGTTATTAATCTCACTAAGATAATTAGCCTCTTTCCCTTCAATTCCAGGGACATCTATTAAAACAAAGGGGCGGCCATCTATTTCCAGATTATACTTTTCGTAAATCTGCGTAAAATCTTGCCGTCCATCACCTACAATCAAACCGTCTACGCCTTTCCCTCCGTTCTCTTGAATTGCGGCAAGCCTTGCTGGATCATTAAACTTCACACGGAATGCTTCAATAATTGTACTTTTCCCAGCATTAGTTTCGCCAAAAAAGGCAATCACAAGTTTATCCCAGACGGTTTCATTGATAACTTGCTCCATTTGAGTTTGAGACTCTTCTAGCAATTCTTTAACAGTTCCAAGGCAGTCTTGCCGAATCCTCTCAAATTTTTTATTCTTAGCGGTTATAGACTGAATACTCTTAACACCATCAGATAAGTTGGAGATGAACCCTTGATAACATTCCATCACCTGTTCCTTGGAATTGAGGTCTTTCCAAGGTTCAGACGTTGCTTTTTCTCTCGCCGTTTTTGTCCTGCGAGAATTTAGCCCCATATGACCATTATTTTGAGGCATCTGGTCTTGTGTTACCGTAACTGTGGCTTTTGTTCTTTCAAAGATAAGCATTTTTCAGCCGAAAACGTATGGCTTTCAGCTAAAAATGCAAAAACAGGCCGGCACATTGGTCGCTATTTTTTCCGCAGCCAGCCGCGAATGATTCCCAAAAGGCCTGTATGGCCATTTGGGTTGACCGTCTGGTGGCAGTGGGGACATTTGACCGGTGCGGAATATACTGTGGCATTCCACTCGATGTCTGGAGCGGAAAAAGTCTTGCCGCAATTAGGGCAAGTAACATTGATGGTCCCTCTAAGCATAGCTCTTGTCTTTGATGTTCAGTGCATCTTCTGCTCCTCTCTTGAGGAGGACGCCGCCGGTGGCGACAGCGATGACTCCCACCAGGAGCTTGACCGCAACTTTTGCAATCTCTGCCATGTTAATCAGTGATTAGGTCAAACAGGTCATCTATCCACTCGTTGAGTTTCTCGCCGAGGGTGCAGCCAATATCCAGTCCATTGCGGACCATGGCCTTGCAGACTTCCACAAGTGCCTCAGGAGTCTGCGGATCAAAGAGTTTCTCTATTCCGTCCATATTGTTGAAGGTTTGCATTGCTCAGTACGTGGTTTCGTATGTGATATCGGTGCTCATTATCTTGACGTGGCTAAGGTATGGAGTTAGATTGCCAAAACGCGGCAGTCTGCTTAATAGTTGCAGTTTTTATTAAAAAGCCGTTTTTTAGAGGGGATGTGACTAGAAATCATATAAGAAACAATAATCTATAATAAGGGCTCACCTGCAATTATCCGTGTAAATGGATTGATTGCAACACAACCTTTGCGCCTGCCCTGTTCCCGTGGACCTGGTCCGCCATCTACATGGACGTGGTCCCCTGCCTGTTTGGACCAGGTCCAATTTTAAGGCCTGGACTAAGTCCACCGACTATGGCCTGCAGTCCCCTGGAAGGCACACTCGCTGGACTTAGTCCAAGGGGTAAAAAGAGACCTCGTCCAAAAGTGTCCGACACCAC
>Ga0310690_10011433_pt1 | contig 10952 bp, 8 predicted proteins | sample AusTroGonzalo_MG_2_FD_207661 | JGI IMG/M metagenome (GOLD analysis project Ga0310690, IMG submission 207661) | Bovine rumen microbial communities from tropical cattle in Woodstock, Queensland, Australia - Gonzalo_04 (v2) (version 2) | ecosystem: Host-associated > Mammals > Digestive system >...
TCACCGTGGCGCCGGGATCCACATAGCCGATCGTGTCCAGATCCACGTCGATGGCCGCGTCGATCTTGATGATATCCTTCCGGCCCAGCTTGTGTGAAGTCACGTTGGTAATCATCGCCACCGGGGCCTCCAGGTTCTCCAGGCCGAGCAGGCGGTACAGCTTCATGCCGCAGCCCGCGGCGATATGGTCAATAACGATCCCGTCCCGGATGGAATCCACGTTCATATTGTTCCCGCCTCCTTAAGCAGTTTCAGGATCAGCGCCATGCGCATGTACTTGCCGTTCAGCACCTGCTTGAAATAGCATGCCCGCGGATCATCGTCCACCGCCACACTGATCTCGTTCACCCTGGGCAGCGGATGCATCACACACAGGTCTGCCCGGGCCTTTTTCATCTTCTCCGGCGTCAGGATGTAGCTGTCCCGCAGCCGCAGATAATCTTCCTCATTGAAGAAGCGTTCCCGCTGCACCCGGGTCATATAGAGGATGTCCAGGTCGCCGATGACTTCTTCCAGGTTTGTGGTCTGGCTGTAGGGAATCTTCTTTTTCTTCAGCGCATCGTTTTTCACATAGCTGGGAACCTTCAGTTCCTCCGGGCTGATCAGCACGAAGTTCGATCCTTCGTAGCGGGACAGGGCATTCAGCAGGGAGTGCACCGTCCGGCCGAACTTCAGGTCGCCGCACAGGCCAACCGTCAGCTTTCCCAGCCGGCCCTTCTCCCGACGGATCGTCAGCAGGTCCGCCAGCGTCTGGGTCGGATGGCAATGGCCGCCGTCACCGGCGTTGATCACCGGTACGGAGGCATTGCGGGCCGCTACGGCCGCGGCGCCTTCCTTCGGATGCCGCATGGCAATGATGTCCGCGTAGCAGGATACGGTCTTCGCCGTGTCCGCCACACTCTCTCCCTTGGCCGCAGAACTGGTGCCTGCGCCGGTCACGCTCAGCACATTGCCGCCCAGCTCGTACATCGCCGCCTCAAAGCTCAGGCGGGTACGGGTGCTGGGTTCAAAGAACAGGGTCGCCAGTTTTTTACGCCGGCAAGCGTCTGCGTAGTCGTCCGGATGCGCAATAATATCTTCCGCCGTATCCATCAGGCTGTCCAGCTCTTCCGGCGTCAGGTCCGGTACGTCGATAATGCTTCGGATCATAGCTGCCTCCTTGTAGTTTTCAGTCTGCCCAGCTGCTGTCCGCAGGGTTGTTGCGGAATTTGATCAGGCGGGAAATATCATCCGGCCGGATGTAGCCTGCCTTTGCCGCCTCCTCCGCGATCACGTCAAAGTTCGTCAGGGAAACATTCTTTACTTTCGCGGCGTTCAGCCGGTCGATACCCTTCTGCATGCCGTAGGTGAAGATGCTCACCACACCCAGCACATCCGCGCCGGCTGCCCGCAGCACATCCACAACCTCCAGCACGCTGCCGCCCGTGGAGATCAGGTCCTCTACCACAACCACCTTCTGGCCGGGATCCAGTTTTCCCTCAATCTGGTTCTGCCGGCCGTGGTCCTTCGCACCGGAGCGCACATAGCCCATGGGCATCCCGAGGATATGGGCCGTAATCGCCGCGTGGGCGATGCCCGCGGTGGATGTGCCCATCAGCACTTCCGCGCTCGGATACTCTTCGTTGATCAGCTGGGCCAGTCCCTTTTCCACGTCCAGGCGGACCTCCGGCGCCGTCAGCGTCAGCCGGTTGTCACAGTACACCGGGCTCTTGATCCCGCTGGCCCAGGTGAAGGGCTCCTCCGGCCGGAAAAATACCGCCTTGATTTTCAGCAGATCCTTCGCGATCAGCTGGTTCAGTTCCTGTCGGGTCATCATGGACACATCACTCCTCCTTCAGTCGATAAATTCCCTGCAGCACCGCTCATAAGCCGCCACCGGATCCTCCGCCGCGGTGATCGGCCGGCCCACAACGATATAGTCGCTGCCGATCCTCTTTGCCTCCGCTGGAGTCATCACCCGCTTCTGATCGCCGACATCCCCGTCCGCAAACCGGACGCCCGGCGTCACCGTCAGGAAGTCTGCCCCGCAGGCCGCGTGTACCTTGCCTGCTTCCAGCGGGGAGCAGACCACGCCGTCCAGTCCCGCTTTCCGGGCGTTCTTCGCATAGTGCATCACCACTTCGTCGATGGGCTTCTCAATCCACAGGTCCTTTTCCATCGCTTCCTGGTCCGTGCTGGTCAGCTGGGTCACCGCAATCAGCAGCGGCCGGCTGCCATCCGGCCGGGTCAGGCCTTCCAGCGCCGCTTCCATCATGCGGATCGTTCCCGCCGCGTGAACGTTGCAGATGTCCACGTCCATCCGGCTCAGCACCGCCATGGCTTTTTTCACCTGGTTCGGAATATCATGCAGCTTCAGGTCCAGGAAAATCTTATGGCCCCGGGCCTTGATTTCCCGTACGATCTGCGGTCCTTCCGCGTAGTACAGCTCCATGCCGATCTTCACAAAAGGCTTCCGCGCCTGTCCCTCAAACCGGTCCAGGAATGCCAGCGTTTTCTCCATGCTGTCAAAGTCACAGGCAACAATAACGTCTTTTCCCATCTCAGCACGCTCCTCTCAATGCTTCCAATGTCTGTATGCCGTATTTGTCCATCGCCGCCGGCAGGTCCTCAATGATCTGCCTGCACGCGCAGGGATCCGTCAGGTTCGCCGCGCCGACTTCCACCGCGCAGGCGCCGGCCATCATCATTTCCAGCACGTCATCCGCGCTGCTGATCCCGCCCATGCCGATGACCGGGATTTTCACCGCCCGGCAGACCTGCCAGACCATCCGCAGCGCCACCGGAAACACCGCCGGGCCGCTGACGCCGCCCATCACGTTTCTGATCACGGGTTTTCGCGTCCTCAGGTCGATCCGCATGCCCTGCAGCGTGTTGATCAGGCTGACGCCGTCCGCACCGGCGTCCTCGCAGGCCTTCGCGATCGCTGTGATATCCGTCACATTCGGGCTCAGTTTCATGATCACAGGCTTGACCGTCACTTTTTTCACCGCCGCGGTCACTTCTGCCGCTGCTTTCGGATCCGTGCCGAAGCTCATGCCGCCGCCGTGCACGTTCGGGCAGGAAATATTGACCTCCAGCCAGCCCACCTGCTCCTCCTTGTCCAGTTTTTCGCAGGTATAGGCGTAGTCCTCCACGCTGAAACCGCTGACGTTCGCCATCACCGGCTTGCGGAAGACCGCCTTCAGCTTCGGCAGTTCCTCCGCGATGACCTTTTCCACCCCGGGATTCTGCAGGCCCACCGCGTTGATCATCCCCGCCGGGCATTCCGCGATTCGCGGCGTGGGATTGCCGAAGCGGGGTTCCCGGGTCGTTCCCTTGAAAGAGAAGGTCCCCAGGCAGTTGATATCATACCACTGCGCGAACTCATACCCGAATCCGAATGTGCCGCTGGCAGGAATCACCGGGTTATCCAGTTCGATCCCGCACAGGGTTGTTTTCAGTCTGTTGTCCACCGTCAAATCTCCATTCCTCAGCATTCCCGTTCCGCAGCCTCAGGACTGGCGAAACAGCTACCGCCGGCAGTCGTCAGTCCTTCGCCCACAGGATCTCCTCTTTTTCCAGCACCGGGCCTTCCCGGCAGATCCGCTTGTATCCGGTAACGGTTTTACAGCTGCATCCCATGCAGGCGCCAAAACCGCATCCCATCCGTTCCTCAAAGGAAAACTGGCCGGACGTCTTTGTTGTCCGGTACACCGCCCGCAGCATCGGCTCCGGCCCGCAGGTGTAGAAATAACTGTAATCTTCCGGCAGGGCGTCCGTCACAAAACCTTTGACGCCGTAGCTGCCGTCGGCCGTCGTCACCGTCACGCCGGAGCCCAGAGCCCTGAAGGCTTCCTCGCCGAACACTTCCTCCTTCGTGTTGAAGCCCAGCACCGCGCTGACTTTCTTTCCCTGTGCGGTCAGCCGCTTCGCCAGCAGGTACAGGGGAGGCACGCCCGCGCCGCCGCCCAGCAGCAGCGGCGTTTCGCCGGCTTTCGCCAGGTCATACCCGTTTCCCAGTCCCGTCAGCACGTCCAGCGTTTCCCCGGGTTTCATCCTGCTCATTTGTTCCGTGCCTTTGCCCACGGTTTTGTACAGGATCGTCAGGTTGCCGGGCTCAGAATCATAAACCGAAATCGGCCGCCTCAGGAACATCCCGTCCAGGCGGATATTCACAAACCCGCCGGGAACCTGCTGCTCCAGTTCTCCGCCTTCCAGCCGCATCCGGTATACGGACGCTGCCACCGGAACGTTTTCTGTAATGATCAGGATCTGTTGCTTCATGTCTTCTCCTCAGGCATCGATCGTGGAGATTGTCAGCGTGGTCTCTTCCAGCACGTCCAGCAGTACCCGGACCGTATCCAGGCTGGTAAAGATCGTCGCATTGTTCTCGGTCGCGCAGCGGCGGATCTTCAGGCCGTCGCTCTCGCTCTCCGCTTCTCCGATTTCACGGGTATTGATGATATAGGCCACATGGCCCTGACGGATACTGTCGAGAATCTCGTTGGATCCCTGGCTGATCTTCGCCATCGCATGGGTTCTGATACCGTTTTCTTTCAGGAAACGGGCTGTGCCGCGGGTCGCCTCGATATTGAAGCCCAGGTTGTAGAAGCGGCGGATCAGCGGCAGCGCTTCGTTCTTATCCCGGTCCGCAATGGTAGCCAGCACCGTTCCGTAGTTCTGCAGGCGGGTTCCGCCGGCCTGCAGCGCCTTGTACAGCGCGCGGTTCAGCTTGTCATCATAACCGATCGCTTCACCGGTGGATTTCATCTCCGGGCTCAGATAGGCGTCCAGGCCTTTGATCTTGTTGAAGGAGAATACCGGCACCTTAACATAGAAACGCTTCTTCTCTTCGGGATACAGGTCGAAGTATCCCTGTTCCTTCAGGCTCTTGCCGAGGATCACCTCCGTGGCGATATCCGCCAGGGAGTAGCCCGTCGCCTTGCTCAGGAAGGGCACGGTTCGGCTGGAGCGCGGGTTCACTTCGATGATGAAGACCTGCTCGTTCTCATCCACAATGAACTGGATATTGTACAGGCCGATAATGCCGATGCCCAGTCCCAGCTTCTTCGCGTACTGCAGGATAATCCCCTTCACCTTATTGCTGATCGAGAAGGCGGGATAGACGGAAATCGAGTCGCCGCTGTGAATACCGGTACGCTCCACCAGTTCCATAATACCCGGTACAAATACATCCCGACCGTCGCAGATCGCGTCCACTTCCACCTCTTTGCCGCGGATATACTTGTCCACCAGCACCGGTTTATCCGCGTCGATCTCCACCGCGGTCCGCAGATAATGCCGCAGCTGTTCCTCATCGCCGACGATCTGCATTGCCCTGCCGCCCAGTACGAAGCTCGGACGTACCAGCACCGGATAACCGATCTCCTCGGCGGCTTTCACGCCATCCTCAATCCGCGTGACCGCCCGGCCCTGGGGCTGCGGAATATTCAGCTCCTCCAGGATCTTTTCAAAGCTGTCCCGGTTCTCCGCCCGCTCGATGGCGGCGCAGTCCGTGCCGATGATCTTCACGCCGCGCTCCATCAGCGGCTCGGCCAGGTTGATCGCCGTCTGGCCGCCCAGGGAAGCAATGACGCCTTCCGGTTTTTCAAAATCGATGATCGCCATCACGTCTTCCGGTGTCAGCGGCTCAAAGTACAGCTTATCCGCGGTGGTATAGTCCGTGGAGACCGTCTCCGGGTTGTTGTTGATGATGATCGCCTCATAGCCCGCGCGGCGGATGGTCTGCACCGCGTGTACCGTGGAATAATCGAACTCCACGCCCTGTCCGATGCGGATCGGGCCGGCGCCGAGCACGACGATTTTTTTCTTGTCCGTCAGGATGGAATCGTTCTTTCCCGAATAGCTGGAGTACAGGTAAGCGATATATTTGCCGGTATGCAGCGTATCCACCATACGGAAAACCGGCACAATGCCGTTGGCCTTGCGCAGGGCGTAGATATCCGTTTCCTTCATGCCCCAGAGGATGCCGAGTTCCTTGTCGCCGAAGCCCATTTCCTTCGCTTCCTTCAGCAGCCCCACATCTCCGGGTGCCGCCTTCAGGCGCTTCTCCGTCTCGGTGATCTTTTTCAGGCTTTCCAGGAACAGCTCCGTGATCAGGGTCCGGTCATGAATTTCGGGGATCGCCACATCCCGGCGCAAAAGCTCCGTCACCGCGAAAAGCGTATCCGCCCGGAAGTCCTTCACATAATCCAGCAGTTCTTCCGTGGGCATATTGTCAAACTTGGCCAGCTGCAGGTGGCACACGCCGGTCTCCAGGCTACGCACGCTCTTGAGCATGCATTCCTCCAGCGTGCTGCCGATGCCCATCACCTCGCCCGTCGCCTTCATCTGGGTGCCCAGCTGGTTGCTGGCGGAGGTGAACTTGTCAAATGGGAAGCGCGGGAATTTTGCCACGATGTATTCCAGGGAGGGCTCCATGTCCGCCGTGCCGCCGGCTACCGGGATCTCCTCCAGCGCCATGCCCAGGGCGATTTTCGCCGTCACCCGGGCGATCGGGTAGCCGCTGGCCTTGCTGGCCAGGGCAGAGGACCGGCTGACCCGGGGATTAACTTCGATCAGGTAGTATTTGCTGCTGTTCGGATCCAGCGCAAACTGCACGTTGCAGCCGCCTTCCACCTTCAGCTCGCGGATGATCTTGATCGCGCTGTCGTTGAGCATTTTCAGGTCATGGTCGTTCAGGCTCAGGATCGGCGCCACCACAACGCTGTCGCCGGTATGCACGCCCACGGGATCCACGTTCTCCATGCCGCAGATCGTAATCGCCTTGTCATTGCTGTCCCGCATGACCTCAAACTCGATTTCCTTGTAGCCGCGCACGCTCTTTTCAATCAGCACCTGATGCACCGGGCTCAGCCGGAAGGCGTTCGTGCCGATTTCAACAAGCTCTTCCTCGTTGTTGGCAAATCCGCCGCCTGTACCGCCCAGGGTGAACGCGGGCCGCAGTACGACCGGATAACCGATATCCAGCGCGGCTTTCTTCGCTTCTTCCAGGTTGTAGGTGATTTCACTGGGAATGACCGGTTCGCCGATGGACTCGCACATTTCCTTAAAGAGTTCCCGGTCCTCCGCCCGCTCAATGCTCCGGCTGCTGGTGCCCAGCAGTTCCACACCGCACTCCTTCAGCACGCCTTTGCGCTCCAGCTGCACCGCCAGGTTCAGGCCGGTCTGGCCGCCGATGCCCGGCACGATCGCGTCCGGCCGCTCATAGCGCAGGATCTTCGCAATATATTCCAGCGTCAGGGGCTCCATATATACCTTATCCGCAATGGAAGTGTCTGTCATGATGGTCGCCGGATTCGAGTTGCACAGTACGACCTCGTACCCTTCCTCCTTCAGTGCCAGGCAGGCCTGTGTACCGGCATAGTCAAACTCCGCCGCCTGGCCGATCACGATGGGGCCGCTGCCGATGATCAGTACTTTCTTGATGTCCGTCCGCTTTGCCATGGTTTTCTTCCTCCTCACACCTCATATACCGTTCTGCCCGCGTGCACTGTTTTCAGGCACCGGCCGCATACGCTCTGTCCCGCAAAGGGTGTTGCCCTGCCAAGGCTCATAAACTGTTCCGGATCGATTTCATACCGCACTCCCAGATCCCATTCGCACCAGTCGTCCGGCCGCAGCGGAATCCCGAACCGGTTCCTCGGCGCCTCTGCCATCAGGCTGATCAGCCTTTTCAGCGGCAGGATGCCGGTTTTCACCAGCCCGGTGTAGAGCACCGGGAACGCGCATTCCAGCCCGACCACACCAAAGGCGCTGCCCGGCAGTCCTTTGCTCTTCTCCTCCGCGCTGTGCGGTGCGTGATCCGTTGCAATCATGTCGATTGTTCCGTCCAACAGGGCTTCCACCAGCGCTTCCCTGTCTTCCTTCGACCGCAGCGGCGGGTTCATCCGGAAGCGTCCGTCCTCCTGGAGGTCGTTCTCATCCAGCAACAGGTAGTGGGGCCCGGTCTCGCAGGTCACGTCCACCCCGTCTTTTTTCGCCTGCCGGATCAGCTCCGCACTTTCCTTGCAGCTGATATGACACACATGATAAGCGCAACCGGTTTCCTTTGCCAGCTTCAGGTCCCGGGCAATCGGCCCCCATTCGCTCTCGGAGCAGATTCCTTTATGCCCGTGGGCAGCGGCATAAAGCCCGTCATGTATATATCCGCCCCGGACCAGGCTTTCATCCTCACAATGAGCAGCGAGTACTTTGCCGAGCTTTCTGCACCGTTCCATCAGGGAGCGCATCATACTCTCACTCTGCACGCCTTTGCCGTCATCGGAAAAGGCGATGACCCGCGGCGCCAGGGCTTCCAGTTCGGCAGCCTCCATACCCTTTTCCCCGACAGTCAGCGCCGCATAGGGATAAACGTCCACCAGGCCTCCGGCCGTCCGGATCAGTTTCTCCTCTTCCTGCAGGTGTTCAACGCTGTCCGGCACCGGATTCAGATTCGGCATCGTGCATACCGCGGTATATCCGCCCCGGGCTGCCGCCCGGCTTCCGGTGGCCATCGTTTCCTTATAAGAAAAACCCGGTTCCCTGAAATGCACATGCACATCACAGAAACCGGGAAAAACAAAAACTCCGTCCTCTTTCCTGATGAGGGTTGCGCCCTGCGGTTTCATGGGGATCTGGCTTCTGTCCTTTCTGCCTTCCATTCCGGATCCCCCTTTCTGTCAAAAAACCCTGCCGGAGACCGGCAGGGTTCGGATCGCACACAGTATCATGCGCCTGCCGCGCTGCGGCATTCGCAATCTGTCCGGATCTTGCCGATATCTCTGTATCGTCTTAAAGATCGGTACCGGGATATTTTTTATCATATCCCCGGACAGATGTCAAGGATCCTCGGGTGCATTTTTTTGTTCTTTTTGTTCATCGGTTCCCGGCATGTCGTCCCCGCCGTTTTCCATCCTCGCGTTCAGCATTTCCTTGCGCTGCTCGGGCGTCATGGTTTCCCATTCGCCCGCCTTGCTTCCGTCCCTGCGTCCCCGGACCCAGCCAATCACGTTGCCGAAACCGAGGCTGACTGCCTGGGCCATCAGCCGTGTAAACACACGCCGCGTCTCCGGATCAACTTCCTTCCGGTTGCCCACCATCTTCAGCAGGGTTTTCAGCTTTTCGCTTGTCAGTTCGCTCATCTTTGTGGCCTTGGTGGTTTCCACCATGCTGAACAGGGCGTCCACAAAGGCTGCCCGCTGCTCCGGCGTGCTGTTCTGCAGCCATTCGTGCAGCGTATCCCGGATCACCAACGCGCTTTTATCCAGCGTTTCAAGGGTTTCAAAATGCGGGCCGTAAACCTGCCAGGTCATCGGGTCATGCTGGACAATACCGCTCGCCGTGGATCGAACCACAGTATAAGGTTCATAGTAGTCCATCAGCTGGCCGATAATGCTCGTCTGGGGCACAAAGGAATGAATTCTGTCCTTGATTGTCAGGTATCCTTCAGTCTGGGCATTTTCATGATTCATGCCCGGACCGTCATAGGACCAGATGCCTTCTATCCTGTTCTGTACCTTCTTCGGCACAAAAGCCGCAGCGTAAACCGCGAGGTTCCCGCCTTTGCTGTGGCCAGCCAGCCGAAGCGGCCGCTTTGACAGCGCGGCCGCCCGGTTCAGGTAAAGTACTGCCGCTTCCTGGGCGGGAACCCGGCTCGTGTAGGCCATGTTGAAATCTTCCCGCCATCCGACAATGGTATTGTCCGTTCCCCGGAAAGCCACACAGGTGGTTCCATCCGGCAGATCCAGGCATATGGCTGAAAACTGCATCTCCATATCCGGATCTGTCAGGGCAATCGCATGATGCAGCCGGCTCTCGCGGAAACGTTCCCCGGAAGACATTCCGTCAAAAGCTGCTTTCCGTCCCTGAAAACTGTTACTGGCAGAAGGCTGGACCGAGTCGATCCTGGCCAGTTCCTCCAATGTCCATCCTTTTGGATCCCGGCCCCCGTGGAAATTCAGATAGCTCAGATTGGCAATCAGCAGTCCGTCTATCTCATTCCATGGCGCGGCTTCAAAGGAGAGATCTCCCCGCCAGCCCAGGTAATCCACCATGTTTGCCATTGCTTAAGTCATTCCTTCCGTAGAGCGTTTCATTTCTTCCCATTCTTCCCGGGTAATCAGGCATTTTCGTGGTTTACTGCCGTCCTTGGCCGCAACGATACCCCGCTCTTCCATCTCATCCGTCAGCCGTCCCGCCCGGGCATAGCCGATCTTCAGCCGGCGCTGCAGCGTGCTTGTGGAGATCTGACCGTCCTGGATCGCAAATTCCACCGCCTGCTCAAACAAGCCGCCGTCCCCGCCGCTCATATCAGAGGAATTGATGATAATATCCGCCCCACCGCCGTCAGTATTGCCACTGGCCAGCTGATCGAGTTTTTCCAGGATATCCGGGTCATAGGTGCTCGGGTTCGCCTGACGCACATGCGTCACAATCCGGTTTACTTCGTCATCACTCAGGAAGCAACCCTGCACACGGGTAGGCGCAAAAGAACCTGTAGGCGCATAGAGCATATCGCCCCAGCCCAGCAGCTGTTCCGCGCCATTACGGTCAAGAATCGTCCGGCTGTCCACAGAACTCGCCGTTTTGAACGCAATCCGGCTGGGGATGTTTGCCTTGATCAGACCTGTGATGACATCAACAGAGGGCCGCTGGGTCGCAACGATCAGATGAATGCCCGCCGCCCGAGCCAGCTGGGTCAGGCGGCAGATGTACTCTTCCACGTCCTTTTTGCAGACCATCATCAGGTCAGCCAGTTCGTCGATAATGATCACCAGGCGCGCCATCGGTTTCTCGCCGGTTTTCTCCACCAGCTGATTATACCCGTCCAGGTTCCGGACCTTCCGCTCGGCAAACTTGTCATAGCGTTCCATCATTTCCGCAACAGCCCAGGCCAGCGCCGCCGCAGCCTTATGCGGATCGTTCACCACAGGAATCAGCAGATGCGGGATTCCGTTGTAGCACTGTAGTTC
>Ga0310690_10011434_pt1 | contig 10952 bp, 30 predicted proteins | sample AusTroGonzalo_MG_2_FD_207661 | JGI IMG/M metagenome (GOLD analysis project Ga0310690, IMG submission 207661) | Bovine rumen microbial communities from tropical cattle in Woodstock, Queensland, Australia - Gonzalo_04 (v2) (version 2) | ecosystem: Host-associated > Mammals > Digestive system >...
TTCCCCCTAAACCATAAAAATTTTTGAAGACGGGGGGGATCAAATTGGTTTATTAAATTTTTTTGCGGTGCGAACTCGCAACGCTTCACCTTCCTGAGTAAGCTCGTCGCTGTCACGGTAATGCAAAGTGTTATGCACTTGCTGGCTCACGGCTATCAAGTTCCACGGTTGCCACGCATACTCTGGCCACTGATCGGCTGGATAGATATGATGCACAGTGTTTGCCGGAACGCGTCTGCCATATCGCTTGGATACTTGACACATATAACCATCGCGGCGCAGTATGCTTTCTCTTAATCGTTTCCAGCGTTTACTTTTATAATTCATTTATGTTTCGCAGAACGCTCTCGATTTCCCATGTATCGTCTATGTCGCAAGTGTAATCATTTATCGCCACATAGTTTCGAGCCTTGCCTTTAATATCTTCTGCGTCCTGTTTTGTTGGTGATCCTGTTATTAAATACCAAAGCTCCCAAGCTATTGGCTGTCTGGCAAAAGCACCAAGTTTATCAAGTCGCTTAACCTCTTCTATCGCCTCGTGCAAATGCTTTTGATTTACAACCTTAAATCCGAACGGCTCAACGTGTGACTTTGAATATTCTGGCGCAAACGGTCTTTTACTTGCAAAGAACTGTATATCATCCGTCTCAGTTTCAACTATTGTTCTGATAGCAGCCGGTGAATAAATAACGTCTCCGAACAAATAGCAAGCTGGTTCGTCTGTAGGATAAAACGCATTTACCCAAGTTCCGCTTTTGATTTTGTTATATCCTTTTGTCAAGTAATCATTGTCGTGCATCAGCATTGGAACGCCAAACGCTTCAAAGGCTTGATGGTTTGAACTTATCGCAATATCCTCAACGCCGCACTCTTGAAGCAGTCTTATAGTCCGTGCAACTATAGGCTCTCCCTTTACCTCAATGAGCTGCCGTGGTATTTCCCACCGCATATAGTTGCCGCCACACATGATAATGTATTTCATATTTGCACCAACGAAAAAGAACGGCATTGCCGTTCCTTCCCGATCCTTATAAATTATTGCCTGTTGCCGGAGTTGCACCGGCCGTTCTACTACAGACTGATAGAGCCGAACCGCTGCCGGCTCGTGGTGATAATGTCTAAATGTTCGCGCCATTTTGACACTATCAGATTAGCACATAATACTTGTTACTTGTTGTTGTATTTTATGTTTTTTAAAGTTTTATCATACTTTTCGAGTGCAGCGTTGTGATGTGATCGAACCGCAGACCATGACATTGAAACATTACGGCAAACCACCGCCCATGTGTTCAATTCAACATATCGCTCGTATAAGATCTCGTTCTCAGGGCTCGGCAGTCTATAGATCACGTCGAAGATCTCCTGTCTCAGCTTCAGCGCATCCAACTCTGCGACCTTCCACGCCAGAGCCTTATCAGCTAAACGGATCGCCTTGTTCTCGACGGTCCTGTTTATTCCAGTCCCGTGTGGCATCCCATCCATATTTGAAGCGGACCTAATTGCATCAAGTTGCAGTTCTTCTTTTTCATATTCAGCCCGCAGCATATTCGCTCGTTTCTTCGCCTGTTTGTATTGTTCCAGATATTCTTTCGCCGTCATTATATCGCCCTCAGCCACTCTCCTAAAAACGCCAGCGGTATGCCGCCCAGTCCTGTAATGTCGTACAGTTCGTAATACTTATACGGCAATCCCTTATAGTCGTGAACGGTCTGCACTCGTTTAACGATCGCATCCGCGCCATCATATTCCCGGAGTGTCTGGCACACATCCACTTGTTTTTTCTTTGTCTTTTCCGGCAGCTTAATCCTTACCGGTTCGCCTACCTTGAAACCCATTAACTCACTCCTTCGTTGTCATTCTTTCCAATCACATTCCCTGTTATTCGATATCAAGACCTGTCCGTTATCGTTCCGGAGGAACTCCCGCCTTGCGTGGTCATACATCATCCCGTTCTTCTCCATGCAACGGAGCGAGCCCCACTCGACCTCACAGATCCTGTTGCATGGTGTTCTGACGGGCATAAGTGTTATCTGTTCCATGTCTGCCTCACTTCCACTGGCAATCAGTCTGCTCATCCTTGACCTCTTCCAATCCGCTTAGTGGCTCGTCCTTGTATGTCTTGTAGTGGCTACAATCAGAGCCTAAACAATCCTCTGTTCCATACCTTGTGCAGAATGGACAATCTGGGGTGTAATCCGTCTGTGGCTCGTCATAATCGTATGAATTAAGGGCGAAACTTCCGTTTACTGGCGCACCCAACTTATACTGATTTGTCCTCTTGTACTCGCAATAACTTTCTATGCCCTCAACGATTTCCTTGTAATTTAAGCACCAACTGTCAACCTCTCCGATGTGATAATCGCCACCCTCTGAAAATTTCGCAAAGGTCTTGTTGCCTTGTATCATCATCGGCAGTTTTCGAATAAGGTCTGCGCTATCTATCGTCATCACTCGCCCTCGCTTTCTATTACTTGCGCTATCAGCTTCTTCACTGCCCTGTTCTCGATGCTCTTGGATGCTGCTTTGACCGCAACATCAGCAAGTTCATCCATGCGCTCTTTCAGTAATTCACGGATACAGGCTTTGACTTCTTTGCGTGTAACGTACTTTACTGCCGAGCCATACTCTGAATCCATCCTCTGTGCTAAATCCTTTGCCACGATCTGAAGCACAGCGTCCTTTATTTCATCGTCACTTAATTCGATTTCTATTCTCATATCTGCTCTCCTAATGGTTACGCCACAACCCGTTTACCTTGCCAAGAAAATCCGTCATGCAATCTGCACATAGGATTATCAGTGGATAATTCCCTGTATCATCTGGGTCATGGATTTCGCCACTTAACACATTCTCGTTAGTCACCATGTTCTCATTGATAGGGTCAAACTGTCGCAGTTGCAGACAATTCACAGACATAAATGCTCTGTTGCTTTCAAAGTAGCCTGCATCGGGATTGTTCTGTTCCCACTCTTGTTCCTCATGGTATGTCATGTTGTTGAACTTCTTTTGATAGCGTGCGACCTCATACCATTCAAAGTATCTGCCACATATATCGCATCTGTATGTCACTCCCATATCACTCCCTCTTGGTTAAATTCTTGGTTAAACTTGGTTTATCTTGGTTTATTTGCGACCGCTCCCACCAACACCCAACAGGTCGCTCCCTTCATACGGCTCTGGTAGTGGCATCCAAGCGATTACTATCCAATAAGCCCTCGCTCCCGACAGCTGCCATCCGTTCGACCATTTTATAGTGGTTGTTCTTTTGTATCTTGACCCATCTTTACAAGTGCAGATGTAATACCCTTGTCTTTCGGGCAACCTCTCCTCGCATGGAATCCACTTCGGCTCGATGGTCGGAGCGTTGAGTAATTCCATAATATCGGACAATGCTTGTTCGTAATGCCACAATGCTTGATGCTCACTTCTTCCTATATCTGTTCGCAAATTTATAAGCCATTTAATCGCTTCTTCCTTACTCATCGCTTCTCCTTTCCCACATCTCATCACAGTTCCTGATTCTTGTATCTTCAATAATTGAACCTTTGACATCGCATACAAAATCCGCAAGTTCTCCGTTATAACTTTTCAAATGCTTGCAGTTCCAACAAATGCCCTTCTTTAACGCTTTTTTGAATCTGCTTTCCTTGAACTGATATCTGTCCGTATAGGTATGCCCATCCATCTCGATTACACCTCTGCCAAGTTCGTAAGCACACGCTCTGCACATGACACGAAACTTTCCCATGCCTTTGTATTTACCCTTCGTGATGCGAAACAATCCAACATACGGATATGTCTTTGCGAGGAATCTCCCTGTCGGAGTGTAGATATTACGCATCACTCCACCGCAGATATAGCACCTACGCATCTGTGGTATCTCTTCTGCCCATTCTTCCGATGTGCTGTCGTAGTCGTGCATGATGCCCCCATACCGAAACGGCTTGTCATCAATAGTTCGCTCACCTTTCATCGCTTCTCCTTTCTCCGTATAACTCTTGAAGTTGTCTACCTAAAAACTCGTCAACAACATACATTTTGTCCTCGGCACAGTCCCTACATGGAATTATCACAAGACCAAACAGTTTTTCTAACATACCGTCACCTGTGCTGTATGCGACAAGTTGTGACAAACATTCTGCTCTCAATTCGTATAGAGTTTTGGGATTTATTGCTATGCCCCAAGCATCAAAGAAGTCATTTTTACAAGCCTCTTGATACTGTATGTACGCTTGTTCATACGCTGTCATGGTCTTTCCTTTCTCCGTAGGAACAGTAGCCATCCGGTTTTACATAAAAGCAAGGTGTATCACTCCAATCATAAAGACTACACCAAGTACGATTGCAATAGTGTTCTATCCCTGCCATGCTTTCGTATTCCTCGCAATGCTTACATTCCCGACACCGCACGACCTCTACCACATCGGCTGAAGGGATGTCGTTGATTCTTTCTCTGACTTCTGTAAGCACATTTAATGCGTCAGAATATGTCGGTTCTTGCCATGTTATCTTTACGGCAGCCTCTCTCTTGATGTAGTCATTCATATCTCACCTCTCCATACTTTCTCGAAATAGCGATTATTACGTTCGTTGTAATCGATCCTTATTCCCTTTTCTTTGCACATAGCATTTAATGCCCTTACACAAGGTCTGCCGAAGCTGTTGTCCTTGCACCAATCACACATCGAACCATAACCGCAACAGCCATAGGGCGTGGTGTTGTTTGGTTCAAGTCCATGCTCATCGCTCCACTTTTGGAAAGCATAGTTCCATCTTCTTCGAGTGCTTTGCTTTTTCTTTTTTAGATTGTCCGACTTCCACATCTCGGCAAGTAATGATATTTGCTCACTCATGCTCGTTTTCCTTTGGCTCCCACTTATCACACGCCTTCTGCGGATATGGCTCACTCTTCAGATCGCACCACAGCTTGTTCCACTTGTATGTGTACCACTTACACTCTTTGCAGGTCGCACAGTTTGTCACTTGTATGTCATTCATCGTTTTTCTTTTCTCCTCTGCTGCAAAAGTCGTCCGGATCCGTCGCTGCTTGTTCATACGGATCACCTGACCAAAGACCGCAAGCTGCCCAGCCGGTTCCAATCTCATAATGCCTACAGTCTTTGCACCGGACCAGCCCCTTGATTAGATCGACCGCCTCCTTCCTGTTGATGTAATCGCAGTCCCAAACCGTGCAGCCTTTTCCCGGTATGTTCCGGATGCAATTAAGACAATCCCTCTCGCTCATATCTTCACCGTCCTATTCTGCCAAAACCTCTTTGAGTACTTCAGCCAGTTCCGTCACGCCGTCGACATAGCCGAGAGTGATAAGGTTCTCTCTGTCAGCGTCTTCCGTTGCGTCGCTGATGATCACGTCCATCGCCTGACTGATTAGCCTTACTGCGTTGTGGTTTATGCAGCTTTCGTTTATTCTCATGCTTATGTCCTCCCTATTTCTGCTTTAACTTTTCCCACGCGATCTTTCTCGCGTATAGATTAGCGTCCACCTTCTTGAGCCCATTATCGAAGCAGTCATAACACACGTACTTACCATGAGCCCCGCCGAAAAAGATTCGTTCCATAAACCGCGCCGGATATTGTTCGCCGCAGATGGTACATTCTTCCAAATCCTCAAAATAGATCCTTGTCATTTCGTCGGCCACCCCACGTTTATCGCATAGCCGTTAACGTACTGGTACGGATAAGCCACATCGCGTCCGTTACGGTTAACTTCTTCCTCAACCTCACGAATCAGCGAATCAACATCCCGGTAGTCTTTGGCCAGCTTGGCAATATCATCGACAGACAAAAGCTCGTTAAAATCCATATTTGTAAAACAGACAGCCCCTTCTTGTTGTTCTATAACTTCTTTATTACTTCTTATAACTTCTTCAGTTGTTGTTATCGGTTTGTTATCTCGTTTGTTATCGGTTTGTTGTTTCGTTTGTTGTTTGCTTGTTCGTTTGCTTGTTATCTTGTTTGTTGTCTTTTTCTCGTTAGATTGGTAAAAGTCGTATTTTACAACGGTTATAAGCCGTCCTGAGTTTGTTACCTTGTCTGTTATCTCGCCTGTTGTTTTCAGCTTGTCCAGACTGTTACGAACCTGCATAACCGTTAGTTGGCTTTCTGCACTCAGCGAAGCGATGGACGTCCAAAGCGATCCGCGTTTGATCGTTCTGCCCCGCCACTTCTTGTCTTTCCAGTTAGCGAGCAACAGGATCGTCATAAACAGCCGAAACGTTGTTATATCGTCCCACCATTCCCACTCAAGGATGCTGCGGTCGATCTTGACGAATCCGTTAAGGTCTTGTTTTTCATTCTTTTTCGTTGTCATAGATTAACTCCAGTATCTTCTTCCCTGTCTGCCTCTTGTCGCAAAATTCAACACGAAGGTCGTACTTTGCGCACCAGGAGGATAGAACTCTATATATCTTTTCGCCTCTGATAGTCGAGTGCGGGCTTTCCCATAGCATCAGGTCAGATATGTCCTCGACACGCACCCATCTGCCGCGCTCCTTAAATCTGTTTTGCTCGACCAAGATTATAAGCTCAGCTCCGACAGCCTTAGCGCGTTCCAGTTCAGCCCTAAAGCGTTCGTGTTCTCCGGTGCAGTTCTTTGCCAGTTCTGCTATGGTCTGTTTGCGATCTATGACCCGTCCGGGCTTGTTGTAATCCGCGTAATCGCCAAAGTAAAGTTTTGAGCTGTCATATTTCACGCCCGCTCTTTCAAAGTCTGCCAAGATCTGCGCTATTGCTTTCGGCTTTTCGCGGGTGTCTACGAGTATGAATTTCAAGGGAACCTCCAATCATGTATAAAGTCCATCATTGTCATTTGTGCCGTGTGCGTCTTGATCCGTTCAACACCGCGCTTGTAGTAGTCCGGGTCTATCTCGAAACCGACGTACTTATAGCCCATATCCTCACAAGCTATAAGGCTCGATGCAGAGCCGACGTGTGTATCAAGTATCTTGTCGCCCGGCTTTGCGTAGTTATCGAGAATCCATTTATAAAGCTCCACGGGCTTTTGTGTCGGGTGAAAGCGTCCTTGCTGTCCTACGGCTGAGATCTCGAACCATTTAGCATTGTCGTTAAATGAAGTCCACGCATACTCAACCATAGCCATTGAGAACTTTTCCGGCACGTTCGTCTTGCGCCATATCAGAAAACATCGTGTAGGTGGTAAATCAAAGTAGTTCCCCCCCATATAATCTGATTGCGTGAGACGCGGAACAGCTCGTCAAAGTATTCCTGTTCCGGCGCAACGTCCCACGAAATAATTTTTTTCCGAACTTCGCCGCCCATGTTCCACCAGTCCGGCTGACGCTGGCCTTTTCTGAGTCCGTTCGTAAGGTGTCTCCGGTACCCCCCCCACTATCTGACTTGTTAGGGATAGCTCCCGTCGGGGACGGTTCCGGCTGAGTAGTTCTTTCCGTGAAACCCGGTTCGCGGTATCGGTCGAATCGCTGTCCGAATCTTTCCTTGCCCTTGAAGGTACCCCCCCATCACCATACGGCGGGTCTACAATCGCGAGATCGAAATATCCGTCTGGAAACTCGCGCATACCCTCCATGCAGTCTTTGTTGTAATATCCGAAGTCAAGCATCGTTTATCTCCTCTATTCGTTCAAGCATCGCCACATCCCCTAACGGATCAAATACCTTTTCCCCGTCAAATACTGCGTGTTCTATCTTTGTCGTGTGTCTACAATAGTACGGGTACGATGGGCAAAGTGATGGGCAAAGTGCGCCGCAAGCGTATCTGTCGCATTTGAAAAGAATTACTTTATCGTCTATCGTAATCAAAACGGTATATCCTCCTCAGCCTCCTCGAACGAATCCGGCAGATCCTGTGGCGGCTGTGTCTGTGCAGCCGGGTTATTCTTTCCCCGTGGGCTGTTTTTCGAGTCGCAAAAGTCGAATCCTTCTGCGAGTATTTCCCAGTAAATATGCCCATCCTTTTCCGACTTGTTAGACTGCATACGACCCCACACGAGGATCTGTGAGCCTTTGTCAAAAAACTTTTCGAGCGTTTCCGCACGGTTTCCGAATATTTTTACATTGAACCAGTCCGTTTCGTCTCCGAAGTCACGGCCGCAAGCGACTGAAAACTTGGTGTATTGTCCCGGCTTGCCGTTATGAGTAAATGTTTTAAGCTCCGGCTTTTTACCGAGGTAGCCGTGTACTTCTATGTGATTTCGCATTTTAAACCTCCGTGTATTTATGAGCGGAGCGGGTAGATTATGGGTATAACTCGAAAAAAGGACATGAAACAGAATACGCATTTATGAGAGAAATCGTTTATGTTACCCGCCCCGCTCTATATCGCTATTCTTTAATTTCTTCCGCCTCTGCTGTGAAAAGCGTCCTTCTTTCGACGCGATTTCTCCAGGCCGTGGCATCCACACAAGTCTCTATGATGTTTAAGACTTGCGTATATAGTTCAATTGAGTCTGTATCAAATTCTATTTTTCCATGCTGGCCGTTTTTCTTCGGCGCCTTTGCACTTAATCCGTAGCAAACCATCAGGCTTCCTCCCTTTCGTACTCTTCCGGCTCCGTCAAAACCTTCGTCAACTTGCAATAGTCGCACCTCTCGCAACGTTTCGGCTCTACTTCGCCGGTCTTTATCATGTCAAAGCGTTCAATTTTTGCCTCGACCACTTTCAAAGCAGCGTCCAGAATATGCTGCGGTATCTCTATGACCGCTATGTCCGGCACCTTTTCTTTAGTCACCGCAGCGATGTAAAACGGCAACGGCTCGGAACGTCCTGAGCTGATCTGTTCAACCTTCTGATATATTGCGCCCTGTATGTCGTACCGCCAGTATTCAATCCACGACCGTGAGCCATATCCATCTTCATAGATTGGCTTGAAATCTTTGACGCATTTAAGGTCAACGATACGCGAACTATTGAAGACGTCCATTTTTATCTTCCACGGCACCCCGAACATTTCAGCCGTGCAGATCTTCTGGTGCTCGCCGTTAAGGTATTTCATCATAAGGCGATCACGTTCAACGCGGGCAATTAGTTCGTCTGCGGCCGAAAATTTCGCATAAATTTCGCCGTTCTTTTTGAACATTTTGTGTCCGTCGCGTTCTCTGAAATCGTCCATTTCGCCGCTAAAATGTGCGTCGACATACGAGCCTATCAGAAGCGCATCCGTTTCCTCGCGTTCGTACTTGCCCTCAACTTCGGCAAGGCCGGCAGCTTCACACTTGTCAAAAGCTTTGAATTGGCTCACAGACCAATACGCTTTGTTTGCTTCTGGGCTAAAATAGTTAAAACTCGTCAATATCATCGTCCTCAAAGAACTCCTCCTCGTCTTCGTATTCGTAGTAATCGTCCGTCACTGGTACGGTCGTCTCAAAGTATTCACGGGAATTAAAAGGCTCATACATCATCCAGTCCCTCCTGTTTATGTTTTCTTTTCTTCACTGTTCAAAAGGTTCGCAAGCTTCACCGCCTCAGCCTCTGTCGTATAAAACCCGCCGTAGGTTTCGATGTGCTTCTCGTCACGCGGTCCGGAAACGTCAGTGTATCGGTGCACTTGGAAAAAGTCAGTGCCCGCAATGTTCTGTGTCCTAACTCTCCACAGGCTCTTCATCATCAGCCTCCTTTTTCTTTAGCGCGGCACCTGCAGCCTTGTAACAGTCGAAGCAGAGGATTTTGTTGAATTTCGTTAGACCATTATTCGCAATCGCTTTTGCTCTGTGTCCCTCTGCATCCGTTACCAACATTCCGCACTCTTCGCAGATATACTCGTCAGACTTTGGAACATAGTCGCGGACCCTGAGAGCGAACCCGTCTGCGCTTTTCGGTTCCGGCGCAGAATATAGTGCGATCTTCTTGCCCTGCCATGTGTTTCGCTCTGTTCTTTTACCGTGCAGCCTTGTGATGCTGTCACGGTTTGTCTTGTTCAAAACCATAGGCTTAACAGCCTCGGTGAAATGAATGACAGGCCGCGTTTCCGTTCCGCGCTGGTTCTTTATATCTTCTTTGTAGATCTCGTCTATCGTCAGAACTAAGTCTCCGCTCTCCGGGACGTCCCAATGCCCGAGATACGGTTTTAGTATCTTCAACGGATCGCCTATAAGTTTTTCGCTCATTTATTTGCCTCCTGTAATTCGAGCCTTATTCTTTCTTTTCTGATTTCGTTCTCGTACATATCCATCACGTCGTCAGCTCCATCCTCATAGCCTGAGTTGTAGCCCCACCTGTACAGGAACAGCCACGCCACGCTGTTGAGTATGCCGATAACTATAGCCATGAAGTACGCCATGTTGCCCTCCTAAATGAACACAACGTTTTTCGCCGGTGTTCTGTCGGCCATCTTGCATTGCTGCCGGTAAAGCTTTTCGCCTCGCTTCTCTGCTTTTTTCAAAGCCTTTTCGTGCTGCTTGTCGAGCTTCTTCATATCTTTGGCAGCGGCGGCCATCCTCTCACGTCTCAGCGTTGGGACGCCAGTTTCTATAAAGTCTTTACTGACAAGGCCGCGCCCGTACTTCTCTCGCATCTTTTTACTCATACAGATCACCTCCGTAAAACGCTACATTCAACCGATGCAGAAGCATGTGCAGCCCGAGCAGTAAGTGTTCCATGTCGTTGTCAGCCCGGAAATGTTTAAACCCTTTCGGCCTTGTTGATCTCGCTCGTTCCGGGTTGATGGTTAAATACTCGCTATACATCGTCAGCCTCCAGTCTGTAAACGCCATACCTTGCCCCTGTCGGTGTGGTCTGGTATTCCATCGAAATGGCGTAGCCTTCTCGGCGCAGCTCCTCGATTCTTTTCGGCAAGCTCATAATGTTCATATCAAGCACAGCCTGTCTTGTCGTCAACGGGCCGCACTTCTGCAGCCAATTAAGAACGCGCTGCCTTTGTGTGATCTTGTTCATCCCTTGCCTCCTTTCTGCGTCCGATCTCTAACAGTACACCGCCAACCGCAAAGAGTACGATC
>Ga0310690_10011438_pt1 | contig 10948 bp, 6 predicted proteins | sample AusTroGonzalo_MG_2_FD_207661 | JGI IMG/M metagenome (GOLD analysis project Ga0310690, IMG submission 207661) | Bovine rumen microbial communities from tropical cattle in Woodstock, Queensland, Australia - Gonzalo_04 (v2) (version 2) | ecosystem: Host-associated > Mammals > Digestive system >...
TGAAGCGAACGACCGTATTCCCGGTGCCGGGGATACCGTCAGACGTAGCTCTTCCACCGGCGCCGGCTCCTGCGCCTGCACCACCGCCCGCGCCACCGCGGCCGCCGAATTGTGCTTGTGCTGACATGACAAGGGCTAGGCACAACACTAGCCCCTTTGCTAGGGATCTATACCACATTCCCACCGCTCCTTAAAAACGTCCCCCCCATTGGGGTCCTGTGTGTTAAATATCACTTTTTTTAAGGCGAAAGTCAATACCTTTCTATTTATCTATTATATTAAATGATAACAAAAGTTTACAATGTGGCGAAATTGTGTAAGAATAAGCAATTACGCGAAGGCGTAATTTTGTAAAAATTATTAAAAATGCAAAAAAGCGTGTAAAAATTAACGTTAAAACTACAATCCGAGGTCAGACTTGCTGATTCTCCCGTGGCGTACGCCCCACATGAAGTCCCTGGTCTGGTTCGAGATGTTCTCGTCGTTCACTCTCACCTTGAGCTCGAGGCGTGCGATATACACGCCGGTGCCCGCGATGCGGCCGTTCGTGGCGCGCATGTTCCAGGCGAGGAAGAACCTTCCTTCGGTGTCGAGGCAGTTCTGCCCGCCGTCTTCGGTGAAGATGGGGTCGGTGCAGGCGATTCTGCCGGAATGCCTGTTCACGAAGTGCCCGAGGCTCGTGTAGTAGGTGGCCTCGTAGCGCAGTTCCGTATGCGATGCCACGGTCTGGGCGATCATCTCGATGTCGGCTTCGGTGCCGCTTGCGTAGTAGTGCAGGTTGTCGACCGTGAGGAGTCCGTTCTCGTAGGCTTCCACGATGATGTCACTCAGCCCGAACTTCTCTTGCGCGTCGTCGATAGTCAGCTTGCCCGTGCTCACCATGGTGAGCACTTCCTCGATGGTGTACGATACCGTCTCGCCGCCGTTCTCGGCAGCCTCCTTGTCGGTGTAGCTCGCGGTGGACTGTACGGCCCTCACGATTTCGGCGATCTCGTTCCTCACGAGTTCACCCATGTCGAGGTCGCCCAGGTAATGGCCCTGCGTGCCGTAGATGGCGGCCACCTGGTCTGCCGAGATGGAGCTTCCGCCCTTCACGAACTTAGGCGTGGTCGCGGTGTCGGCGCGCATGATGACGCGGGCGCTGTCGAACGCGGGAGAATGCCTGTCGAGGTCCACGATGGTCGGGCTCGTGATGCGTACGCTCTGTTCACCGGTAATGCGTACCCACGGGTTCAGCTCGTGCGGCGGGATTTCGAGAAGGTCGAGCGCGAGGCCTCCAAGCGAAGGCGGTGCAAAGCGCACGGAGTCGCCCACGGCCGGTATCACGTCGTCTATCCTGCTCTTCACGAATACGAGCGTCCACTGGTTGGCCGGCGTAGTCTTGATGTGCGCCGGCGGGATGAGGTTGGAGTACTGCCCGTCGGCATTGCGGCTGCGGAACATGAACAGGCTCGCGTTCTTGCCGTCGTCGATGATGCCCTCGCTAAACGAGAGCTTTAGCTCGGTGTTGCCTTCGGAAGATATCTGGATTTCGGCCGCGGTGATGACGGGGCCCACCCTGTCTATAAGCCTGTCCTCGATGGGGAACACGGCGCTGTCGCCGGTGTCTTCGTCGATGTAGGTGTAGAAGAGGTTAATCTTGCCGGAGTACGGCTCGGAGGCGCCGCCGGTGAAGATGGCGGTGCCGAAGCTCTTGCCCGAGGCCACGATGGTCGCGACGCTATCGCCGTCCTTGTAGTAGATCTTGTTGTACGCGGCGGCGCGCGGGTCCTTGTAGGCGCTGTCGTTCACGCCGAAGGTGAACTGGATGGAATCCAGCACGTTCTGCACGCCCAGGGCCTTCTTGAAGTGTATCCAGATGCTGTCGGCGCGTCCGTCGCCGTTGCGGTCGTAGATGAAGGCGCTGTCCACCTGCGGTACGGGCGGTTCCTTCATGTTGATCTTGCTCCAGACGATGCTGCCGTTCTTGGCGCCCGGCGTAGAAAGGGTCATGTCGGCGTTCACGACTGCACCGAGGCCCTTCACGTAGAACGTGGCGTGCCCGGAATCGAGCACCACTTCCTTGATGATGTTGCCCAGGGAGTCGCATGCCACGAGGAGCGTGTCGGACATGTTGATCTTCACGCTGATGCCGCTGTACATGGTGGCCCAGTCTTCGGCGTACATGATGTTCACCTTGTAGGGCCTGCCCGCCCACATCTTTTCCTTGAGGTTCAAGTTGATGGGCAGCGTGTCGCTCGATACGTTACGGCTGGAATCGTCGCCGAAGGGTTTCCAGTACTTGGTGTAGCAAAGGGAGTCGCCCTCTTCCGATTCAATGTCCAGGATGCAGTAGCTGGAGTCGAGGACGGTGGCGTAGGCGAGGTTAGGCAGTTCGTACGGGTCGACGGTGAAGTAAACGTCCTTGTAGTCGGCGGGGTTGGTCTTGAGCGATACGCGCACGAAGTAGGTTCCCGGAGGCAGCGTTTGCGCCTTGGAGATGGCCTTGGGCTCGATGGTGAGCTGCGTGTAGTCGTTGCCGACGGTGATGCCGCTGTAGTAGAGGGAGTCGAGTACGTTGAGCGGGATGCCCTTGGAATCTAGGCTGCGGCCGAACAGCACGAAGTTCGACGGCCCGGGTTCCGTGGATTCCTTCTCGGGTTCCGAGGAGAAGTCGCAGGCGAGCACGCGTTCGCGGATCTTTTGCCACACGTCCTTCTTGATGACGTCGGGATCGTCGGAGATGTCGGTTAGGAACATGCTCGATTCCACGTGCAGGTCGATGGAGGTGCGCATCATGAAGTTCGAGGCTTCGCGCTTGCGCTCGGCGTAGAAGATGTGGAAGTTGTAGGTGGAGTCCTCGATGAGGCCGAGCTTGTCGAGGTCTACGGACTTTTTGACTTTCTGGTGCTGGCCGCCGATGTCCACCACGAGCTTGTTGTCGATGAACACCCACACGTCGTCGTCACCGTTGAATTCGAAGTACTGGCCCTTCACGTACTGGAAGGTCGCCTGGATTTTCATGGTGAAGCCGAAGTTGTGGTAGCCGCGCACGCCCTTCACCTCGAGGCCGGGCAGGGAATCGTAATAGACGTTCTCGACGGTCTGCGCGCTGTCGAGGTAGCGGAAGTCGTCCAGGAAGAACAGGCCGCCTTCGGGGCTGCTGTCGTCAATCTGGGCGTACCAGAAACCGTCGTCGGTCATGGTGAGTTCCAGTTCGCGGCAAGTGACGTTCGTGTACTCGTTGCCGGCGCTGTCCTTGGCGATAACCTCGGGCAGGAACCAGTTGTTGAGGTGTTTTGCGTTGGTGCAGTTGCTGGGGAAGTCGGATGCGCGGACGGGCACGCCGTCGGGGCCGAGTTCCTTTTCCACCATGCCGGTCATCGGGGCGGCTTCGCAGCCCTTCTGGCCGAAGTCCTCGCTCACGCCCTCGCCAAACATGGGGAAGCCGCGCGAGTCGAATCCGTTGCGGCCCGCGGCCTTGTTGCGGGGCCATTCAAAGCCGTCTTCGGAACCGTCGGAGTTGACGGAGCCGTCGTACCAGTCGAACATCATGACGGGCAGGTTCTTGATGGGGCAGTCGCCGAGGACTTCCGGGAATTTGGTCTGGATGTCGGGGGCGCCGAACTGGTAGGCGTAAACCCATGCGGTGTCCGAAATCTTCATCACGGAGTCGAGGTCGATTTCGTTCTCGATGGTGATGGAATCCTTGGTCACGCCCTCGTTGCCGACGAAGGAGCCGCCGATGGTCTGCTTGAAGAATACGGTGAACTTGTCGTCCTTGGGCGGCGAGACCTTGGCTTCGAACCATCCGCAGTAATTGGGGACGGCCGTCATGTAGTTCTCGTCGAAGCCGTTCAGGAACATGATGGCGTTCGTGTTGGTCCAGGGCGCGAAGAAGCGGATGACTTTCTTTTCGGGGGTGGGGATGACTTCGGGTTCGGTCTTGGAGATTGTCAGGGTGCTGTCTTCGTTGATGATGATCCAGACCTCGGCGATGGGCTGGTCGTCGACGCCGTTCTTGTAGTCGGGGAAAAGCTCGGAAAGGAAGGGTTCGTGACCTTCGTTCAGGTTCTTGCGGCATGTGCTGCCGTTACAGCTTAGGCCGAAGCGCAGTTGGCGCACGTCTTCGCGGCCCTGCCTGTCAGAACCTTCGAGGCGTTCTTGCGTAAAGTAGATGGTGAACGAGCCGTCCTCTTCCTTGGTGAGGGCCTGGTACTTGAAGTTTGACTCGTTGTCGGCATAATACAGGCTATTACCGTCATAAATGACGTGCGCTACCGCCACATGGTCGGCGGCATTCGAGAAAACAACAAACGGAGCCAAGCACAACGCCAAGCTCCGGAGTAGGCTGGTGAACCTCATCCGAATCTCCAATTCCCTAACGTAACCTGTTATCCCTAACCGACTTAAAGATAATTTTTTTACAATGTAAAGAGGGATTTTTCTTTGTTACATGTGTAAAAGTTTATTAATAAAGCGGAAATCTTTACAATTTACACGAATTTAGGCAGTCACAAAAACCTAATTTTAAGGGCGAAATTTAAAAACAACAGGAGTTAGCTATGAATCGAGTGTATCTGGTCGCTTCCGCCAACATGGAAGCCAAGGTCAAGGAAGTCATGGACGCCGTGGCCGCCGCCGGCATGATTGCCGCCGCCTACAAGCCCTGCGTGAACGGCGCCGACGCCGTGAAGGAACTCAAGGCCCACAATTCCGCCGTGCTCATGGAAAAGATCGCTGCCGATTTTTTGCAGCAGGATTTTGACTCCGTGGACGCCGTGGTTGTTGAAGGCGCCACCGGCATGAGCGACGTGATGGCCCAGAAGTTCAACGACACTCTCGCGACCGCACTCGATGCGAAGATTTATTCCGACGGCGAAGACGCCGACCTGTTCTGCCCCTGCCGCCTGCTCGCTTGCCCCAAGTGCCTTGCCGCAGACCTCGCTGCAGAACCTGCTGAACGCAAGACCAGCCAGGCCATGTTCCGCGCCGGCCTCCTCCTCAAGGCCTCCAAGGCGAAGAAGAGGATCGTGCTCCCCGAAGGCAGCGAACCGCGTACCGTGCAGGCCGCGAAGCTCGTGATTGACAGGGGTATCGCCGTGCCGGTGCTCATCGGCAAGAAGGACGAAATTGCCGCCGTCGCGAAGGAACAGGGCGTTGCCCTCCCGGCCGACATCGAAATCATCGAACCGTCTGCAGAACTCGCCGAAAAGTACGTGCCGACTCTCGTGGAACTGCGCAAGTCGAAGGGCATGACCGAGGAGCAGGCCCGCGCCGCCCTCGCCGACAACGTGATGCTCGGTACCATGATGCTCAAGATGGGCGAAGTGGACGGCCTCGTCTCTGGCGCCATCCACTCCACCGCCGATACGCTCCGTCCGGCACTCCAGATTATCAAGTGCGCTCCGGGCGTGAAGTCCGTGAGCTCCGTGTTCTTCATGTGCATGCCCGGCAAGACTTACATCTACGGTGACTGCGCCATCAACCTGAACCCGACCGCCGAAGAGCTTGCAGGCATCGCCATGCAGTGCGACGACACCGCGAAGGCCTTCGGCCTCCCCAGCCGCGTCGCGATGCTCAGCTACAGCACCATGAACAGCGGTAAGGGTCCGGACGCCGACCTCGTCCGCGAAGCCACCAAGCTCGTGAAGGAAGCTCGCCCCGAGATGCTCGTGGACGGCCCGCTCCAGTACGACGCGGCGACCGTGCCGAGCGTAGGTTCCCTCAAGGCACCGGGCAGCACCGTCGCCGGTAAGGCAACCGTGTTCGTGTTCCCGAGCCTCTCCGCCGGTAACATCGGCTACAAGGCCGTGCAGCGCAGCGCCCAGGGCACCATCGCCATCGGCCCGATGCTCCAGGGCTTGGCCAAGCCGGTGAACGACCTCAGCCGTGGCGCCCTCGTGGAAGACATCGTCTACACGATTGCCCTCACCGCCGTGCAAGCGGGTTAAGCCGACATCTTTGCTAAAAAGGCGAGCCGTCCATGCGGTTCGCCTTTTTTGTAGAGAGGATGCGCTTTCGTTCCGGTTGTCAGTCCATTACGCAGCGGACGGGAAATGCATATCCTAAATCGTTGACTTGGAAATCTACCATGTCCGAATCAATCCTTATGCGGGTCGTTTTGAGGAAGGTTCCTCCCGTAAGTGCCATTTCATAGGGTGTGGATGTCCAATAAGTGGCGCTGCTGGAACCGGCAGTGCCCTGGAATCCGAATCCGTAGGCGTAGCCCCCTGCACTGTAGGCGTTAAACCCGTATTCGTCCGAACCGAAGTCGTCAGCAGCTATCAATGCATTTGCCGCTACGTCTTCTCCACCGACTGTTTCAATGAGCTGTTCCCACTCGCCTCTCGAAGGGATATGCCAGCCCTCGGGGCAGACGCCTCGCGATGATTCCTTCAGGTTAGCGGCAGGGCTTTCGACGAAACCGCTACCGCCGCAACCAAGGCACCCGTCGCCGAACAGCCCGGCCGAATCGACGGCAGCCGCGAAGGGGTAGAGCCTTCCGTAAGCGTTGCAGTTCTCTTGCTTGTTTTCGTGGCAAAGGGACTGCGTGATTTCGGTTTGGTAGTCGTAGCTCAGATTTTCGGCCATCCATACCTGTTCGCCGATTTGGACGGTCTTGTAGGTGTGTCCGTCCCTTGCGTCGGTCAAGGTTCCGTAGACGCCTTTGTAGTTGCTTGAATTCTTGTTTGTGGATTCCCAGCGGACCCCGTTGCAGACAAATTGTTCGCCTGTCCGCTTGCTCAAGGGGTTCGTGTTTTGAGTCGTGTCGCCCATGTTGGAGTTACTGCACTTGCCGAGCCCGTAGTTGTCGGCCCAGAACATGCTGGTGTACTTTTCGAAGTCGGGTAGCGAATCGGAGATGCCCCAGTCGAGGATGTTCTCCTTGACAACTCCGAACATGTTGCGCTGTTCCATTTCGCAGGCCCAGTCGGCAACGGCGGTTCTTGTCGCCGAATCGTTCCAGGAGCCGTTCTCGGCCAGTTCCACGGCGAATTTTCCCAGGCGTTCCGTGAACCCGGCAACGTCCTCGTCGCCCTGCAGCAGGACGCTGATGGCCAGGAGTTTCGCGTTCTCGTCGCCGGACTTGAAGATGTCCAGGTCTTCGAATGCGTCGCTGGATTCGCTCATGGCCATGGTCAAAAGGATTTCCCTGTCGGCCTGGGCCTTGGCGTCCGCGACGGATTTCCCTTCGGAGACAAGCTTCTTCACGCGTTCGTATTCCAGGTGGGTGAGCAGGTTGACATTGACGATTTCACGATTGCTCAGGTCGGTGATGGCGTTCAATGTCAGCGGTCCCGAAGACTTTTTCCCGGTGATTTCGTTGCGATAGTAGCCGTTCACTTCTAGCAAAGCGTATTGGGAGGCGAGTTCGTTTCCTTCGATGGAAAAATCGCCCTTGTCGCTTTTGATGGACGACTTGAAGATTTTTCCCGTCTGTGTCAACGAATTTCCTTCGAGTTCCAGGACGTTTACCGTGGAGCCGGTAACGAAGGGGCCCTTCTGGGATACACCTTCGATGTTCCATTTTCCGAGAGGCTGGCTTTTTGTTTCTATTTCGGTTTCACTTGCAATGTTGTCGGAGCAACCCCAGAAGATCAAGGCGGTCAACGGTAAAAGGTATATGGATTTCATATGGAGTTCCTTTTTGGAAAAATTTTACGGGATGGCATCAATCCATGACACAGCGGACAGAATTCGCCGAGTATGGGTAAATATTGTTTTGGAAATGAGGAGGATCTATCATATCTTGGTACATGTGGAAAATCAGGAAGCTGGGATAAAAATCGTACGTTGATTTTTTGCTCGAAGTAGCCCAGTAATATACGTCGTTGTAATCGTTTTCTATGTCGCCGGTGCGGATGATGTTGAACCCGTAGTCGTCAGTGCCGATTCCGTCGGCCGTTCTCAATACGGTTGCCGCCTTGACCGCCCCGCCTACCGTCGTGAGTAGTTGTTCCCATTCGTTTTTCGAGGGGAGGTGCCATCCTTCGGGACAGACTCCCCGAGGAGAGTCTTTCAGGGTGCAATTGTCGCTACTGGCATCGCTGCCGCAACCGAGGCCCCCGTCGCTGAACAGTCCGGCAGAATCGATAGCCGCCGCGAAGGGGTAGAGCCTGCCGAACTTGGTGCAGTTTTCTTCCTGGTCCTGGTAACAGAGGGAGTGGGTTATTTCTGTCTGGTAGTCATAGTTCAGGTTTTCGGCCATCCATACCTGTTCCCCGATTTCGACAGTCTTGTAGGTGTGTCCGTCCCTTTCGTCTATCAAGGTTCCGAACGATCCCTTGTAGTTGCTGGTCCTTTTGTTGGCGGAAACCCACCTGGCACTGTCGCAGACAAAGTATTCGCCGTATCGCTTGCTCAGGGCGTTTGTGTTCACGGCGGTATCGCCCTTGTTGGAATCGCTGCACTTGCCGAGCCCGTAGTTGTCGGCCCAGAACAGGGCGGTATATTTCTCGAACTCGGGCAGGGAATCGGAAATGCCCCATCCGAGAATGTTTTCCCTGATACCGGAAAAGCCGTAAGTGGAACTATCTTCCCAGAGACTGATGTAGCTGTTATTGGGATCGTCTTCGTCCGGCTCGTCGTCATTGGAATCGTTGAGCCGTTCCATTTCGCAGGCCCAGTCCGCAATGGAGGTCCTTGTCGCCGAATCGTTCCAGGAACCGCTTTGGGCGAGTTCCATCGAGAACTTCCCTAGGCGTTCCGTGAATCCGGCTACATCCTCTTCGCCCTGCAACAGGATGCTTATGGCAAGGAGCTTTGCGTTGCCTTCGCCGGACTTGAAGATGTCCAGGTCTTCGAAGGCGCCGCTAGGTTCGCTCATGGCCATGGTCGTAAGGATTTCCCTTTCCGCCTGAGCCTTGGCTTCCGTGACAGACTTTCCGCTAGAAACGAGGTACTTGACGCGCTCGTATTCCAAGTGGGTGAGCAGGTTGACGTTGACGTTCTCGCGGTTGCTGAGGTCGGTGATGGCGTTCAGTGTCAGCGGTCCCGAGGACTTTTTGCCGGTAACCTCGTTGCGGTAATAACCGTTCACTTCCAGCAGGGCGTACTGGGAGGCGAGCGCAGTGCCCGAGACGGCGAAGTCACCCTTGTCGCTCTTGATGGACGACTTGAATACTTTTCCCGTTTGAAGCAAGGAGTTTCCGCCCAGTTCCAGGACGCTCACCGTGGAGCCGGTAATGAAGGGGCCCTTCTGGGACACGCCTTCGATTTTCCATTCCCCGAGAGCCACGATGCCCTGGTCTATACTGGTGCCGCCAGCTACGTCGGACGAGGAGCATCCTACGAAAAACAGGGCTGTCAATAAAAAGATAAGTGCAGGAATCATATTAGAAACCTCCTCGGACTCTATCGGTTAACGGGAAAAATTGCAGGTTCAGGCGGTATACCTGTTCCGTGTCGCCGTCTTCGGCGACGATGGCCGCAATCTGGTGCCTAAACTTGTCCAGCGCGGCCACGATTTTCTCGTACCCTTTGCGGGTGATTCCCATGGTGATGCCGGACATGTCCCTTTCGGCAAGCGGAAGGCTGATGGCGTCGAGGGCGAACGATCCCATTTGGCGCTGCAGGTTCCTCGCGGCGAGAGGGGCGGCGTCGGAGGTGCCCAGGGCGATGGCCTTGTTGGTCTGGTGGTAGGCGTTGTCGTAGTCCTTTTCTAGCAGGCCCAGTTTTTGCAAGAAGGCCAGGGCCTCGACAACATCGTCGGTAGAAATCATCGGCTTGCACGCCTTGGCCATTTCGGAAGGCTTCGCGCCGGGCATTGCGGGGGCGAGCTCGCGTATGACGGAGTTTTTCCAGGATTTGTAGTAGTCGAATTCGTTGGCACCGAGAATCCTGGTCTTGCGTCCCTTCGCCATGGTGCACATCTCTTCGAAGATGGCTTTCTTCTGTTCGTCCGTCTTTGCCGTGGCGTAGGCGACCATGGAATAGAAGTAGGTGGCGTCGAAACCGTTAAGCCCCATTGCGGAGGCTACGGATATGGCGCCCCTGTGGCTAAGGTTCTTTTTCCCCTCGCAAACGTACTTGAGGAATACGGCCGAGGTAAAACCGGCTGACTTGGCAAAATTGCGCCACGTAAAAGCCGACGAGCGCTTTTTTGCGTCGACAAAGTCCTGGATGACTTTCCGATAGTCTGTGTATTCGGTGATAGGCTTCATATCAATAAAATACCTAATAAAAATGGCCTGTACAATAGTTTTGGGACACAAAATTCATAAATTTTGCTTAAAAATGGCAAATATTAGTTTATCTGTACTCATTTTTGTATCTCTGGAATACAAGCGCGTGTTCTGGGAATACGCCAAAATCCCTTGATTGAAATCATCAAAAAAAGACAAAGGTCGCTAATTTGTTCAATCCCTCCCGTACGGGAGGGATTTTTTATGTTATTTTAAGGGGGTTAGGAGGAAGGATGAGCAAAATATGTATTATCATATTTTTCTTCGCGTTTGCGGGGGTGGCTTTTGCGCATGGCAAGGCCTCCAAGCGTCAGCCTTTGCCCGACAGCACCAAGATTTACGAACAACTTATTGAACTGGAAGACGGGGACGCCCATTACGGGCGCAATATCGCTGGCATTGTGGGTGGCAGCGCGCTCGTGGGGCTTGGCACGGCATGCCTTTTCGGTGGGATATACTACCTGAAGTTCCACGGCAAGGAAGACAACGCGTGGGATGAATTCGTGGACGAATCGACTGGCCTTGGCGCCCTGATTTTTGCGGTACCGCTCTATATGGCGGGAATCCCCATACTGGCCTACAACATATACACGTACAGCTTGCGCAAGGAGCATGCGAAACAGCGCGACGTGTACAAGCGCGACCTCAAGTACTACAACATGCGCCATCACCGCGAAAAGGGCGAATCGGTACAGATGACGCTCCTGCCCTCAGTGGACATTATCCACGGCGGTGGCGGGATGAACTTGCTGATGTCGTTTTGAGGATTTAGGGGCTAGGGG
>Ga0310690_10011439_pt1 | contig 10946 bp, 3 predicted proteins | sample AusTroGonzalo_MG_2_FD_207661 | JGI IMG/M metagenome (GOLD analysis project Ga0310690, IMG submission 207661) | Bovine rumen microbial communities from tropical cattle in Woodstock, Queensland, Australia - Gonzalo_04 (v2) (version 2) | ecosystem: Host-associated > Mammals > Digestive system >...
TAGAGCAGACCATCGAATGGCTGTCGAAGAGGCGCGTCCGCAAGGTGGACCTCGGTTGCATACGCTACACCAACAAACAAGGAAACCACTGCCACAGATACTTCCTGAACTGTCTGAACATTGGCATGACAGCCGATATCATGAACCTGCGCCGACAGACACGCCGGCTGTTTGGATCACGCACCCTGTCATTTATCTCTTCACTCTTCGTTATGCTCTTCCATCGCATGGAGTACAAGATGAAACTACGCATCAACAGCGACGTCATAGACCGCCGTGTCATGACCGTCTGTGTTGGTTCCGGACCAGGCTATGGACAAACGCCTAATGCTGTTCCATACAACGGCATGCTCGACATTTCGGTTGTCTATCACCCTGAGATGGTGCAGCTCATCGAGGGACTCTGGCTGCTCATCACAGGCCGCTTCCTTAACCACCGCAGCGTCCACCCGTTCCGGGCAAACGAGGTCTTTGTCGACGAAGCCAAGCATGCACTCGTCGGTGTCGACGGTCGACTGATGAAAACACCCGTAGGGGCTTTCCGCATCGGTATCGAACAGGAGGTCATTAATTTCCTGATACCTGCATAAATCATATTATAGGATATGCTTGCAAAGACATACACCGTAGCAGTTAACGGATTGGAAACCACGACGATAACGGTTGAGGTAAATATCGTCAGGGGAGTGATGTTCCACATGACCGGACTACCGGACACTGCTGTAAAAGAGAGCTATGACCGCATCCGTTCCGCAACGGCTAATCAGGGATTTAAGATTGGTTTAGGTGAGATTACCATTAATCTCTCGCCTGCTGATATCAAGAAAGAGGGAAGTGGCTACGACCTGCCGTTAGCCATCGGCATTCTTGCCGCCAACGAAAAAGTGCAGGAAGAACGACTGTCACAATACATGCTGGTAGGCGAGTTGGGGCTTGACGGCCACCTGCAGCCTATTCGCGGTGCACTTCCCATCGCCATTAGGGCACGTAAGGAAAAGTTTAAGGGACTGATTGTTCCCAAACAAAATATTCGCGAGGCCGCCGTCGTTAATAATCTCGAGGTGTATGGTATGGAGACGCTTATGGATGTCGTTCAGTTCCTCAACGGCACCGCCACATACCAACCCACCATGATTGATACCCGCCATGAGTTCTATGAGCAACAGAACCAGTACGACCTTGACTTCTGCGATGTAAAAGGGCAGGAGAGCGTCAAGCGTGCCTTGGAAGTTGCAGCTGCAGGTGGGCATAATCTCATCATGATCGGCCCGCCAGGCTCCGGAAAGTCCATGCTGGCCAAGCGTCTGCCCTCTATTCTTCCACCGCTATCGTTGTCAGAGAGTCTGGAAACTACACAAATTCACAGCGTGGCTGGCAAACTGAGCCGTGACACCAGCCTCATCTCGCAGCGTCCTTTCCGTGCGCCACATCATACCATTTCTCAGGTTGCCCTTGTTGGCGGAGGTTCCAATCCACAGCCCGGTGAAATCAGCCTCGCCCATAATGGCGTCCTCTTTCTTGACGAAATGCCTGAGCTAAGTCGCAGTGTGCTCGAAGTATTGCGGCAGCCGTTGGAAGACCGTAAGATTACCATCAGCCGTGCAAAATACAACGTTGAATATCCGTGTTCATTCATGCTCGTAGCTTCGATGAACCCCTGCCCCTGCGGCTATTATGGCGACCCCACGCACCACTGTGTCTGCACACCCGGCCAGATTCAGCGATACATGAACAAGATCAGCGGTCCCCTACTCGACCGCATCGATATCCATTGTGAGATACAGGCTGTGCCCTTTGCACAGCTCAGTCAGATGCAGCCGGGTGAGCCTTCAGAAAAGATTCGTGAACGCGTTATCAACGCACGTAAAATACAAGAGGAACGCTTCAAGCCCTTTAAGGGTATCCATTGCAACGCGATGATGACGGAGAAGATGCTCCATCAGTTTGCAGAGCCAGATGCCGCATCAATGGATATGCTCCGCATGGCAATGGAAAGGCTGAAGCTCTCAGCCCGTGCCTATACCCGTATTCTCAAGGTTGCCCGTACCATCGCCGACCTCGAAGGCTCAGAGAAAGTACAATCACAGCACATCGCAGAAGCCATTGGCTATCGAAATCTTGACCGCAGCGATTGGGCGGAGAGAGGTATTTAATAACTCTTTTAACTTTTAAGAGTTCACGGAGAAATCAACGTATTTCAGGCTAAGGCACGTGTTTTTCGATGAATTCAATTTCCACGATACGTAACTCACTTTTCGCATCCGCCCCATTCTTTGCTTTAAAGAGATCGAGCTCGCCTGCTGTCGGTTGTGCCACCTCTATGATACTGCCAAAGGCATCTTTATCCTTGCCAGAACCCTTCAGACGGATGGTAATCTCGTCGGTCTTCACTAGATTGGAAGGTCTCAGATGGATATAGCCAAGGCTTCGTTCCGTCTCACCGCTCCAGATGAGCGTCTTGCCTGCATAGATTTCCAATGGATAGCTACGCAGGCGCCACCCCGTGAGCTTCAGGCAAATATTGTCGATAAAGGTTTTCCGTTCGAGTTTGTAGGTTATCCATGCGGTAGAGAGGCGACCGTCGTTCTTCCACTCCGTGAGCTCGTTGTCGTCGAAGCTGCGCGAGACGTGGTCGCTGTTGTAGCCTGCTTTGGCAGAAACGATGTTTACGCCCTGAGCCTGTTCCGAATAAGAAGGAGTGAGCGGCGTTTCGCCACGATGCAATCGTCCTTGAAGCGTCAACTGTGGCAGAGGACTTTCATTTTTCAATTTTCCACTTTTAATTTCAATATACGCAGGCTTCACGCCCTCGGCATAGGCGGAGAGATGTATTTCGCCAGCATTCGTGGTCGAACGAACCAATACGCGGTTAATGCCACATTCAACAGGAAGTGACATTGCGTCAGTTTCTATGCCACCTATCCATTTCGCCTCCCCCCAAAGTTGGAAGTGAACCATGCGGTCGTCAAGCGGACAACGACGTCCTTGTTTATCGAGCACCTCCACCTGGAACAACACCATGTCAGCACCATTGGCCTTCGTCCCCTCAGGATTCTCGATGGCCGTCAGTTTTAACTGATAAGGTTCGCCTACGGTCTCTAACTTGTGGCGACTGCCAATTCCCGCTGACGCGCCTACCCGTTGCCTTTCAGAAGCCACGGCCTCCAGCATGCCTGGCTCAAAAGGCACATCGTCGAAGGTAAAGAGATAACGATAGCTCTGCTTGCCTTTACCTAAGCTTTTGCCATTCAGAAACAGTTCCACCTCATCGGCTGTCGAAACGACATAAACTGGCTTCTTTATACCGGACTCGTAATTCCAATGGCCAATGATGTAGGTTTTCGGTATTTCCGGTTCCACCCATCCGCTCCACATTACCTGATGCACGAAGAAGGCATCCTTGGGTATACGCATGGCATCGACAACACCGCTGGTGCGATAGTGCTTCTCGCCTCGGTGATGAGTGTTCGTGTCGGAAAACACAATCTTCACGCCGCCCGACGAGACGCGGGTGCCAGTACCAGGACGCTCACGCCAGTAGTCGTACCAACGGCGCACCATCTCAACGGCCAGCTGATCCATGTTGTGGTTGTAATCGGGGGCAGGCTGATTGCGATACAGCGGACCGTCGCCCTCTTTGTGGTAGGGGTAGCTCTGCTCGTCCCAATACTTGCGCAGTCCCTCATCGCGACAATATTCCATCGCCCACTTCGGGTGCTTCTTGCTTTTGTTGATATACAGCATCTCACCACCATACTCCGCCTCGTCAATGTCGAGCATCTCGCGACTGCCGATGGCTCTTCCTCCGTATGGGTCATACGCATCTCGGATAGCCTTCATCTCCAACATGTGTTCACGGCTGATGCTCTCGTTGCCACTTTCGTAAAAGAGGATCGAGGGATTGTTACGGTTATAGATGATGGCATCGCGCATCAGTTCGGTGCGCTGATTCCAGCGAGCGCCTTCCACATCCTTCTCGGCATCGCCAGCGGGCATCGCCTGGATCAGCCCCACTCGGTCGCACGACTCGATGTCCTGCTTCCAAGGGGTGACGTGCATCCACCGAACCAGATTGCCGCCCGATTCCACCATCAACCCATTCGAATAGTCGCTCAACCAAGCAGGAACAGAAATGCCCACCCCCGGCCACTCATTGCTTGTCCGCTGAGCATAGCCATGCACCATCAGTACGCGGTCGTTCAGCCATATCTTTCCTTCTCCGAAGTGCGTCTTGCGGAAGCCGGTGCGGGTAACGACCTGGTCAGCCCCACCCCCTTGCCCCTCCATGTGAAGGAGGGGAGTATATAGACTTGTCTTAACAGTATAAAGATAGCCGTAACCCCACGACCAGAAATGCAGGCCTTCTACCTGTTGCTGGGCTTTCACAATGCGCGTCTCGCCAGATTGCATCGTGATAGGTTCACTGTGGAAATTCGAAACTTCCTTACCTTCAGCATCAAGCACTTGGACATCATATATAAATGTACGCGATGTAGCGTGCTCGTTCTTTACTTCTGATTCGGCATGAATCACCGCCTTATGGTTTGGAATATCAAAGTCAGTGGCATATATATATGTCCCCGTCGTGCCGAGGTTGGAATAAAGCGGTAGTGTCTGGTAGAGCTTGCCCGTCATATGCAGCCACACGTTCTTCGGGATGCCGCCGTAGTTGGCATTGAAGTTCTTATCGTTCCACTGGTAGCGGCTGTCGTGATGGCGCGAGCGGTAAGTCCAGCTGTTGTCGCAGCGCACGGCAATCACATTCTCTCCTTCTTTAACAAATGGCGTCAAGTCGAATCCGAATGCCATCACACCATTCTCGCTAAAGCCCAGGTGATGACCGTTCAGATAGACGTCCGCCCCCTGACGAACACCCTCAAACTCGATGAAAACTTTTTTATCTATACACTCTACACACTCCACGCTGAACTTTTTTCGGTACCAGCAGATGGTGTCTGTCAAATCCACGATGTCCTTGCGAAACGCCTCGTTACCGTTAAATGCATACGGCAGCGTTACCCTTTGCCAGCGACTATCGTCAAAAGAAGCCTCAACTGCCTTTGGCTCATCGCCAATACATAGTCTCCAATCGGCATTGAAATTGATTCGCTCTCTGGCATTTGCAGTCAATGACAGAAATAGGTTTAATATCAACAACATTCTTTTCATTTTGTCATCGTTTTATATGTTACTTTGAATTTACCAGAAATTGAATTGGGTTGGAATAATATAGAACTGACGGTTAGGATTAAAATCTATCATCCACTGATCCATGATGATATGGTTGTCGAGGGCTTTGACCTTCAGGGTATGCTGGCCTTTGGATACATTTATTGGTGTTTTCTTGAGTGCCTGACAGCGCAACACATTCTGTTTCCATGGCTCGGAGCGGTAGGGTTCCTTTAGCGAGATAATGATGGGCTGTTGGTTATCGAGTTGAACTTGATAACGCAAATCACCTTTATCGTTGGGCTGTGTGGGAATCAAAGCGGTATAGAGCACGGCATCACCCTCGTAGATGCTCTCGAACTCATAGACGAGCTCGTTGTCCTTGGGAATGTTGACAGCGTTCATCGAGTGGCCGAGCATTTGGATTGTTGTGCCTTTGCCCTGCTGGTAGTCGCAGGCGTTCCTGGCAATGAATCGTCCCACGGAGGGATGCTGTGGCAGTATAGTGCGTACCTCGCCGAATACAGGCAAGTCGCGGGGAGCCGCCGACATCAAGCCACGCCACTTTCCACCGTTCATGATGTTGAAGCGTTCTGTCAACCGTTGTACCTCGTCGTAAGCACGACGGCTTTCCTCTTCATGGCTGAGCATCTTTCGTGTCATGGCTGCAGCGGCATGAACGGGATAAAGGACATGTGCGAAATAGGCATCCTGCCGACCCTCCATCACCAGCGGACGGTAGGTATCGACGGTGGCCTCGATGTGAGCAAAGGCTTCCATACGATGATATGCCTCTTTCAGTGTGAACTGCGTAGACGAGGGCAGCGACTTGCCACCAGGATAGCGTTTCTTGTCGAGCTCCACCTGTGTCCAGCCCATGAATTCCGGACGGCGAATGGCGTTCAGGCGATACCACTCACGCATGGCAGGGGTAATGGCCTTACCCACCAACGCCCCAAACTGCGTACAGAGCCAGTTTTCAAGATGCTGGCTGATGGTCTGAGGCTGAATGGCATCGATGTCCCATGCCATATCCAGAAATAACTCCAGATCATAGGCCGCTATCTTCGGGTCATGTACGTTAGCTATCCACAGTCGTCGACAGTTGTGGTCGTAGGCTTCCTTCATCTCTGAGTAAATAAGCCCTGGTTGTGTGGTAGTTAGCCACAGGTAATCGTGTGGACGCCCCCAGTAGCTCAGATGATAATAAACGCCTCCCCCTCCCTTACGTTTCTGTTGCTCAGCATTGGGCAGACGTGTCATGTAACCGTAGTTATCATCACACCACATCAGCGTTACATCATCGGGCACATTGAGCCCGCTTTCCATAATCTCCAGCACCTCTTTATAAGGAATGAATACCTGGGGAACCTGTTCCACCTTTTTGTTGTAGAACTTACGCAGGAGCTGACGCTGATCATCAATAACCTGCTGTAGACCTTCCAGCTTCTCTTGGGGAGTCTTCACACCCTCCATCGAACCGTCGTGAATGCCACGCATACCGAGGGTAAACAGTTGCTCAGAGCCCTTCACCTGCTTCAGTCGCTCCATCCAATACTGCTGCACTTGCTCGCGGTTGGTGATGTAGTTATAGGCTCCGCGTTCTTTGACATCCCATTCGGCTACATTGTTTCTAAGCAATGGCTCACAATGCGAAGTACCTATGACGATTCCGAACGAGTCGGCCATCTCTTTATTCCCTTTTACCGTAAAGAAACCTGGTGTACCCTCGTGCATGGCCGGCCATAGAGTGTTGGCCCTTAGACGAAGCATCAACTCAAACAGTCGCTTGTAGGTCTGTGGCCCCATGTTGTCCATCGACCACCTGCGAAACGACCAGTCCTCGTCGTTGATAAAGATGCCGCGATACTCCACCGACGGCGTGTGCTCCATCCTGAAGGTATCGGGCAGAGACAGCGGAAGGCTACGGGAATGAGGACGCACATCGCCCCACCACACCCAAGGCGACACCCCCGCCATGCGACTGAGCTCCATCACTCCGTAAGCAGTGCCTCGGGCGTTGTGCCCCTCTACTACCACCTGTCCATCCTTCACAAAGATTCGGAACCCATCATCCGAGCCTTTTCCCTGAACAATACGGATAACGGCATTTTTTGACTCGACGGTTTTATGGCCTGTCACCAGTTCCATATCATCACAAAACATCCGCAGGGCTATCTGCACTACAGCGTCGACCTTGCCTTCGACTTGATAGGTGACAGGGGTCGTACCATCGAACCAAACCACTTCAGCCTTGACCGCTGGACAGCATAGCAGGCTAAATAGTATCAATAGTAGATTCTTCATTAGTAAGTCTTATTATTGTTTCAGTTTCTTTTTTCCGTCAATGATAAGCAGTCCGCGCTTTGGAATTTGCACGCGGCGACCACTGAGGTCAAATATCGTACCTGACTCTTTCTCATTATGAATTAATTCTATTCCTGTGACAACCGACTTTACACGGATGATGCCATCGGTAAGCAGATTGGTGGTATCGAATTCATAGGCTGTACCATCTTCGGCCGCAGCCTTCACAATAACATCACCTTTATGCGTACCTTGCACAATAAAGACTATCAGCTCATCACCCTCCTTAAGTTTTCGAGTAGAGGGAATACGTACCAAAAGGGTGTCGGCGGCATGAGTAAGGTTGCCCTTTACCGTGAGACGAGAATTAGAGGATGTCGTTAGCGTACAGAGGAAAGTGGCCCCCTGCTTCATGGTGACATTCTGCACAGTGGCAGTACCAGTGAGTGTGCCTCCCTTGGCAACGGTAATGAGACCGCTGCACAGCACGTTGGAAGATGTGTTCTGCAGTTCCAACGTTCCCTCATTCACAGTAATAGGGGATGTATGGCCAGCAGTCTTCAACATCAATTTTCCACTGCCCTCCTTGACAATACTCTTCGCTTTCAGCAGACCCGAGAACGAAGTATCCTCATTACGATAGCCAATCTGATAGGTGCTCTGACCACCACCCAGAACACCGTCGGTAGCAGTACCAGAGAGTGCTCCAATCTTCATGGTAGCCGTAGCCTCATTACCGCTGCCACTGGCATAATGGGCCATATAAGTGCCTGTGCCTATCACAACTTTTGCCTTACTCATATCTGTCACATTAGACATCAGACGGAAATTACCACCATCACCCACTGTAGTAAGCTGACCTTCAAATTGGCTGAAATTGGCACCCACGTCGCAACGCACATACTTCGTCTGAATGGTGAGATTTCCACTACCCTTGAATGAGCCGTTGATCTTGCCTCGAGAAGAACCGACAATCTTGTTCGCCGTACCTTCCTGAACAGTGACTACATGATCAAACGTTGGTACAGTCGAGGTGCTGTTCACATCAATCTGATGAACCTCGCCACCAGCCAGCAACATGGGACCGCCAACCTTGCCGAAGGTAGTATTCCAAGCACCTTGGGCTATCGTTCCCTTTTTCACAATCACACCCGCAAAACTGTTGGTACCGCCATAATTGAAGTTAATGCGTCCAGAACCATCTTTTACAAGATAGCCCGTGCCTTTCACCTGTCCTTTCAATGTCAGAGCACTGTTACTGGCGGTCACACGGATGGTGGCTGTATCAGTGAGTGTCACAATATGGTCAGTAGCCATATTGTCTTTGGAGAGCACCAGTGTACCACTATTTATCTGCAGGTTACCTTCGGCAGCCGTAGAGGCGCCTATGGCACTCTTCTGAGCACCGTCGTAGAAGTTAGGTACGGTTAGCGTGCCGCCATTGATAATGGTCTTTCCCGTATAGTCACTGTACTTCATATTGAGAGTCACATCTGCATTGCGATTTATGGTTACATGGCCACTGCCAGAGATACCGCCCTCACCCGAAAGCGTATACTTACCACTATCAAAGAATACGCCATTGGTGACCATCGGTTCATTAAGGGTAATAGCCTTCTGACTGGCTTGGGCGTTGAACACGACAACATCTCCTGCCACGAAAGCCGTAGCACCGTTGTAGTCGAAGTTCCGAGCCTTATAGTCCCACACTTTGCTCTCATTGCCTGTCCACACCACATTTTCAGCAGGAGCACGGGTTTCGTGAATCTGCAGGACGAGTTTATTATCCTTCACCACCAAGTCGTAGTTGATACCATCGAGACCACGAGTCTTCAACTTCGACGGATCGCAGGTTAGGGTTCCCGTACATTCGGCGACAACGTATTCGGCTGCCTCCTTGTTGTCAAGATAAACGGCGATATAGTTGGTATTCTTGAAAGTAAGGTCACCTTCAACAACCATCTTGTTGCCAGGCTTTGCTTCGATATACACATCGCCAGGCAATGTAACGCTCTTTTTGAAGGTAATTACAGGCTCAGGCATCAAGCGACAGCCTTCATAGTTGAGTGCGCCTTCAAAGGTGATGACATCATTGAGAACGACGGTGCCGCTAAGGGTGCCGCGAGCACGAAGTTCTAAAGGACCGCTGATGGTACCGTTAACCGTGAGCTTACCTTCACTGATGATGTTCTTCCCTGTGTGTCCAAGATTGCAGTTGAAAGTCACAGCACCCTGCATCGACTTGATGAGCTGTCCATTGCCGGAAGTTCCGTTACCATTGAAGGTATAGTCATGACCACGCGGATTCATCAGATATAGCACCGTTGGTTCATGGTTCACGGGGATGGGTTCATGGTTATCGCCCTGAAGGTCGAACATCACACTCTTGCCACTTGCCATCTCATTGCGCACGTCAGCCGTGAAGACAGGCGGCAATGGTGGCATGGGCATATCACCACCCAGATAGAAGCCCGTATTGGGATGCTGATAGTAACCACGAGTGGTGCAATCGCCACGGTAGTGCGGATCTTGCTGCAGGCAGTAAATGCTATATGTTGTGGGGATATTGGTGGTATAGCCTACAAGGCCTGTCGAGCTGTTGGCATCCTGCTTGGCCAGGATAATCTCCTCGCGCCAGTCACCAATGATATCACCCATAAAGGCAGGACGGGTACCTGTGGCACCATGAGTAGCCCATGACGATTCCTGCGAGAACTCGCAGAGGCGGTCGCCCAGCACACGGGTAATCATCACATTGGTACCCCAGCCGCTGCCGCCAGGTGAGTTGAGCCATTCACGTTGCAAGCGTCCATCCCACCAAACACCCTCGAACATTGAGCCTGTGCGGGTTAGACCGGTCTTCTCGCCCTTACAGTCGTAGACATACTCATCAGCATAGCTCAGTATCTCATAACCCTTATGCGAACCATCGATATCGAGACAGGCACCACGCCCTACGTCATAGACACTCGGCAGATACCACTCCTTGATGCGCCCAGCCGTCTCAGCATCATAAAGTAGTTGCCCCAACAATGCACTCTGCTGGATGGCGAAGACCTCCAAGCCTGGACGGTCTGGGTCGATATCGCTGAGGATAAAGCGGTCGCCGTGACCGATGCCCGGGCTCTGGAACCATCCCTTAAGCGGGTTCACAGAGTAGCCGCCTTGTATCATTTCGTCACAGCCGTCACCGTTCACATCAGCCACACGCAACTGGTGGAACTCAGCAGGCCAGGGCCGTTTGTCGTTGCGGCTCCATGTGGCAGAGTGATGCCAATTGGAGGGTGTGCCGCCCGTCCAGTCGTAGTCCCATGTAAACACATAATTATGGTGCGTCTTGTCTTTATCGCGATCCAGACATTCCATCACTAATGAAGGATGAATGCCATCGAGGTAGCAGATACAGAAATGGCCATCCATAGCCGAGTAACCATCACTCATATAAAGGGGACGAGAGGTGCGGGTATAGC
>Ga0310690_10011440_pt1 | contig 10946 bp, 11 predicted proteins | sample AusTroGonzalo_MG_2_FD_207661 | JGI IMG/M metagenome (GOLD analysis project Ga0310690, IMG submission 207661) | Bovine rumen microbial communities from tropical cattle in Woodstock, Queensland, Australia - Gonzalo_04 (v2) (version 2) | ecosystem: Host-associated > Mammals > Digestive system >...
GCCCACTTCCTTGTGATCCTCCACCGTGATGGGCCGGAAAGATTCGCTGTTCTCCGCTTTCTTCATGATGGCCATCCTTTCTTTCGTCTTATCTTCAAATATTATCTTACAGATAATATCTATGAGTTAATATTATCGCATACACATCAAAAAGTCAACCCCCAAAAAGAAAATATTTCATCAATCGTCCAAAAACCCATGAAAAAAGACTGCGAACCTCTGGTCCGCAGCCCCGTTCTGACTTCCTATTTTAACTTCCTACCTTCTACTTCCTGCTTTCTACCTGTTCCCGTCTACTTCCCCGCTCAACTCCAAACTCCAAACTCCAAACTCAACTTTTCCCTTCCCCCGTCTCCTGTGCTGTCTCTTTTTCCTTCTCCTCCGTCTGTTCCTCCGCGGTCGGCTCCGGCTGGTCTTCCACCTGAACCCTGGTCACCCGGAACCCATCCATCTCCGTCACGGTGAACCGGTGCTTATTCACATCGAAATGGTCCCCGACCTCAGGCACCTTTTCCAGCATTTCGCTGGCCCAGCCGCCGACGGTGTCCGAGTCATACACATTCTCGATCCCGTATTTTTCCAGCAGTTCCTGCAGCTGTATGCCGCCGTCCACGATCAGCGCGCCGTCCTCCCGCTCCACGACCTCCTCGTTAATCTCATCATGCTCGTCATAGATTTCACCCACCAGTTCCTCCAGCACGTCTTCCATCGTGACGATGCCTTCGGTGCCGCCAAATTCATCCAGCAGGATGATCAGGTGGGTCTTCGCGCTGCGGAACTGCTTGAGCAGGTTGCTGATGGGCAGGCTGGCCGGGGCGAAGACCGGTTCCTTCATGATCCGGGTGATGTCCCGGCAGCCCTCATGGGTCATCTTGTAGAAATCCTTTTCATGCAGGATGCCTACGATGTGATCCAGATCTTCATGGTACACCGGCACCCGGGAATACCAGGTCGACCGGAAAAGCTCCGCGGCCTCCTCGATGGAGGCGGTATCCTCGATGGCGGTCACATCCACCCGGGGAGTCATGATGTCGGAAGCGTCCTGGTCGTTGAACTCGATCGCCGAGCGAATCAGCTCGCCTTCCGATTCCTCAATATCGCCTTCGGTCTGGGCCTCATCCAGGATGGTTTTCAGTTCCTCTTCCACCTGGCTCTCCTCCGGTTCCGGCTTAACCAGGCGGGCCAGCAGTTTCCGCCACGCGCCGAAAAGAAGATCCAGCGGTTTCATGATTACGACAAGCACCTGCATGACGGAGCTCACCGCCATGGCGAATTTCTCCGGCTGCTGCTTGGCCAGGGTTTTCGGTCCCACCTCGCCCAGAAACAGCACCAGCACCGTCATGGTCGCAGAGGCGAGCGTGGTGGCAAGATCTTCCTGGCCGGGAAGAATACGGGTGGTGAACAGCAGCGTGGCGATGGCCGTGCCGACGATGTTGGCGATATTGTTGCCGATCAGCACCGTTGTCAGCAGAGAGTTGTACTTTTCCAGCAGGCCCAGCGCGGCCTGCGCTTTTTCCTTTCGAGGTCCTTCAATAGTTTTCAGCTTGACCTTGTTGCAGGCTGAATACGCGGTTTCCGTCGCGGAGAAGAATGCCGAGAGCCCAATACACAGGATCAGGGCAACCCATAGACCCATGAAATCATTCAATCCTTTCGATCACTCAAAAAATACCCCGGAACACAGAAAGACGGTTCCTTACGTTCCAGGCCCGGAACACCGGAAACCGCCCCCGATGCTCCGCAAAAAACCGCCCAGAACAGGGGAATTATATCATGACTGTCCATGATTTGCAACTATTCGCCCGCTGTGGTTCAGGATGGCGCCGGACTACCATAGCCTTTCCCTTGCATTGTATCGGCAAAATGGTTAAAATATAGGTAACGATTCAGGCTTTGCCCGCGCGCCGGGCGAGTATTCAGTAAAAAAGCAACCAGTCAAATCTGGGAGGTGAACGAGAATGGCTTTCTCCCTTTTTCATCGAAAACCGGAGCCCAAAGGCTCCTATGACGCGACGCGGCTGACGCCGGTGATCCGCTGCAGCATTTGCACCGGCGAACAGGTCGCAGGCTTCCGCCGCAAGGAGGACGGAAGCCTGGAGGAAGTGATGCTGATCCGGAATGATGAGGATCTGAGGGCTTTCAAAACCCGGTATGGCATTGAAGGAGAAATCGAGAAGATTTACTGATCAGGATGCACCGCCCTCGCCGCTTCGCTCGGCGAGGGACCGCTCGACCACGGTGCGGAAGGCGGTGTTGTCCGTCATCCGGGAGATGGCTTCCACCGCCATGAGCAGCAGCTCATGCTCGCTGGTATCCCCCCGGGCGCCTTTGGTGATGGCGTAGATCAGTTCGTCCGCTCTCCGGATGTTGTTCTGATAGGTTTTGTAGGCCTGTTCCATGCTGAAGGGATCAAAGGGGGCTTCCGCCCCCGGCTGATTCGTGTCGCTCATGATGATTTCCTCCTTTTCAGCCGCGGAACCGGGTGTTCGGCGGGAAAGCCGGCTTTCCGCGCGGGGGAAGCGTGGGGCGCTCCAGCGGGCCTTCCAGCGGGGGAGGCAGATCCGGCCGATCTTCCGCATCGTCCTCGCAGGGCGGGAATCCGGGAGGCGGGCAGCCGTGCCGCGGGGGACGCCCGTGGCCATGCCGGAAGGATTCCGGCAGATCCAGCGCCAGCTTTTCCAGATGCTCGCTCAGCCGGTTGCACAGGGCGCAGAATTGCGCTTTTTCTTCCTCGGTCAGGCAGCCTGTCTTCCGGTCCAGATCCGCCTGCCGGGCTGCCTCCATTTCATGAACCGCCGCCTGTCCTTTGGCGGCAAGGGTAACCCGCTGCACCCGGCGATCTTCCTCATCCACGGCGCGGGCGATCCATCCCTCTTCCTCGGATCGGGCCAACAGCTCGCTGAGGGAGGAAGGACGGATATCCATCATTTCGCACAGCTCCCGGGAGGATACGTTGGGATTGGCGGCGACGCAGGTCAGCAGCCTGCCGACCGCCGGAGGGAAGGGGAACTGCCCCCGGTTCGGCGGGCAGCGCCTCATGGCCCTGGAAAGCTTCAGGGCCGCGAGGAGGACATCATGGTTCTGGTTGGTCATTTTTTTCGTTGCGGCCGTGTTTGAAACGGCCGCGCTCCTTTCTCCTCAAAAACTTCGGTACCGAACGACCTAATTATACTTCGGTACCGAAGGAATGTCAAGCGTTTTTTTCATGGCCGCTGATCTGTGAAAAAGCTTGCACTTTTGGAGAAAGACGCATACAATAGGCAGTGACTTCCCGAAGGGGAGGGAAAGGAGCCTGTATGAAGAGATGGTTTGCGGCGATCTGCGCGGGATTGCTGCTTGGGGTCTCCCTGGCCGCGGGGGAGGAAATCGTGGAGGAAGTCAGCCTGGACGAGAACTTTTCCCTGGAGGAGACGGAGATGGGGGAGACCGGGGAAACCGGCGATCTCTCCCCGGGAACAGCTGCGGCGGAAAAAGTGTTTACGCCTTCCTATGGCAGCGCGTATCCCGGCGATCAGGGGCATACCTATTGGACGTTGCCCATGGATATTACGGATGAGGCGGCGGTCTGGGAGATGCTGATGGAGTCCATGACCGTGGTGGACATCGGAAAGAAGAGCGGCGAGAAGGTGCAGACCTTTCTGTACCGGGAGCCGGATGAGAGCAGTAAAAAGATCGGCGTCGTGACCTGCGAATCCCAGGGTGTGCGGGTGATTGAGCAACTGGATAACGGCTGGAGCCTGGTGGAGTGCTACTCCAGTTCCTTCCATGATACAAAGGTGAAGGCGTGGAACATCCTGGTGTCCGGATACATCAAAACCTCCTATTTAAAGGAGGTGACGCCGAACCAGCATCTGGCGATCGTAATCGACAAGCTGAGCCAGCGGCTGTATCTGTTTCAGGATGGGAAGCTGCTCTCGACGCTCTTATGTTCCACGGGGCTGACGGCCTGGAACGGCAAGAAGTACCAGCCCTATAACGAAACCCGGTCCGGCGAGTTCTTTCTCATGAGTCGGGCGGGAACTCTCGTCAGCGACCGGCTGCTGTGCAGCTATGCCATCCGCTTTAACTCCGGTGATATGATTCACGAGGTGCCGCATGTGGAAAACAAAGACGGCTCCTCCAACTACAAGAGCACGGAGCCGAAGCTGGGGACGAAATGCAGCCATGGCTGCATCCGGGTGCAGCGGCTGAAAACCCCGGAAGGCATCAACATGAAGTGGATCTACAGCCAGGTGAAATCCAATCGCAGCCTGATCAAGATTGTGATCTGGGAGGATTGGCAGGGGCGGCAGCTGCCCATTCCAGCGGGGGACACCCCGGTATATTACAACCCGGAGAAGGGGAGCTACTACCACAGCGTGGAGCATTGCTACTGCGCGCCGAAGATCACCTTCACGGCTTTCCGGTATGACCAGCTGGAGGAAGACGGCTTTTCAAAGCTGGATCCCTGTCCGTACTGCAATCCGCCCCGCCGGCTGGCGGAGATTCAGGAGATTAACGGGCTGTATGCCGAGGGCGGAGATCACGACGAGCTGCTGACGAAGCTGCGCGCGGATTATTATGAATATCTTGCAAAGGAATGAGATGGAAATGATGAAGAAGATGATGGCAACGGTGAAAACGATGAAAAAATGCCTGGCGCTGCTGCTGTGCGCGCTGATCCTCTGCCCGGCGGCGAGTCTCGCGGACGCGGCCAAATCGTACCTGTATACCTTCACGCCCGGAGAAGTGCTGTCCGGGGAAGGCATGGAGAATGTCCGGGAGCTCCTGAACGCTGTTCGCCTGGAGATCGTCACGCAGAAAATGGAGCAGGGAACCATGGCCCAGGTGGAATTGCTGTCCAATGGGGAACAGGCCTTTTCCCTCCGCGCGCTGGACGGTGCGAACGGAACCTATGCCATCGACTGTTCTCTCACGGGGGATTGCACGCTGGTATGCGATAAGGAGCAGCTGGATGATTTTCTGCTGAATGTGGTGAATATGCTGGCAGATCTGAATGTACTGAATGAGGAGAGCAAGGAGAAGCTGTCCGGGCTGGCCGAGCGGGCGACCACGCTGCTCGAAACGGCTCTGGCCAACGCTGCTGAGGACGGGCCTGATTCCGGCATTGATCTGAGGCCGTATTTAAAGGTTGTGGAAGGCCTGGCGTCCGAAGCGGAGGTCAGGGAGCTGGACGGGAATGATCCGGAATGCCCCGGGGCGACGCTGGTTTCTTCCTATGAGCTGCGGAAGGACGATCTGCTTGAGCTGGTGGATACCGCCCTGAGCAAGCTGGACAGCATCCCGGTGCTCAGCAACGAGCTGGCCAGCGGGCGGCTCCATATTGGGGAACAGGTGATCACCGATGAGTTTATCCGGGAGCTGTTCGCCCACACCTATGGGAAGACGACCCTGGATGTGTATCAGAACGCGGAAGGCAAACTGCTGAAGATGGCGCTCCGCACGCCGGAAGCCCCGGGCCTGATCACCGATCCTGAGTTCGCGAAAGCCCGCGGGGTGGAAATCACCATTGAGCGGACACCGGTGATTTTCGGTTCCTCCTCCACCCTGACGACGGTGAAGCTCATCGGGATGGATGGCGCGCTGCTGACCGTTCAGCTGGATAAGATGGTGGGCGGAAACGTGAAGCCGTTGTCCACGAACAACGTGTACGAGGTCGGGGAGATGGACAGCAAACAGCTGTGGGAAGTCTTCCACGGCCTGGGGCTGACCATCGCGAAAAACGCGATGAACATGATCCTGGTTCTTCCGCGGGTGGTTTTCGATATGGTGGTAGGCAAGTTGATTAAATAATTAAATAATGATTCCCGGCAGGGAAAAATCGGCGCGAAGGCGCTACGGTCACAGGGGCGGAGGCCCCTGTGATTGGTTTATCCGGGGATGTAAATATCCCTACAGGCGGCAAAAAAGAAATATAGTAAAAAGCGCAAAGAGAAAGGAGATGAGAAGATGAATGAGAGACTGTGGAATATCCTGGTGGATTCTTTTCCGAAATTGCTGAGCTATGGCATCCGGGTGACGGTCCCCCTGACGATTCTTTCCTTTTCCCTGGCGCTGGTCGTGTCCCTCCTGGTGGCGCTCATTCAGTATGGACAGGTGAAAGGACTCCGCCAGGTATGCCGGTTCTATATCTGGGTGGTCCGGGGAACGCCGCTGCTGGTGCAGCTGTATCTGGTGTTCTACGGGCTCCCCAGCGTGGGCATTGTGATGGACGCGTTTCCGGCGGCTGTGGTGGTATTGGGCTTTAACGAAGGCGCCTATATGGCGGAAACGATCCGCGGCGCGCTGGAAAGCGTTTCCCGCGGTCAGCTGGAAGCGGGATACTGCGTGGGCCTGACCTTTCCGAAGATCATGTGGCATGTGGTGCTGCCCCAGGCATTCCGCACGGCGTTCCCCGCCATGTCCAATTCCATGATTTCCATGCTGAAGGAAACCTCCATGGCGGCGACCATCACCGTGATGGAGATGTTCCGCCAGGCGCAGGTCATCAATGGGCGGGTGTATGAATCCCTGGGGCTGTATGGAGAGGTTGCGCTGATTTATCTGGCCTTCTGTACGTTCCTGACCTGGCTGCAGCATCGGGGAGAGAAACGGCTGTCTACCTATGGAGGGAATCGTACATGATGCTTGAAATTGAAAATGTGAAGAAGAAATTCGGGGATCTGACGGTACTCAACGGGATCAGCCTGAATGTCGAAAAGGGCGACGTCGTGGCGATTCTGGGCCCGAGCGGCTCCGGGAAAACAACCTTCCTGCGCTGCCTGAATTTTCTGGAGCGGGCGGATGCGGGGCGGATGGTCTTTGAGGGAGAACCCTATGATCTGCATACCGCTACGAAAGCGGACATTGCCCGCCTGCGTAAGAAAACAGCCTTCGTGTTTCAGAACTATAATCTGTTTCTGAATAAGACGGCCCTGAAAAACGTGACCCTGGGTCTGACCGCGGGGGCGGGCATGAAGAAGGCGGAAGCAGAAGAGATCGCGAAGGCGGCGCTGGACAAGGTGGGCATGGGGGATCGGCTGGACAGTTATCCCTCCATGCTCTCCGGGGGTCAGCAACAGCGGGTCGCGATTGCCCGCGCCCTGGCCTCCAGCCCTGAAATCATCTACTTCGACGAACCGACCAGCGCCCTGGATCCGGAGCTGATCGGGGAGGTGCTGACGGTGATGAGGAAGCTGGCGGAGGAAGGGATGACCATGCTGGTGGTGACCCATGAGATGGAGTTTGCCCGCAATGTGTCGAACAAGGTGCTCTTCATGGAGGGCGGAGACATCGTCGAGTCCGGTCCTTCCCGGGCGTTTTTTGAACATCCGGAGCAGGAGCGCACCCGGGAATTCCTCCGGACGGTGCTCATGCGTCAGCAGGGAGAGACGGAGCCATAACTGCTTCAGAAAACGGTGATGGTACACAAAGAGGGAACAGGCGAATTGCCTGTTCCCTCTTTAAGATACGCGATTATTTCGCGATGGGAACGAAATCCAGATCGCTCAGGAACTGGATACACATCTGAACCTGTTCATCCGTCAGAGATGTATCCTGAGCTTCCGGCCCAGCGACCATCACGAACTCGATGGAATATCCCTTATACACGGAGAAGAAATCCACAAAATCCCGATCCGCTCCGATTTCCCGAACGACCATGACCTTGGTACCATGAGTCGTCTCGGTGTACGTGATATCGACTTCGTTCATGTCGCGAAAGCTCTGTTCCAGCAGGGCCAGGTCTTCCTCGCCCAGATCATTCATCCGTTCAACATCAGACATCGACTCATCGAAGGAAATGGACAGCTGCAGCACCGGCCGGGTGAGGTCCTCCGAGGAAATGAAGCCAGTCAGCACGCCATTATCCATGGAGCTGATGCGGAACGCGTATCCTTCCATCATGTTAGCCTGCAGTGTGAATTCACCGTTGACGGTGACTGAACCAAGATTGACTTTATCTGTTTCCGCCAGGGAAACGGCGCAGCTCAGCAACAGGGCGAAACATACTACCAGGGAAATGATTTTCTTCATACGGTATCCTCCTTCTGATCTGTCGGAAAGGTTAATCATTCTGCAACATCAGTTGATCCGGGAAACATAGTCCTGCATAATGAAACCGACGACGCCGGTCTCGGGATCTTCCACCTGCAGCCAGTTTTTCAGCTCGCAGATGACATTCAGCTGATCGCCGTTTTTATAGTTGGCGATGATTTCCGTTTCCTGGCTGGGAGCCCAGCGCAGGTTCACCCAGCCGCTGGCCCGAACGGGACGGGCTTCGACCACGTAGGATGCGACCTGACGGGCGGCCTTGAACTCGGTGTTCAGCTCCGCCGCAAGATCGGATGCGGGCGAGGCCGTGGGCTGAGGCTGAGGTTTCTTTGTGGGCTTCGCGGTCGGCTTGGGGCCGGGCTTGTACCACTGCAGGAACCGGCTCTGCACATAGGCGTCTCCATAGCCGCCCCAGACGATGCAGGCCCATCCGTTGTCCAGAAAATAGTTGACGCCCACTTCGGCGCCGTAGGCGAGGGAACCGATCTGGTTATCTCCCACGACGGGCGAGCTGCGCACGTTCAGCGTTTTCCCATTGGCGGTGTAAACGTACATGGTGTCCACGGCGTAGGAGGTGGGAATGAATACCACCAGCATCATCGCCAGGACGAGGACCAGGGCCAGAAGCTTTTTCGTCATATGGACATGACCTCCTTTGATCGTATGGATTTCACGGGACGAAGGCCGTCCCTCCGTTTACTGAGGCAATTATAACAGAATTGTTACAGAAAAGCAATAGCTTTTTACAAAATTATTTCAAAAATTTTTATTTCTTAACAATTTTGATGAAATTCTGCGTTTTTTCAGGGGAAAGACATCGCAGCGCTTTTTTCCGTCATGAATTTTCCCGGGGTCATTGTCAAATCCAGAGCCAGGGAGTATAATCATCCTGTTGTTGATTTCTCTTCATATTAGAAAGGAGCCGTGACCCAAAATGAAAAAAATCGTTTCCCTTCTCCTGGCGCTGTGCCTGGTGCTGAGCCTGTCCATGGCTTTCGCGGAGGATGCGGACTGGACGATGGCGCAGTTTGCCGCCGCAGCCGATATCCGCACGACCCTGGCCGCGGATTACACCGGGAAGACCGTCATCCTTCATTCTAACGACGTCCATGGCCAGGTGGATGGCTACGCCTGGATTGCCGGCCTGCGGTCCTATTTTGATGGCCTCGGTGCGAAGACGCTCCTGGTCGACGCCGGCGATTTCAGCCAGGGGGACATCTATGTGAGCGCCAGCAAGGGCGAGACGGCGGTGGAGATGATGAACGCTGCCAGGTATGATCTGATTACCCTGGGTAATCATGAGTTCGACTTCGGCTATGAAAAGCTGATGGAAAACCTGAGCAAGGCGAAATTCGACGTGCTCTGCGCCAACGTGCGGCTGGATGAGACGGGGGAAACCATTTTTCCCGGTACGAAGATCATCGAGCTGGATGGCGGCCTGAAGCTGGGCTTCTTCGGCCTGGAGACGCCTGAAACCGCCACGAAGGTTCACCCCGGTCTGGTGAGCATGATCACCTTCTCCGCCTTTGACAAGCTCTATGAGGATGCCCAGAAGGCGGTCGACGCCCTGGCGGATGCGGATCTGAAGATCGGTCTGGTTCATCTGGGCATGGATGAAGAGAGCAAGTTCAACGGCTATCGCTCCATCGATGTGCTGAATAAGGTGACCGGCATCGACTTCATGATCGACGGCCACAGCCATTATGTCATGACCGCCGGCCAGAACGGCGAACCGATCCAGTCCACCGGCACGAAATTCGCCTACATGGGCGTTATCGTGATTGATAACGAGACCAAGACCATCGAGGATCATTTCCTGATGCCCACCTTCCTTGGCAACAGGCTGTACGCCATGCTCTCCGTGGATGCTTCTGTGGCGGGCGTTGCCGATCGGATCATGAAGGCGGTAGACGAAGAATATGGCTCCGTCTTCGCGAAGACGGAAGTGGAGCTCAACGGCGCGAAAGCCCCCGGTAACCGAACGGAGGAAACCAACCTGGGCGACCTGATTGCCGACGCAATGCTCTGGTCCGTCGTGAAGGACGGCGGCATGGAGCAGGTGGAGCCGAACGCCATCGTCTGCATCACCAATGGCGGCGGCATCCGGGCGACGATTGCCGCGGGCGATATCACGAAGAAGGATATCAACACGGTGCTGCCCTTCGGCAACACGGTGGCAGTCGTGTACGTGACCGGCGCCGAGCTGCTGGAAGCGATGGAAGCTTCCACCTTCTGCACGCCGGATTCTATCGGCGGTTTCCCGCAGACATCCGGCATCTCCTGGACGCTGGATACGACCAAGGCCTTCGATCAGGGTCCGGTTTATACCCTGGATGGCAAGGAGACCAGCTATTTCGCTCCGGCCTCCATTAACCGGGTGACCATCACGGCCATTAACGGCGAGCCCTTTGATGAGAACGCCACCTACGCCGTGGTGACCAATAACTTCTGTTCCGCGGGCGGCGATACCTACAATGTGTTCAGTCGCAACTCCTCTTCCTTCGACACCGGGATCCCGATGGACGAGGCGGTGATCGATTATATCGGAACCGTTCTGGACGGCAAGATCACCGCGGAGACCTATGGCGCTCCCCAGGGCCGGGAAACTGAAATCAAGTAAGCCGACGGGATCGTTCAATCAGATCTGAACCCGCTCCGCCCTCGCTTTTCCACTTTCGGAAGGGGAGGGCGGAGTTTTTCAAAAAAGAGCTTGACCTGATGAAATATTTGTGCTATACTATCTTTTGTTCAGGCGGTGGTTCTTCGGGAATCCCCCGGACAAAGGCTCTGGTGGCATGGCTCAGTCGGTAGAGCACATCGTTCACATCGATGGGGTCGTTGGTTCGAGTCCAACTGTCACCACCAAAGCGGAAGCCGTTGAAAATCAACGGCTTCTTCTTTTATGCCTTCACCCC
>Ga0310690_10011441_pt1 | contig 10945 bp, 8 predicted proteins | sample AusTroGonzalo_MG_2_FD_207661 | JGI IMG/M metagenome (GOLD analysis project Ga0310690, IMG submission 207661) | Bovine rumen microbial communities from tropical cattle in Woodstock, Queensland, Australia - Gonzalo_04 (v2) (version 2) | ecosystem: Host-associated > Mammals > Digestive system >...
TATTCGGATCGGCCTGCCTGCCGGTCTGCAGGGGAGCCTGTTCTCCATTTCCAACGTGCTGATCCAGTCCTCGGTCAATTCCTTCGGTTCACTGGTGGTGGCCGGAAATGGCGTAGCCTGCAATATCGAAGGCTTCGTTTATACCGCCATGAACGCGCAGCACCAGGCATGCATGACCTTTGCCAGCCAGAACTACGGGGCAGGGAAACCGGACCGGGTCCAGAAAACAATGTGGTGCTGCCTGGGTATCGTGACGGTGATCGGGCTGAGTATGGGCCTGCTGATCCTGGCATTCGGCGCGCCGCTGATGAGCCTGTACAATTCCGAACCGCAGGTGATTGCCAACGGGCTGATCCGGATGGAAATCATCATGCCGACCTATTTCATCTGCGGCCTGATGGACGTGATGGTAGGCCAGCTGCGGGGTGTCGGATATTCGATTATGCCGATGATCGTTTCGCTGACGGGTGCCTGCCTGCTGCGGATCGTCTGGATCCTGACGATCTTTGCTTCCAATCATACGCTCACGATCCTGTACCTGTCCTATCCGGTTTCCTGGACCGTGACTTTTGTGATTCATTTCCTGTGTTATTGGCTGATTGCCCGCAAGCGGTTGAAAAAGCTCAGTTCTGCTCCGCTGCCGGGATGACGGTTGTCATGCCATGCTGTCACCGCGGACCGCTGTCCGCCGGAGATAAATCCCTCTGATCGGAGGGGAAAAAGATGGATGCCCTGCTTCATGCTGTATGTGAAAAACTGAATCAAGTGACTCCGCTCAAACGCGACTGCGGGCGTGTTTGTGCTGCTGCGTGCTGCCGGTCTCTCGAGGGTGAGGAGACGGGCATGCTGCTTTTTCCGGGAGAAGCGGAGGCTTACGACGGCAAAGCAGGCTGGAAGGTTCTGCCTGCGGCCCGGGGAGAAATCGTGATCTGTCCCGGGCAATGTGACCGGGCGGAACGTCCGCTCAGCTGCAGGCTGTTTCCCCTCTTGCCGATCCTGCAGGAGGATGGTTCTGTCCGTGTTGAGACCGATTTGCGGGCAAAGGCAGTCTGCCCGCTGGCCAGGCAGGGAAAGAAGGCGATGGATCCGGCGTTCATTGATGCGGTCATGGAGGCCGGGGAAATGCTGAAGCGGGACGATCAACAGGCGGCGTTCCTGCACAGGCTGGCTGAGGAACAGGCGGAACTGAGGGAATTAAAAAAGATGATGGGAGGCGGAACGCATGTTTGAACAGGTCAAAGTGGATCGCGAAGTGTTCGGCAGCGGGGAGAACCTGCTGATTTGCGGCAGCGTGATGAAACTGCCGGAGGAGATCCGCGCGCTGCAGGGTAAGGCGCAGTGCGTTTATGTGGATCCGCCGTTCATGACCGGGGAAAAGTTCATGCGCAGAAGGCCTTACGGTGAAAAGGGATGGAAGACAGGGACGCCGTCTCCGCGATATCCGGCCTACGAGGATCGGTATACGAGTGAAAAACAGTATCTGCGGCTGCTGCGGCGTATCATCTCCGTCGGAAAGAGCCTGCTCAGTGATACCGGCGTGTTCTGCCTGCACCTGGACTGGCGTATGTCTGCCCAGGCGCGGATCATGTGCGACCGGGAATTCGGGAAAACCCGTTTCCTGAACGAGATCATATGGGCCTATGAAAGCGGCGGAAGGAGCAGGAGAACCTTTTCCCGCAAGCATGACACGATCCTGCTGTATGCAAAAGGGAAAGATTATTTCTTTGACCTGACCCGGGTACCCCTGGCCCGGGAGGGAAAACGGAACCATATGGCCCGGGGCCGGGATGAGCAGGGGCGGATGTTCTCCCGCATCACTTCCAACGGTAAAGAATACCGGTATTATGACGATGAGCCGGTTTATCCCAGCGATGTCTGGAGCGATATCAGCATCCTGCAGCAGCGGGATCCGGAGCGTACCGGCTACGCGACCCAGAAACCGCTGAAACTGCTGGAGCGTTTGTTGCTGCCGGTGACGAATCCCGGGGATTGGGTGGTCGATCTGTGCTGCGGGAGCGGCACCGCGCTGGAAGCGGCGCAGCAGCTGGAGTGCCGCTTCGCGGGACTGGACCTGAATCCGGAGGCTGTGGCGGTGAGCCTTTCCCGCCTGAAGCCGAAGGACCTGACAGTGGTCTGCCCATGTGGCGGACCGGCGGAATTGCTGGCGGAGAACGACGGGGATCGCTTTGAGATATGCGGCCTGGAGGTATCCCATCCTGCCTTTCCTGCGATAACAAGCCCTCTGGATAATCTCGAGGCCTGGGACATCGGGGTGATTGAAGACGGTGTTTTCATGGCGGAGCAGAGCTTCTGGCGCAGTTTCCGTTATCCGGAGCTGCAGCAGTCCCTGAAGACGGAAAAACCGGTCCGGGCGGTCATGACAACGGACGCTGCCGGGATCCGCCGGGCCTTTGAAATGTAAAAAAATTGTTCTGAGGAAAATATTTTTGTTCCCCTTGCCTTTTGAAAGGGCGGGTGGTACGATGTGTTTGAGACAGGATCCGCGATATGCACGCAAGCTTTGATATGAAAGGATGAAGGACATGCCTCCCAAGAAAGCAGCAAAAACCGAAAAAGCGTCTGTGACCGCAGAACACAATATTCAGGAAGAAAAACTCAAAGCGCTGGAGCATGCGCTGGCTGACCTGGATAAGCAGTTTGGCAAAGGCGCCGTGATGAAAATGGGCTCCGATGCTGTAAATCGGGATATTCCGGTCATTCCCACCGGCTGCCTGACCTTGGACTATGCCCTTGGCGTGGGCGGTATTCCCCGGGGCCGCATTGTGGAGATCTACGGTCCGGAATCTTCCGGTAAAACGACAGTTGCCCTGCACGTGGTGGCAGAGGCGCAGAAGGCCGGCGGCATTGCTGCCTTCGTGGATGCTGAGCATGCCCTTGATCCGCTGTATGCGAAGAAACTGGGTGTCAATATTGATGAGCTTTATGTATCCCAGCCGGATACCGGCGAGCAGGCTTTGGAGATTACCGAGGCGCTGGTGCGCAGCGGCGCGTTGGATGTGGTGGTGATTGACTCAGTGGCGGCCCTGGTTCCCAAGGCGGAGATTGACGGTGAGATGGGCGATTCCTTCGTGGGTCTGCAGGCCCGCCTGATGAGCCAGGCCCTGCGCAAACTGACCGGCGTCATCAACAAGACCGGCTGCGTTGCGATTTTCATTAATCAGCTGCGCGAAAAGGTCGGCGTCATGTACGGCAATCCGGAGACGACTCCCGGCGGCCGCGCCCTGAAGTTCTACTCCTCTGTCCGCCTGGATGTCCGCAAGGGCGAAGCCCTGAAGAACGGAACGGAGATCATCGGCAACCATACCAAGGTGAAGGTGGTCAAGAACAAAGTGGCCCCGCCCTTCCGTGTTGCCGAGTTTGATATCATTTACGGCGAAGGCATCAGCAAGGAAGGCACTCTGCTGGATATGGCGGTTGAATACGGCATCATCAACAAGAGCGGCGCTTTCTTCTCCTATCAGGACCAGCGGCTGGCGCAGGGCCGGGATAATGCCCGCATTTTCCTGAAGGAGCATCCGGAAGTTTTCGCGGAGATCGACAAGCAGGTCCGCGCGAGGCTTTTTGCTCCCAAGAACCTGACGCCGGAAGAGGAAAAGGATATTCAGGCCCAGCAGCAGGAGGAAGAAGACGATCTGGCCCTGCTGGAAGAAGACATCTGACCAGGAACATTAATTGTTAGCACTCTCTTTGGGAGAGTGCTAATTTTATATTGCAATTGGTCCGGAGGGGTGGTAAAATATCCGTGTAAAAGCTGCACGCCCGGCGGATATGGATGCCCGGGCGGCATTTTCCGGGAGGGATAATAAATGGCAATGAAAAAAGAAAAAGGTTCCGTATCCATTGATGCGCAGAACATTATGCCGGTAATCAAAAAATGGCTGTATTCCGACAAGGATATTTTCCTGCGGGAAGCGGTTTCCAATGCCTGCGACGCGATCACCAAATTCCGCATGCTCCATCCGGACAGTGAGGAAGCCATGTCCGTTAATGTGAAGGTGGATAAGGAAAAGAAACTGATCACGATATCCGACACGGGGATCGGCATGACGGCGGAAGAGGTCCGCAAGTATATCAACCAGGTGGCTTTTTCCGGCGCGGCGGAATTCATGAAGCAGTTTGAGGATGAAAAGCAGGAAGAAAAAACCGATATCATCGGTCATTTCGGCCTGGGATTCTATTCGGTCTTCATGGTCAGTGACAAGGTGGAGATCCAGACGCTGAGCAGCGAGGGCGAAGCGGAAGCGGTTCACTGGGTTTCCAGGGACGGCATGGATTTCGAACTGTCCGCCGGTAAGCGCAAGGTGCATGGCACGGACGTCATCTTGCACATCTCTGACGAGGAGAAGGAGTTCCTGGATGTCTGGCGTGTGCGGGAAGTGCTGAACCGTTACTGCGGCTATATGGCTTATCCGGTCATGCTGGAGGATGCCAACGCCAAGCCCGTCGAAAAAGAAGTACCCGTCGGGGATGAAAAAAACGAAGACGGAACGCCGAAGACCGAAAAGGTGCTGGAAGTCCCAAAGCCCCAGCAGGTCAACGATACCGCGCCGCTCTGGCTGAAGAAGCCTTCTGACTGTACGGATGAGGAATATAAGGAATTCTACCGCAAGGTTTTCATGGACTTTGAGGAACCCCTGTTCTGGATCCACCTGAATGTGGATTATCCCTTTAACCTGAAGGGGATCCTGTATTTCCCGAAGATCAAGAATGATTTCGGCACCCATGAGGGACAGATCAAACTCTTCGCCGGCCAGGTGTTTGTGGCGGACAACATCAAGGAGGTTATTCCGGAATTCCTGATGCTGCTCAAAGGCGTGATCGACTGTCCGGACCTGCCCCTGAACGTGAGCCGTTCTTTCCTGCAGAATGACGGGTATGTGAAAAAGATCAGCGCGCATATCACCAAAAAGGTGGCGGACAAGCTGAACAGCCTGATGAACACCGAGCGGGAGACATATGAAGGCTACTGGGACGATATCGCTCCCTTTGTCAAATACGGCTGCATTAAGGACAATAAGTTCTTTGACATGGTGAAAGGCGCCATCCTGATGAAGAAGACGGATGGCAAATACGCTACCATCGACGAATACAAAGCCGCCAATTTCGACAAGACCGAGAAGAAGGTTTACTACACCAATGACGAGAAACGCCAGGCGGCATCCGTCAAGCTCTATACCGACCGGGGCATTGAGGTCGCGGTCATGAATACCCTGATTGACGGGAACTTTATGTCCTTCATGGAGTACCAGGGCAAGGAGGAAGACCGGGTGACCTTTGCCCGGGTGGACGCGGACATCGACGGCCTGAAGGAGGAATCCGAGGAAGGCAAGGAACTGGATGCGGAGAAACTGCAGGGCCTCTTCCGCGGTGCGCTTGGCAAGGAAAACCTGGAAGTGAAGCTCGAGTCCCTGGGCGATCCGGAAATGACCGCTATGGTGACCGAGGACGAGCAGATGCGCCGCTACAAGGAGATGAGCCGCTTCTACGGTCAGAACTTCCCGATTCCTGACAGTTTCACCCTGGTTCTGAACCGCCGGAATGCTACTGTTCAGGCGTTGGCGCAGAAAGATCCGGAAGACGAGACCACAAAGATGCTTTGCTGCCAGGTATACGACCTGGCCCGCATGGCAGCCCAGCCCCTGGAAGCGGAGGAGATCACTGCTTTCCTGGAGCGCAGCAGGAAACTGCTGGCAATGCTGGTGAAATAATAAATTTTTTCAGTCAAAAGGGCGCCTTCCTTCCGGAAGACGTCCTTTTCATCATGATCGGGATTAATCCCTCGGCAGCATGGACGCGCTTTTAATACGCCTGCCGAGGCGCAGTTCCACATAACCGCGGAGGACCGTGAAAGGCGCGGTCATATCCCCGGTGTTCACCCAGGAGGCTGAACCGGTTGTCAGTGCCTGCCGCATCCAGCGGAGCTGCCCGGCAGTGAGAGGCGTCTGGTTTCGCCGGCTCTGGCAGGCATCACAGCATATACCGCCTTCTTCCGCGTCAAAGAACAGCGGCCTGGATTCGTCCGGTTTTTTTCCGCAGGAAACACAGTGGTTCAGCCGGGGCTTGAAGCCCTGGCAGGAAGAGAAATGCAGCAGGAACCCGGCCAGCAGCGGTTTCCAGGGCTGATCGGAGAAGGTCAGGCGGGAAAGGGTATGCAGCAGGAGCATGAACAGCTCCTGCTGTTCCTGTTCCGGCTCCGCGACAGCTTCGGCCAGGTTCAGCAGGTAGATCCCGCAGGTCAGGCGGTCATAATCAGCCCGCAGGGGATAAAAGGTTTCAATCAGGCGGACGGAGGTCACGGTCATATGCCCTCCTGTTTCATGAATCATATAGTCGCCCAGGGCGAACAGTTCGCCTGAGTTCAGGTTATGGGATTTGGGCTTCCGGCAGTTCCGGATGATCGCGTCAATCCGCCCCCGGGAGGGGGACAGCAGGGTGACCATCCGGTCGTTATCCCGGTAATTGGCGTGCCGTAGCACGATAGCGGTGTTCTCAGTCTGATTCATGATTTGCCCTCATGGTCAATATTGGCGAATGCTTCAAGCTATGCTATCATAAGGAACAATGGAATGCAACAAAGGACAGACGCGATCCGGAAAGGAGGACACCGGCATGGACGAACTGCTGCTACGCAAAGCGCAGGGCGGTGATACCGGGGCGTTTGAGGAGCTGATGATGCCGATGGAACAGCTGGTCTGGCGGGTTTGCTGGCATTATACGGGCCACCGGGAGACGGCGGAGGACTGTGCCCAGGAAGCCATGCTCCGGATCTGGCGAAACCTGGCTGCCTACAGGGGTGAATGCGCACTGGAAAGCTGGGTGTACCGGATTGCTGCCAACTGCTGTATGGACTGGCTGCGAAAGAAGAAACGGGACCGGAGCGTTTCGATGGAACCGCTGGCGGAGCAGGGATTTGATCCCGCGGACGTCTCCCCCGGAACAGAAGAGCAGGCGGTTGCCCGGGATGAACGGGAACAGCTGCGGGAAGCGATCCGGAAGCTGCCGGAGGACCAGCGGGAAGCGCTGATCCTGACTCAGCTGGAGAAAATCCCCTACGAAGAGGCAGCCCGGAGCCTCGGGGTGTCGGAAGGAACGATCAAGAGCCGGGTAAACCGGGCGAAAGCCCGGCTGAGGGAAATCCTGACGGCCGGGGAACTTTCCCCGCCGGGAGACGTCCAAAAAAGTGAAAGGAGGCTGCGGCCATGACGGATAGCAAAAAGGGCCTGACGGATCAGACGCTGGAAGAAGTCCTTGCGCTCATGGCGGAAGAAGTCCCGCCCATGCCCGCGGACTTTCATAATAAATGGACAAAGGCAGTAAAGGCTGAAGCGGCACAGGCAAAACCTGAAACGAAAAAAGAGAATCATCATCCTGTGGTCTCTGTCACTCGCTGGACCCGCGTGCTGAGTGTAGCAGCCGTATTTGTGTTTCTGATCGGCGGAACGCTGATTTATCGTACGACCCGTAAGACGGAACCGACTGCGGTGCCTGCGGCGTTGAGCAGCAAAGCAGTGATGAAGGTAACCGAAAAACCGGCACAGGAAGACGCCGGAGCATTTTTGGAAATGGAAGCAGCGGAAGAGGAATCTGATCAGTTGGTGGAAGCACCGGCGATGAATCATTATATGACAGCCATGGAGGCCGATGCGGAGATGGAAGAAGAATCGCAAAATGATGCTTCTGTTCAGGCGGACGCGGCGGCCGGTGCATTCATGGATACCGGGGCTGCAACAGAAGCCCGGGAAGTGAAGAATGCCGTGGCTGATGTGCCGATGCCGGAGGTGTACATGACACCGGATCCGATGCCCACTCCGGAGGAAACGGAGGCCAAAGGTGAGGAAACCGGTACAGCAGCTGAAAGCCCTTCCGGATTCCTGCAAACGATCGGCAGTTTTTTCAAAGATATGGGCTCCTTCCTGCTTGCCGTCTGGCCTTATCTGCTGATCCTGGCCGTACCCGCCGGGGCTGCGCTGATCTTCCGAAGGAAGAAAAAGTGAACCGTCGGTATTGTTTTTCCATATCACATACGTTCTGTGTGATTATTTCAGAAGCGCATTGAGGGCATCGGCTACGATCTGTACTTTTGTTCCGATCACCACCTGGACGCTGTTTTTGCCGGGCCGCATCACGCCGCGCGCACCGGCCTTTTTCAGGATATCATCATTGACCAGGCCGGTGTCCTTCACTTCAAGGCGAAGCCGGGTGATGCAGTGATCCAGGGTGACGATGTTTTCTTTTCCACCCAGTCCTTTAAGAATCGCTGTCACGTTATAACGGTCTGCCATAACAGGGGGATCGTTTTCGTCCGGCTGCCGGATGTTATCAGCCAAAGGGGTTTCGTCGGCTTTATCTGGTACTGCGGGGTCTTCCTCATCTTCCCTTCCGGGAGTCTTCAGGTTCAGCCTGGTGATCATGATCCGGAAGACCAGGTAGAAAAGGACAAACGCCGCGGCGCCAAGCGGAAGGATGAGCCATGTTTTTTGCGCTGCCGGCAGTGACGCGGAAAAGATCAGGTCTGTGGCTCCGGCAGAGAAGGCAAATCCGGCCCGGAAACCGACCAGGGCTGTGACCCAGCTGAAAAGCCCGTACAGAAGGGAATAAACAAAATAAAGGATCGGTGCCGCAAACATGAACGCAAATTCAAAAGGCTCTGTCACGCCGCAGACAAATGCGCAGATGGCTCCGGCAGCGAGAATACCGATGGCTGCCTTCTTTCGGCTGGATTTTGCGGACCGGATCATCGCGAGGGCGGCAGCAGGGACGCCAAACATCATACAGGGGAAGAATCCGGACATATACATCCCCAGGGACCAGGTGACATCCGCCGAGGTATGTCCTGCCCAAAAATGGGTCAGGTCTCCGAGCCCGATGGTATCGAACCAGAAGACATTGTTCAGGGCATGATGGAGTCCGAAGGGGATCAGGAGCCGGTTCAGGAAAGCATAAAGTCCTGCTCCGGCCGGTCCCAGGTCAACGATCCACAGGCCAAGGCGGACCAGGCCGTTGAAAACCAGCGGCCAGACAAGCAAAAGCAGCAGTGATGCCAGAATCGCCGCAGCGCCGGATATGATGACAGTACTGCGCTTTCCGCTGAAGAAAGCCAGCCACTCCGGCAGTTTCGTTCCTTTAAACCGGTTATAGCAGAAGGCGCCGATCATACCGGATATGATTCCGATAAACGGATTTTGAATCTTTTCAAAGGACAGCCGGGAACTGTCTGAAAAGGCCGGGAGAATCTGCGAAAGATGATCCGGCTTGAGCAGCGTTGTAATCATCAGCCAGACCACCAGTGCATCAAGCCCTGCCATACCGTCACGGTCATCGGCAAGGCCTACACCGACGCCGACGGCAAAAAGCAGCGGGATGTGGTCGATCAGCGCGCCGCCGGCTTGAACAAGATAGTATCCCACCGAAGGGAAAAAGCCGCTGATCGAACCGCCCTGCATGGAGGCAGGACACAACAGATATCCAAGTCCCATCAGGATACCGCACAGCGGCAGGCAGGCGACCGGGAGCATAATGGCTTTCCCTAATTTCTGCATAAACTTCATCATCGGGCGATTCTCCTTATAAAGGGTCATATTTGTATTTCACGATCTCATTATACACAAAAACCGTTTGTCGGGGAGACTTTGTTCTGAAAATACTCCGGTTTGTGAGAGAAAATGTTTTTTGCGGCACAGCGATCGTATTCGCTGCTGTTCGGGCGGCATCGGTAAAACGACATATTGGAAAAGCGTTAATCTTGTGTTATATTGTTTTCAGAATAAAAACAGAGGTGCCCGCTATGATGTTTGATGAAAACAAACTGAAGGATCCGGGATTTTTCCGTGAAAACCGGTTGGATCCGCATTCTGACCATGAGGTCATTCCGTCTTATCGCTGCTCCCTGAACGGGTTGTGGAAGTTTTTCCACGCGCTGAATCCCGCGCAGGTGATTCCGGGCTTTGAGCAGCCGGAGTTTGACTGTAAAGGCTGGAACGATATCCACGTACCGGCCCATATCCAGATGGAAGGATACGGAAGGCCGCAGTACTGCAATACGGAATATCCCTGGGACGGGCAGGAGGATCTGAAGCCCGGCGATCTGCCGGAAAACTATAATCCGGTGGCCTGCTATGTGAAGCATTTCCGTCTGCCGGAGAACATGCTGGGAAAGAGGGTGTTCATCTCCTTCCAGGGCGTGGAGAGCTGCGTGGCCCTGTGGCTGAACGGAACCTATATCGGGTTTTCTTCGGACAGTTTTACACCCCATGAGTTTGAACTGACGCAGGCTCTGCGGGAGGGAGAGAACAAGCTGGCCTGCCGGGTCTACCGCTGGTGTGCCGGCAGTTGGCTGGAAGACCAGGATTTCCTTCGGTTTTCCGGAATTTTCCGGGACGTGTATCTCTATGCGATTCCCTCTGTCCATATCCGGGATCTGCAGATCAGTGCCGAACCGGATGAGACGCATGCCGGCGGCATCCTGAAGTGGCAGGTGAAAGCGGAGGCGCCGGCCGGAACAAAGCTCAGGGTCCGCCTGAAGGACGGGGAGAAGATCATTGCGGAAGCGGCGGAAATGCCTGCTTCGGAGACAGCAGGCGGTGTGCTGGAAGCGGATCAGGTGCGCCTGTGGTCTGCGGAAGATCCGTATCTCTATCGGCTGGAAGTGACGGCAGAGGCGCCGGACGGCGAAACGGAAACAGCGGTTCAGCGGGTTGGCTTCCGGAAGATTGAGATCAGGGACAGTGTAATCCGGGTCAACGGTGTCCGGGTGGTTTTCCGGGGCGTGAACCGCCATGATTTCTGCGGGGAGACCGGCCGGGCGGTGACAGAGGAGAAGATCCGCCGGGACCTGCTGCTGATGAAACGGAACAATATCAACGCAGTCCGTACCAGCCACTATCCGAATACGAGCGCGCTTTACCGCTTATGCGATGAGCTGGGC
>Ga0310690_10011443_pt1 | contig 10944 bp, 7 predicted proteins | sample AusTroGonzalo_MG_2_FD_207661 | JGI IMG/M metagenome (GOLD analysis project Ga0310690, IMG submission 207661) | Bovine rumen microbial communities from tropical cattle in Woodstock, Queensland, Australia - Gonzalo_04 (v2) (version 2) | ecosystem: Host-associated > Mammals > Digestive system >...
GGTTGTGTACAACTCAGGCATCATGATGTAGCGGTAAGTACCTGCGAATGTGCCAATCTTCTGTAGTTTCTCGTTTGCTTTTACTTTCAGCATAATTGTTTAGATTTAATGGTTAATAATAGTTGGTAAATTTGTAAATTATTTTCTCCATGTCATTAGAGCGGGATTTTTACTGCTACGTGAGGCAAAACTCTTTAGTGCACGTGGGAATTTTTTCCGCCTCGTGTGGGAGTCATTTTTATCCCTTTCTTTTGACACTGCAAAGGTACAACAATTTATTGGTGGTGTAAAACAAATTCAAAAAATAAGCACGCAAAAAAGCACGCATCTTTTTCGTCGATAAACGAAGACGGCATATCACATATCATGCATATCATTTGCATTTTTGTTGTTCTAGTATCAAATAGGGAATATTTAACTTTATATTTATATAATAATATATATATTATTATATAAATATAAAACATTAATAACACACTTGATACGCTTTTCATTTTTCCAAATGATATGCATGATATGTGATATGCATGATATGTGAAGTGTTTCTTATCCCACTATCCATACTGAAAATGTTGACCATTACCCTAAGGTTGTTTACTCTTTTGCCGCTTTGGTTGCCGCTTTCCTGAGATAGTTGACTTTTTCTTTGCTTTTTCTGAAAAATTCTTCACTCTTCACTCTTCATTTTTTGATTCTTCATTCTTCACTCTTCACTCTTCATTTTGAATTAGTGGCCTTTTTTTTGAAAAAAAGTATTGTTTTTCAAAATATTATTTGTAATTTTGCAGCATAAATTCAAAATGACAGTTTGAAGAAAACTGCCAAAGGTTTTGCCTTGTGACCGTCGCGTCATCCTGACCTACGATGAGTCGGACACTATCACCGATGAGTTTGGCACTATTGAGGTAATGCCACTTTGGAAGTGGATTCTTTCATTTTAATTTGATAATATCACTCCATCTTGTCGTGGGGTTCATGCTCTTATGGTCGTGCTTAATAGCATTGGCAAAGACTTCTGCTTTTTCGCCTTTACCCTTAGTGTATTGTTGACTGCCAAGAACAACGGTTTCGGAGCCATTGATTTTGTTGATTTGGTCCATAGCCTTATCCAGTCGTTTCTTCTTGTCGTAATCCTTGGCATCGTAGTCGAACAAATCCAACTGCTGAGGTGAGGTAGGGGATATGCCCATAACGATTACGCCAGCCTTCTTGTAGTGATAGCCAGGGATGTAGATTTCATGCAACACTTCTGTAGCTGCTTTCACTATGTCTATGGTGCTATTGGTGCCGACAGTCAGCCGCTTCTCTTGGAAGTTCCAGTACTGAGGTAGGTCCTCACGGAAGAAGTTGGTGTTCAGGAACACGGCCACTATACTGGCTACGGTGTCCTGCTTCCTCAGTTTCTCGGCACAACGTGCAGCATAGTTGGCCACATGGGTGCGTATGTCATCCAGTTCTGTCAGCATACCATTGAAGCTACGACTGGTACAGATGCTTTTCTTCTTGGCCATCTCCTCGTTAGGTACTGCATCTATGCCGTTCAGTTCCTGCCAAGTGCGATAGATAACAATATTGCGGAAGGTACTTTGTACCCAACTGCCATGATGCTGGGCAAAGTCATAAGCCGTCTTTACCCCAAGTGCCTGCAGCCGTGCAGCATAGCGCCGCCCAATGCCCCATACTTCTTCTATGGGATAAAGCTTCAGAGCCTTCAGACGCTTTTCCTCAGAGTCAATCAGACAGCAATGATGGTAGCCCGGGTACTTCTTGGCAAAGTGCGATGCCATCTTAGCTAGCGTCTTTGTTGGGCCTATCCCAATGCTTACCGGCATGCCCACCCATTTCTTGATACGCTTGTGCAACTGTTCACCCCAGTCCTTCAATGATTGAACATTGAGCATTGAACATTGAACATTATTTTTTATCTCTAGATTGTTCTCGTTAACGTTAACGTTATCGTTGATTAATTCTTCATTCTTCACTCTTCGTTCTTCATTTCTTTTTTCCGTAGGAAAATAGACGAAGCATTCGTCAATGGAATACCTAAAGTATGCAGGAGCCTCCTGCTTAATGATTTCAACAACTCGCCCCGTCAGTTCGCCGTATAGCTCATAGTTACTGCTGAATACGGCTATATCCTTATCAGGCCATTGCTGCATCATCTTGAAGTAAGGCATTCCTGCCTTGATGCCTAATGCCTTGGCTTCATTAGAACGTGCGACAACACAGCCGTCATTGTTCGACAGAACAACAACAGGCTTTCCGTTTAAGTCTGGGCGAAACACTCGCTCACAACTCACATAACAGTTATCGCAGTCTATGATGCCGTACATCTCCTATCTCCAAGCTTTAATTGTCCATACAACTACGCCCCATACATCGAAGTCGTCGCTCTCGTCAATACGGATGGGTTTATACTTCTTATTGGCTGGTCGTAGTTCTATATAGCCTTCCTTACGGTGTTTAAGGTCCAAATACTTGATGGTGAACTCGCTATTGATATACGCTACTACCACATCTCCGTTCCTGGGCTCTAAGCTGCGGTCAATAACTGCAATATCCCCATCACAGATGCCAGCCTCTATCATGCTGTCACCTTCAACACGTCCATAGAACGTAGCTTCAGGGTGCTTTATCAGGTCACGGTTAAAGTCCAGACTTTCATGCAGATAGTCCCCTGCAGGTGAAGGGAATCCCGCTTTTACTCCAGGAGCAAAAAGCAAATCAAGTTTCTCTTTGAAATCCCCCTTTATAAGGTGTACCTTTGACATATAATTCAATTTTGGTTATGCAAAATTACCATATTTTGTACAATTTTTTGGTCACATATACATATTTTAAGGAAAAATTATTAACTTTGCCATGACGCATGAGCGCGTACGTATTATATACACGTGATTATGCTCTACAATACTTTAATTATCAACTAAAACACTTTAATATGGAGTTTCAGAAACAAAATATAATTGAGTTTTTGAATATATCGCTGCAAATACAACCTGGTAATGTATGTGGAGATCAATCTAGATTAATTAATAGATTGCCAAGATCCTATAATGGTTTGGAAGTCAAGGCTAGTGTTGGTATGGGAGTTGCAACTGCAATACCATGGATAACATTTACTGGCTATAACCAAAAAACCTCAAATGGTATATATCCTGTCTTACTATTCTATCATGAAAAGAAAATACTTATTGTAGCTTATGGAATAAGTGTAACTAATGTACCTACAAAATCATGGAAAGTCCAGGATGTGAAAACCATAAATCAATACTTCAAGGAACATAACCTTCCTCAATCTCACCTTGAACAGAAATATAATAATTCTCTTGTACATTCTATCTTCCATGTTCCTGTTATGGGAGATAAAGTAGATGAGTCAAAAATTGATATTGATGGAATCTTTGATTCATTAAATGTTGTATGTAATATATTTAAGAAAACCTTCGAGGATATGAATAATGCTGCTTCTGATAAAGAAATCACTCCTTTATCTTTATATATACAGGATTTACCTTCATTTTGGGAGAAAGAAAAATACAAGTGGGAAGCAATACAGAATTTTCAAGAGAAATGGGATATTGATGCTGAGAACTTTGGTGCCATGATAAAAGATGCCACATCAAAACATGGTAACTTGTTGGCTTCGATGAATTATTTCCCAGTAGGAGTGATACAGTCGTTCGCTTCTGTCGATCAAGAGCGAACAAGAGAGATGTTCCGCAAGTTGTACGATGAGAGTAAAGACCTGGCGAATCGTATCACAGAATTCATGGAAGAAGCGGAGGCATTTCGTAAGACACATGACTCTGATTGGAGAAACCACTATCAGGACCTAAGAGCTATAAGTGTTTATCTAACGTCTCGTTACCCTGACAAATACTATATTTATAAGTACAGAGAGTTAAATAAAGCATTAAGTGTTCTTGGCGATAAATTATCATTTGATAGTAAGAAAAATTATGGAGCATTCTATGTATCCGCTATGAATTATCTTAACAGCCTTTGTAAGAGAATCTCAACAAACAAAGAATTGCAGTCATTGATGCACGAAAGGCTTGATAATGCCCCTTCCTGTTATAACGATACAGCTAGACATATTACTACGACCGATTTCTACTTCTATGTTGGCAAACGACTTGATATAAAACGTTTGAATCCAGATGCCCCCGAGTCGGAGGTTGTTACAGAGGATAATTTAACTGCAGAAACTTCTAATACCACTCCCAGTATTTGGTTATATGCTCCTGGTGAGGGTGCACGAAAATGGCAAGAGTGTTTGGATGAAAGTGTTATGCTGCTTGGTTGGGATGATATGGAGGATTTCAAAAACTATAACACACGGGAGGATATAATATATGGCTTACGTGAGGTATATGGAAACACAGAAAACGCCTATACAAATGACAGTCTTGCCATTTGGCAATTTAGCCGTGAGATGCGCCCTGGAGACATTGTATATGTTAAGCGTGGCCTGACATTAATAGTTGGACGAGGCATTGTTAGAGGCGGATATACATATAATGGCGAACGGTACGAGTATAAAAACAGTCGTGCAGTAGAGTGGACACATTCGGGCGAATGGGAATACCCTAAAAAGTTGCCCATGAAGACATTGACTCGTATTAATGATTACAAAGAGATGGTTGAACGGCTAGAATTATTGTTTGAACCACAGGATAAAATAAAGCAGATCCCTTTCAGCATGTCATCCCTTATTGATAATGTTAAAAAAACAGGGCTTTTGTATGAAAGTAAGCTCATACAGCGCTATGTTTGTTCCTTGATGACAAAGCCGTTCGTTATCTTGAGCGGTTTGGCAGGATCTGGTAAGACTCAGCTGGCACTAGCATTTGCTTGTACTATGAGTGAGAATGTAGAACAGCAGCTTTGCGTGGTACCTGTTGGTGCTGACTGGACAAACCGTGAGCCGCTTTTGGGTTATCCAAATGCTCTCAAGCAAGGGGAATACATGCAACCAGAGTCTGGTGCATTACAGATTATGATGAGAGCACTTCGCTATCCCAATAAGCCATATTTCTTGGTACTAGATGAGATGAATCTTAGCTATGTGGAGCGCTATTTTGCAGATTTCCTTTCAGCTTTAGAAAGTCATCAAGAGATTCCACTGTGGGAAAAACCCGATGAGTTCGACTCAGAGGTTCCTGCCAAGATTTCCTTGCCAAAGAATCTTTTCATCATTGGAACAATTAATGTGGACGAGACGACATACATGTTTTCACCCAAGGTGCTTGATCGTGCGAATGTCATTGAGTTTAAGATTTCTGAGAAAGAGATGGACGAATTCCTGAAACAGAATATGAATGTTAGAGTTGATGCTGCTGATGGTCTTTGTGCAAATATGGGACAGGATTTTGTAGAGAAATCAATTAAAAAAGATATTGACCGTAGCGACCTGGCGCAGAATACGTTAATAGAGTTCTTTAAAGTTTTGAAGAAGGTGAATGCAGAATTTGGCTATCGTTCAGCAACAGAGATCTACCGTTTTATAACCAATGCCAAAGCTTGTGCTAAGGGCATGACAGAGAACGAGATTCTGGATGCAGCTATCGTGCAGAAATTATTGCCCAAACTGCATGGAAGTCGTAAGAAGCTGGAGCCGGCATTGAAAGCTCTATGGGGGTTGTGTATGCAGAATGAACACACTACTGATGCCATCACTCGTGATAACGTTTCATATGCTAAATTCCCTGAATCTGCAGACAAGATTCAACGTATGATGCAGACGGCTCTTGACAACGGATTTACAAGTTTTGCTGAAGCATAAAGAATGCAGGTAGAAAAACTCGAAATACCGATAATAGGCAACTACGGGGAAATAAAGTTGTGCATCTATCCAGCCTCAGGCAATGCTACGTTGTATGAGGAAGAGGACGCAGTGGATTATGGCGAATCCCGATGGCAGTTGCAAGAAGGATGTACTTATGAGTATGAACTGCTATCTGACAGCGGACGTACTTATCAGTTCCTGGCTGAGAATGAGATTATACATTTCTCTCATTCTCCAAGGCATCCGAATGCAGGAACTCTGAAGACTGGAATATATGTAGGTTTCCTTAACTTGTCCATTAAGGATGCAGAGCTTAACTGCGAAATAGCAAACATAGGGCTTGAAATAAGGTCTGTTAAAGCTGGGTATCGTACAGACTATCGCCAGATGCTGGAAGATATTACGGCGTATTATACAGATTTGGTTTTGATGCAAGGTAGTCCTGTGACACAAAAACTAGAGGTCAATAACGACACACCTCAGCAGACACTTTATCAGCGATATGCCTTTGTTCGAAGTATAGTGGAAAGCTCAGCATTTCAGGAGGCCATACATAAAATTATTGCAAATCCTGTTCGCAAATGGGAAGAAACTATAGTGGAGCGAAACGTTAGCAATGTGAAACGTCTTAGCCGCAGGAATATGCATCAGATTGCAACTTCTCGCGATCGAATTCCTGTTTATAATGGCGAAGATATGGGATTGCCTCATGGATTGAATTCTGTCCCCCGTACCCTGACTGTTGCATATAAGCGTGATACTATTGACAATCAGGAGAATCAGTTCGTGAAGTTTGTGCTTCGCTCATTCAGCTCCTTCTGCTCGGAGCTTCGTGGAAAAAAGAATGCTAACGACAGGCTGAAAGCAGAGATAGACAAGACGATGGATATTTTGAATGGACATTTAAGTACGTTCTTCTTTAAACAAGTCTCTATGCCTTCTCATCTGAATCTTAATAGCCCTGTGCTTCAGCGTAAGGAGGGATACAGAGAGATTCTTCAAGCCTGGCTGATGTTTGACCTTGCTGCCAAACTATCGTGGAAGGGAGGCGATAACGTATATGAAGCAGGTAAGAGAAATGTGGCTGTATTGTATGAATATTGGGTGTTCTTTAAACTAATGGAGGTTATCAGTCGAGTGTTTGAAATAGATCCTGTAAGTATTAACAAACTTGTTAAGACGGATGCCGACCAGATAAACCTTGAGATTCAACAGGGAAGGATGACGATGATAGCTGGACAATATGATGCGGGTAGACGCAAGCTAAATATAAGGTTCTACTACAATCGTACATTCCCCCATACACGTGAAGACGATGAGTTGTATAAAGCTGGTTCATGGACAATGAACATGCGTCCAGACTATACATTGTCAATATGGCCCGGAGAAATCAGCATGGACCAAGCTGAAAAAGAGGACTTGATTGTTCATATTCATTTCGATGCCAAGTATCGTGTTGACAAGATTGACCTTGGCGTTGATGATCAGATGAATGATGATCAGATGTCGGAAGCTTTGCTTAATGAAAAGAAGGAACAGGAAGAAGGTATCTACAAACGTGCCGACTTGCTGAAAATGCATGCCTATAAAGATGCCATTCGTCGGACGAGTGGGGCTTACATTCTATATCCAGGTACTAAAGAAAGAAAATTGAAAGGTTTCCATGAGATTATTCCAGGATTGGGCGCTTTTTGTCTGACTCCTTACAATTGTGATGAAGAACTCATCGTACTACAAGTTTTCTTGCTGGAAATAGTAGATCATTTGCTTGACCGCACAAGTCAGCGCGAAAGGATATCATATTATACTAACAAAGTGTACAACACGCCTTCGAAGGGAGTAAAAGGACAGATGCCAGAACCTACAGGTGCAAATCGTGACTTTTTGCCTGATGAAACTTGGGTTGTATTGGGATACGTCAAAGATGACAAACATTTGGCGTGGATTCGTAAGACAGGTTTATACAATTTCCGCACTGGAACCCAAAATGGCTCTGTACGCCTGAGTCGCAATCTCATTTCGAGTCGTTATTTGCTCTTACATGCTCATGGAAAGAGCGTTGACTTCATAAGGTTGGCAGATGAAGGCCCTCGTGTCTTTAGACGTTCAGACCTTCTTCGTATGGGTTATCCTCCATCAAATAACGAAAATAAAAAGAAAGATGACATATACATTGTATATCGTCTAGAACCAGAAAGGACAGAACACGAATGGGCTCAATATAAATGGAATATCAATGAAGTTTCAAGTAATAAGGGGAATCAAAGAGCAGTTCCAGAGCCAATAAAACTCAGCGATTTGATGAAGAAAATTGTCAAATAGAGATTTGTGTGTTTGAATATGCCGCCAAAAGAAAAAGAATTAATACAGAAGTATCGGGACTTCTCTGTTAGATTTAGCAGTAGGCTACTAAGTCTGTTAGTCTGTTCGGAAAAGAACGACCAGAATTTTGCTATATCTCCATCAAGGCTTCAGAATGTCTTGGTGCTTTTGGCAAATTGGGCAAGACCGCAAATAAGGAAAGAGATACTAGAATGTGTTGGCAATGAGGTAAATAGCCTTAAAGAAGCAAATGTCCTTTGTATTAAAGATCGGCTGAAAATTACTCCTTTGATAGATAACTACATACCCATTATTGAAACCAGTACGTTTTTATGGGTGAAAAATGAGCTAGACATTAAGTCAGAAGGTCTAACGTGTGTTTCTGATGCTTTCGAAGTGATATTAAGAAGAGTTGATTTTACCCTTCCTGAAACAAAACGTATTATCAACAAGGCCATAGATGAAGCAAGTCACGGATTAATAAAGGAGATAAATTCCGAGCTAGATCCTACCACAGAGATGATACTTACAGACATATTGTATTTTAAGGCAAGGTGGGAAAAACAATTCTATGAAGAAGATACCAAAGAGTGTATCTTCTACGGAACAAATGGGGAAGAGGAGATTCCTATGATGAAGAAAACAGATTCCTTTTTGTATCGTGAAGCACAGACATGTCAGATAATAGAGTTACCTTATATGTGTATGTCTGAGCAGGACAAGTTCTTTACCATGCACATCTATCTTCCAAAGCAAGATTATTCTTTTCCGGATGTTCTCCGTGAGATTGTGAACGATGGGTTCTGTCTTGGACTTCAGGAAGAAGAAGTAAAACTGTCTTTACCAAAGTTTACCATTGAATCAAATCTAGACATGAAGAATGTACTAGTGGAGATGGGATTGGAATCTATCTTGCAGAATAGGAACATTTTACCAATACTAGCCGACGATATGCAAATCGATGATATTCATCAAAAAGTAAAGATAAAGATTGATGAAAACGAGACTGAGGCTGCTGCACTTACAGAAGTCTGTGTTGTAATGGGGGGGCCTCCAGGTGATATTGTGGCACCAATCGTTATGAATGTTAATCGTCCGTTCATGTTCGAGATTGTAGAAGAATACAGTAACACGATACTGTTCGCAGGCATTATAAGAAACATTGGCAACCATAGAAATGACATATAAAGAGCTTACTGAGAAATACCTTAGAGTAGACGAGGATTTATTTAAGACGGAACAGCTTACTGATGAGATTAGAGACATTCTCTTGCGTGGGTATGTATGTTGCAATAATGACGAAAAACAAAATGCAAAGGTCATGCTGACCGGCATCAATCCATCATTTCCCGAAAAAGCTGATCCTTGCCCTCATAAAGTTGTTGACAAATACGAACTATCCACTGCAACTGGTGGATATTGGACTAGAAAGAGGAATCAATTTGGGGATTTGGTGAATAGTATGGCTTATTATGATTTGTTCCCCATACGTGAAACTCATCAGAATAATGGCTTTGAAAAGGCATTTAAGAAAGAAAGTGACATACGCAGGCGTTTTCTGGAACATACGCAGATGGCTATCGAGGATATAAAACCCAGGCTGATAATACATGCAAACAGGGACTCGATGTACTATTGGGGTATCAGGAAATATGGGCGTGGCAATGATACAGTACACCCTTGGATGGGCTATTCGTTGGAAATAATCACAAGAAGTAATTCCCCAGAACTGCCGAAATGCTGCACAGAGGAACGTTTGATGAAATTTCCACTATACAGGATTAACGGTTTCATTTCTTCGAATGAGAGAATAAATAATAAGCGTCTTCATAAGACAAACCTATCATATATAATGGAATACGTGATGCAATATCGTAATGCGAAGGACAATAAGTATCTCTATACCCCTGAAGAATGGAAAGAGATCATAGATTTTTTGTCTATAGAGTAGGGGAATCCTTTAATTCAACAAAAATAACAAAAAAAAATGAAAATTTCTTCAGGGTGTACCGCGATATGGTACAACCTGCCCATATCTTTGCAAGCGAAAACTTATATGTTTAACTTAAAAGAAAAGATTATGTGGATAATTGTTGCGGTCATATTAATTTTAGTGTTTTCTGGAGCGTTGGATAAGGCTTCAAAGAAAACGAAGTGGACAGAAGACGATGATTTAACTTGTCAGCTGGACGAAGACCTTGATGATTGAGGGCAAAAGCCGAAGTTTTAACGATTATAAATCGAGATTTATAAAACAATGAACGAGAAACAAAATGAGCCTAAACTTACTTACGCAATAGACGCATCAGGAAAGATGGTCTATATACGTAATGTAGTAAAAAGAGGACTCGATTGTAATTGTCGTTGCCCCAAGTGTAAAGAACAATTAGTTGCCAAATTGGGACATGAAGGTGGTCGTCAGCCGCATTTCGCACATCAGAAGGATGCTGACTGTCATGGCTCCTACATGACTGCACTTCATATGCTGGCTCAGCAAATAATTGAAGAGGAGAAAGCGATAATGCTGCCAGATTATATAGGATTATACTATGAAAAGAAAACAAATAGCATATCCTTTAACAAAGTTACCTTAGAAGAAACCATCAAGACAAAAGAAGGTGAAATTAGACCAGATTGTGTTGGATATATCATTGGGAAGGATAATAAAGAATATCGCTTTTTAATAGAGATTTTCGTTACACATAGCGTGGGTAAAATTAAGAGAAAAGCAATCCAGTCATCTAACGAATATTGTATTGAGATAGATTTGTCGGATTTGATAGATACAGATTACACGAGGGAAAAGTTAGCCGATCGTTTAAAAGAATATA
>Ga0310690_10011444_pt1 | contig 10944 bp, 23 predicted proteins | sample AusTroGonzalo_MG_2_FD_207661 | JGI IMG/M metagenome (GOLD analysis project Ga0310690, IMG submission 207661) | Bovine rumen microbial communities from tropical cattle in Woodstock, Queensland, Australia - Gonzalo_04 (v2) (version 2) | ecosystem: Host-associated > Mammals > Digestive system >...
CCGTCAATGACTGCCTTCCGATTGCCGAACTTGCTTCTCATTTCTTACGGGTCTTCTCACCGGATATCTCATCCAGTTCATCCTGCAGGGTCTTGGGCTGTGACTTGTCCTTGTATTCCACGGATGCAAGCCTCGGAACAGCGAAAGGAAGGAGGTCAACCATTATCTGGCACTTCCTGCTCTCGTCAAGGTTATGGAACGCTTCCACGAACTCCTCCCAGTTGCCGTCAATGAAGGAGGCTATGAGTTCCTTCTTCTCTCTGGTTATCTTGTTGGGAGTTCCCGCCTTCCTTCCCCCAGACTTGGGATGGCCGTCACCTTTCTTCCTTCCTCCTGCCATGGCTTAATAGATTTTCTTTGCTGGGCCGAAGGGCTGGAGCGGACGTTTGGCGAGAGAAGGGGAGCGGAGGATGCTGTTGATGTCCTCTTCCAGCTCATCAAGTTGAGATCCGTAGACGGCAGCCTGTGGGAGTCCGAACTGTGAGTACCAGTCATAGAGCGCACCCCATACGAGGAATCGGTGGATGTACTCTGCCAGAGGCTCAAGGAGGTTGTCGTTGAACGACTCGTTGAGCAGGAAGCGGTAGCGGTACATATGGTCGTTGAGGTTCAGATCGTCATCCGCATAGTCCTGGGTCATATCCTTGAGGACTGACTGGAGCTTGCGCCTCAGCTTGGCATCACGGAACTCCACATATCGGACGATGACCGCTCCGTCCATATCCTCGGACACATCGGCTGCGATGGCGTTCTTTGCCTCCAGGTTCTGGATGGCGTTGCCCTCGGTGTGCTTGTATGTCAGGAGATCCACGTCCTTGTAGACCTCGTTCTTGAATATCTCCACGACCCTTTCCTTCTTCTGTTCTTCGGTCTGGGTGTTGATTGCCAGTATAACGCTCATAATATCGGAGGGATTTTGGAATAGAGAAGGTTGTCAATCTCGTTGCCGGAGTCCATTGCCAGCAGGCTGTGCTTGTTGGACAGTTCGCCCTGGGAGACGAATGAATAGAACTGCGAGAGTGCGTAGTGTACGATGAACTTGGACATCTCCTCAGCGAGTGGCTCTGCCTTGCCGACTGCCCTTCGCTCGGACAGGCTGAAGTCGAATAACAGTTCGGGAGGGAGTTCCATGGCGTTGTCGTTGGTGATCTTGTATCCTCCCTTGAGGAATCGGTTGCATCTGCGGACGAGCCTTCCGACCCCTTCGCTTATCCCTCGGTAAATGAGGGGGAACTTTTCGCTTCCTGCCTCTGCCCTATACCTTGCCTCCACATCGGGGATCTCTGCCACCTCATGGTGGGAGATGCCCTTCAGTTGGCTCATGATCTCTTCGGTGTACAATGTGATTACCATAGCATGATAGGTGATTTACGGGATTTGAGGAGCGTGACGGCCTTTGTGAGAGCCGCCTGCATCCTGTCGTTGAACTGTGGTACGACCATCGGTCTCCTGGTCTGGAAGAGGGACACGCATACGAAGAGGACGATGAACTTGGTGACCTCCTCCTTCATGGCATCCTCCATCGTCTCATCGAAGTCGGGGACGTAGAACTCAAGATGCTCCACGGGCTGGCTTCCGAGGGTGTCGGTGATGTAGGCGTACTTGCAGATGTCGAAGACTCGGTTGACGAATGCGTTGATGGCATCGTCAATGAACCTCCCGACCATCTCTTCATCCTTCTCCGTGACGATGATGCTGTCGTAGAGTGACTGGCCGTTGTCAGCGTAGGCATCGTTGGCAACGTGGGAGACCTCCTCTTCTATCCGGTCACGCAGGCTGGTTCTGTTAATGGTATAATACAACATAAATTCGCAGACACTATTCTGTGCCACGAATATATCGGAACGGAGGTATTATATAGGTCTATCTTTCCCCAATGTCGGGAATGAGGTCAACGGTTTTCCGCTTGTTCTCATCCACTATCTTGGCGTATATCTGGGTGGTGGATATGTCGGTATGTCCCAGGAGTGCGGACACCGTGTACAGGTTCGCCCCGAAGGTGAGGAGCATCGTGGCGTATGTGTGCCTGGAACAGTGGTAGGTGATGTGCTTTGCGATCTTCGCCCTCTTCACCCAGTTCCTGATTGCCGACCCGATGCTTGAGCGGTCTGGGAGGTCGAACACCCTGCCCTTCCTCCTCTTCGGCAACTGGGCTATGGCATTGGAAGAAAGTGGTACATATACCACCTTCTGGGTCTTTATCTGCTTGGACTCCACCTGCAACCCCTTCCCGCTGTCCTTGATGTGATCCCATGTCAGGGCTTCGATGTCCGAGAGCCGGAGTCCCGTGAAGCAGGAGAAGAGGAACGCCCTCTTCACCGCCTCGCTCCCACACTCGGTGGCCATCAGCTTCTTCACCTCATCGAAGGTCAGGTACTCCCTATTGCTCTCCGGTCTCTTGGGTTTCTCGGATGCCTCCATCTTCGATATGGGATTGACTTCAAGCAGGTCTTCCCGATAGGCAGAGTTGAACACCGTGTTGAGGTTGGAGAAGTACAGGCAGACAGTCCCTTCTGCCAGCCCCTTCCTCCTCATGAAGCGGACGAACCCGATGACATAGTCCTTGTCCAGCGTAAAAAGCGTTGCCTTTTTTCCGTAATCCAGAAGCCAACTGCGGATCTTGTCCAGGGTCTGAGCCTGGCTCGTCTGCCCCTGCTCCCTGTAGAACTGCACACGCCTGCTGATGTAATCGGTGACCAGCATGTCATTTCCCCGCCTGACTATTCCCGTCCTGCCTTCCTGCAGTTGGAGGATTCTCTTCGCCTTCACCGCCTCTGCCTGCTGGAGTGTCTCCTGGTTCTGTAGCTTGGCTATCTTGGAGTGTTCGGGTACGAGGTACATCTTGAGGAACTCCCTCGTCCTTATGTTGCTTGACGAGTAGTCCAGGTAGAGGGAATAGCCTCCGTTCTTCATCGCCCTCTTGCGGAGGGTCACCAGTTCCTTCTCTTTCATCGGAGTGTCAATGGAGTGACAGAATTCTGTGACGGTTTGTGATATGTCCGTGATATAGGCGTGACAAATCAGCCTTCTCAGATGTTCAATTTGTAGCGAATTTATTTTGTAATCGCTTGGTTATCATTGAGTTGCCGAATGGTTTACAGTCATCGTCCTTTGAACATTTTGATTTCCTTTATTTATTTGATATTCAATCAGTTTCTGTTGGTAGTCATGGCTGGAGTGACGATGGAGTGACAGAGGTTAGTTTCTCTATTATTGAGAGCAGCCTGTCCACTTCGCCCTTCAGCCTTCGGTTCTCCTCCCTCAGATACTTTATCTCCCCACCGTTTCTCCCTCCTTTCTGGAGCAGGGAGGTGGTGTCCCATCCCCTGTCGTTGTCCAGTATCTTCTGGAGGTTCTCCTTGGACGGGTTGGTGTATCCCTTGACCATCTTTGACACGGATGCCTCGGTGATGCCGAGGAACTTGGCGAGATCCACCTGCTTGAGTCCGTTGTCCTCTATGAATTGCTTTATGTTGGCCATAATTTTAACTTTCTATAGTGTGGGTATTCAATTAATGCATAGAGCAGCCATATCAGTATCAGGCTCCCTGCTCCTCCAAGTAAGGTAAGACCCATCTCACCCCAAGTCAATCTGATATCGAAGATGAGTTTGAGCAAAACCAGGAGGACAGCACAGATTCCGAGTATCTTGCCACCATGTGAGAAGAACCCCCTTGTGTCATCGGAGAGGTATTTGAGATAGCTCATCACTTAATCTTTATCGGGTTGCTGAACTTCGTGATGACACATCCAAGCACCAGGTCGAAATGTCTGATTGCTTCCTTGGGGATTCTGATGGGAGCATGGATGAGCCTTCCGTCAGGGTATGTCTCCTGGTTGGTGGAGTAGGCTATGATGTCATCTCCGTCATCCAATATCCTCTTTGTGATTCTGAACTCATCCGTTTCAATCACATAGTTCTCCCCGTTGAGGAGGAATCTGCAATCGTTGACCCTCTTCAGTGCGAGGATGCATCCAGAAGGATACTCCCTCATTGAATCCCCATAGTGATGTATTGCCGATGTAGCCGTGGGAAACCAGTCTCCGGCATCAATCCATTCCGTAGGTCTTGCGGAATCTTCCACACAAGCCACCTGCTCATTCACTCCACCGATGGTGGCATCATCGAATAGCGGGATCTTCTTCTTTGATTGTGTCACAAGCATCTCCCCTTCTCCTGTCAGCAACCAAGAATAGGGTACACCAAACTCTTGAGATATTCTTTTCAGAACACTCTCTCCTACACTATATCCTTCCCTTACCCAATTGCTTGTCGTGTTCGGTTGCGCTCCCAGTCTCTCTGCGAATTCTTTATTCCCTCCTTCACAATACAACCGCCTCACTTCTTTTATCCGTGAATTAATAGTTCCCATAACTAACCTATGTATTATTATGAACCATTACATAGAGTTTATTTGTTGCCCTTCAGATAAACTCATAAAAAATTTCATAAAAAAATCATAAAAATTGTTTGTATTTATGAATTTTTATGTATATTTGCACAGAAACACTTGTGAAACCATATGCGACACAATGTTTCCGAAAACTACAAAGTATGCAAGTATACACAGAAAAATCCATTGATGCAAGAAGTTTCCCTGAAATCTGGGCAACTCTGAACAAAGGCGAGAAAGATGACCTCGTCTATGAACTGCTAAAAAACAAGTGCTGCACAACACGCACAGCCATAAACCAATGGGGTCGGGGAGTGCGCACTCCAGCTAACTATGCTGCCAAGGACATCGTTGCCAGATCCATCGGCAAAGTCCTCGGACTCAAAGTCCACAGTGCAACCCTTTTCCCTCGCAGTTAAGATTCGTGCAAGATGGAAGCGGAAATCAGAGACAGGCTTGACAGGATTGAGAGGCTGACCCTTCTGGCAGCCAAGAATGTCCTGACCGTGGATGACCTCGCCCTTCTTATCGGCAGGTCTCCCAGAACCATCCGCAACCAGATCAACGAATTCCCTCACTACAAGAACGGCAAGTCCGTTTACTTCCGCAAGGACGAGATCGAGTCCTACCTATGCCAAGTCAAACACACACCAATAATAATCACACGATGAAAAAGTTTATAAACAAAGTCCTCTGCGTTGCATGTGCAGCAGCAGCACTCTTCTGCCTGTTCCCCTTCTTTGACGGGACGGCCAAGTTCTGGCACGGAGCGATGTGCGTAATCTTCGCCTGCTCCTCCATCGCATTCTCCAATACCCTTTCACAAGACGAATACAGAAAGATATCGTAATGGAACAGTCAGTCTTAGATGCTTTCCGAGCCATGCAGATGGCCTACGAGAAATTCCTCAAGGAAAGCGAAGAATTACTCAAGCAAAACCGAGAGAGAACACTGAATCTCCCACCCACATTAGGTAAAACAAATTAATCCCAACAGCAATGAAAGAATTGATAGAAATCCAGTCTTCACTGGTTGCGCCCAAGGACAAGAAGAACACCTTCGGCAACTACACCTACCGCTCGGCTGAACAGATCCTTGAATCCGTGAAGCCTCTCCTCAAGAAGCACAACTGCACTCTCACCATCTCCGATGACCTCGTACAACTGGGGGATCGGTTCTATGTCAAAGCCACGGCCACCATCCGCAACTCAGCAGGGGAGACCGAGTCCACCACCGCTTTCGCAAGGGAGCAGGAAAGCAAGAAGGGTTGCGATGAAGCCCAGATCACCGGAGCTGCTTCCAGCTATGCCCGTAAATACGCATTAGGGGGTCTTCTCGCCATTGATGACAACAAAGACCCCGACACCATGGACAACAGGGAAGAGGGGAAGAAGGCTACCGCCAACCCTCTCGCACCTGCAACCCCAGTCACCGAGAAGCCTGTTGTCAGCGAAGGCAACGACCTCTGGACTAAAGCCCTGGCCTACTGCCGTAGGAACAACTGCGGTGCTGAAGCTCTCCGTAAGTGGTACTCCATTAGCGATGCCGATGTGGTCATCATGAACAAAGTCCTCTCAGAATCTATCTAAGCCATGGCAACACTTTACCAACTTACAGGCCAGATGAAGGCCATAGAAGACTCCCTTGAGGAGAATGGTGGTGAACTCACTCCCGAACTTGAAGCACTCTGGGAAGAAACCGCAGAGTCGCTTCCTGCAAAGGTGGACGGATACAACCATGTTATCAAGAACATCGAACTCCTGGCTAAAGGATACGATGAGGAAATCAAGCGCATCCAGGCTCTCAAGAAGGCTGCCGACAACTCAGTCAAGAGGATCAAGGAACACATCAAGGATGTCATGATAGCCAACAACCTTGACAAACTGGATGGCAAGGCATGTAAGTTCAGCCTCACCTCCAGCACCTCCACCGATGTGGACGAGGTGACAATCCTTCAGCCTTACAACGAGAAGATTGACACCCTTCGTGCTTCCCTTCCTTCCTGGATATCCATCGAAACAAAGGTCAGCAAGACCGAACTCAAGAACGCCTTCAAGGACAAGGACATCACTCCTGCCGGAGTCACTTTCATCAAGAACACAACTTTAAAAATCAGATAACTATGGCAACAATCAACGGATCAATCAACCTTATGAAGTTTGTCGGGGCAAGGAAGGTGGTAGCCTCCGGAGAGAAGGGAATCTTCATCCCCATAGACCAGAACCCCACCATCGTGTCGGGTGCGAAGGGCGCATACGCCAACGTGCGTATCGTGGAGAAGGAATCCACTTTCAACGACAGGCACTACACCCATTTCATCTGCCTCTCTCTCGGCAAGGAACTGAAGGAGCAGTTGAGGGCGAAGGGCTACGATGACGATAAGCTCAACTCTCTCACTCCCATCCTCGGTAACCTTGAGACCTTCCAGCCCAAGGACGAGTACCAGGCTGAGACAATCAAGGAAGCAGACGATTTGCCCTTCTAATCTTAAACTTCAAGTAAGATGCTCTACAACCTTAAAGACCAGCTATCCCGCAAGAGATTCTCCACGAGGGTGAAAGCCTTGTGGGATGCTGGTGCGGTTGTCGAACTGACCGACAAGAGGAGAAGAACCAACCAGCAGAATCGGTATTGCCACGTTGCTCTCGGAATCCTTGCAATGGAAACAGGGAACTCCCTGGAGACCATCAAGCAGGAAGTGTTCAAGAAGAAGGTCAATCCCGACCTGTTCATCGTTGAGAAGGATGACCCGATCCTCGGTCACATCCAGACTCTCCGTTCATCCAGGGATCTGGACAAAGAGGAGATGTCAACTGCCATTGACCGCTATCTGAAGTTCTGTGCCGACAACGGTGTCTACATCCCTTCCCCAGAGGACGAGGATATGCTCCGTGAAGCAGAGTACGAAATAGCCAAGATTGAGAGGTATCTGTAATGGAAGGCTGGATAAAGATATATCGCAAGATAGAGGACTGGGAATGGGCTTCCAACCCTGTGATGTTCTACTTCTGGGTCAAGCTCCTGGTTATCGTCAACTGGGAGGACAAGGAGTGGCAAGGACAAACCATAGAGAGAGGAAGCATCATTACTTCCATAACCAAACTCGCTGCTCAACTTTCCCTTTCCCCGAAGCAAGTTCGCACCTGTATAGACAGATTAAAAAAGGGCGAACAAATAATCACCAAAACGGCAAACAAATGGACAAAGATAACTATTTGTAACTATGAGGATTACCAAGGGTGTACGGAAACAGAAGGGCAAACAAAGGGCAAGCAAACGGGCAAACAAAGGGCAACAACTAAAGAAATAGAAGAATATAAGAATATACCCCCTCTCTCTAAAGAGAGAGTGTCCCCCATAGAGGATCGGCAGAAAAAATTCTACGACTCTCTTCTCCCTTTCCTTGACAGGTATTCCAAAGAAATGCTCCGAGAATTCTACGACTACTGGTCAGAACCGGACAGAGCCAAGAGTCCCAAGATGAGATGGGAAAAGCAGCAGACATGGAGTCTGGAAGGAAGGCTCTCAACATGGAGTAGGAACGAGGACAAATTCAGCAAGACCAAGTCGGGAATAAAGTCCCGTGACCAAAGGATGTGGGAGCAGGTAGAGAAGAACCTATCAAGGCTTCCATTCAACGAGGACGGATCAGTAAACATTTAAGCAATGGGAAATCATCTCACAACAAGACAGGATAACATCTCTCTGGTAGTGACCAAGAGTGACCTCATGTATGTAAGGAATGTCTATCCGGAATTCCGCTTCTGCCCAGAAGGGGAGAGGTCGAACAGGCTCTTCCTTGAGATTCAGTACGCTGCCGTTATGGATGGTCAGGATATGACCGACAAGACCCTGGCTATAATGGCCAAGGAAGTAGGCAACGCCATGATGCAGGGAGCAGCATGCGGACTTACCTATCCGGAGATCCGCACGGCTATCCGCAACGGAGCAGCAGGACAATATGGCGAATGGTTCAGACTCAACGTCCGCACTATCCTCTCGTGGATGGATGCCTTCATAGAGGACAACAAGGCAACCTACAGGGAGATTCAGAGGAAGTTGGAACAAGACAGGCAAGCATCAATGGGCGAGTTCTACCTGGAGAAAGTCCGTCACCATGCTGAACTGATGGCAAAACGAAACAAGATATGAAAAGAAACGAAGACTGCCCCTATCTGGCACTTCGGGATGAAATGTTCCATGGCAGGGAACGCCACGATGACTACTGCTACTACCACCTTGAGTGGTGTCCCGACTGCAAAGGATGTGTAAACAATAAACCGACTGAAGAAGATGAGTGAAATAACACCGATTGTGATCCCTTATCTGGCCAAGGAAGCCCAGGGCAATGAGCTTGAACTTGCGGTCACAGGATGGAGGAAGCATTTCATCCAGCCCCACCACATCTATATCGTTGGTGACTCCCATCCTATCGTATCGTCAGGGGATGACATAACCTACATCAAATGTCCGAGGGAGAAGACCTGCAAACAGGGAAACTACCTCCCTCACATTGACATCGTGAAGAAGTTCATTGCCGTGGCTACTCACCTCACCCTGGAGGGGATTGACAACTTCATCTACACCTGCGATGACATCTACCCTGTCAATGACTTCTCCCTCATAGAGATCCTTTATCCGAAGGTCACGGGCAAGATGTCAAGCAGGGATGCCAGCTGCACGACAGGATGGTGGGGTGACCTCCAGAGGACAAGAAGACTGTGCGAGGAGGAGAAGCTCCCCACATGGGACTGGGTCTGCCACCTTCCGGTATTCTACGATGTGATGAACCTTCTGGAAATCATAGGGGAGTACGGATGCTTTGAGAAGAGCTATGTCGTGGAGAACATCTACTTCAATAAGACCTATGACAACAGGACACCTCTCGTCCTCAACGGATCTGACAACCTCAAGTATTCCGTTGACAACCATCCCTACGATACCTACGAACTGGAGAGGGCATTCCTAACCAAGATATTCATTACCAATTCCGTCTCCGGCTGGAGCAAGGAGCTGGAAGACAGATTAAGAAAACATTACAACAACCAATAAAAGCAAGAAAGATATGGCAAACATCAATGACAACGCAAAGACCTGCACCAGCCAGAAGGAAAAAATCCTTGAGCATCTGATGTCTGGCAGACCCATCACTCCGATGGAAGCACTCAATCTCTATGGCTCGTTCCGTCTCGGAGCAAGGATAGCCGACATCCGAGCCGAAGGCTACATCGTCTACATGGAGATGGTCAAGGACTCCAAGACAGGGAAAAGGTACGCACAATACTCAATGTAATTATGGAGTGGCAATATACTGAAGAAAACCCTTTGAAGGTGGTCACCCTCTGCTCTGGCTACGATAGTCAGCTTATGGCAATCCGTAACCTTGGGATTCCCTATGAGTGCATAGGATGGTCGGAGATTGACAAGTATGCAATCAAGGCACATGATGCCGTTTTCCCGGAGATAGCAGATCGCAACCTCGGAGATATGACCAAGATAGACTGGAGCCAGGTCGGTGACTTTGACCTGCTGTTCTATTCGACACCCTGTACTGACTTCTCCAATGCCGGTAAGCAGGCAGGAGGTGAGGAGGGATCTGGAACGAGGTCTTCAATCCTTTGGTACACAAGACACGCAATCATAGAGAAGAAACCAAAGTACCTCGTTATGGAGAATGTCAAGGCGTTGGTCAGCGACAAGTTCAGACCCCTCTTCCTCAAGTGGTGCGATGAGCTTACCTCCTACGGCTACACGGTGTAGCGCCCCTTTTTCATTACTGACTTGCACACTTTTTACTTTGCCTAATAATCACGCTTGCATGGGTTCGACTCCCAGGGAGGGAACAAAACAACAATTATTATTATGAATATTAAAGATTCATTTCGTAACAGCCAGTCCAAATGGAGGACTAAGAAGATTACTGCCGATGCAAAGAGTTGCTATGAAGGCATGGTATATCATTGCCGTAAACTATCTGCATATGACCATTCATATGCTTTCAGAATTCGTAAGGATACATTAGGATGGCCTATTATCGAACAGATCCAGAGGCCTGATAATGTCGTCCTCAACGAGAATGAAGATTATGTAATTGTTAAGGACGGATACGTCTATTCAATTGATAAGAAAAACAAAACAATCAAAGAGTAATGCTTGACAATTTCCAACGAATCACAGTTGAACACATCCGCAGGCACAAAGGTAAGATTGCTTTACTGCTGGATGATGAAGAAAAGACTGCAATATCAACCGCCTTCGCTGACGATAGGTTTAACAAGGATATTGCATTGGCATTGCAAGGATATTTTTCAAGACAAAATAAAAACAAATAATCATGAACAACGAACAGAAATACAATAAAGCTTTAGAACAAGCAAAGATGGAACTCTCTACTTGTGGTTCTATGGATTGTGATGCCGCAAGACTGATATTCCGACTTTTCCCACAACTTGAAGAGAGTGAGGATGAGAAAACAAGGAAAGCCCTTATTGAAACAGTGAAATGTATTTACCAAGGAGACACCATGTTCCTTTCAGAGCAACAGAGAGAC
>Ga0310690_10011445_pt1 | contig 10943 bp, 6 predicted proteins | sample AusTroGonzalo_MG_2_FD_207661 | JGI IMG/M metagenome (GOLD analysis project Ga0310690, IMG submission 207661) | Bovine rumen microbial communities from tropical cattle in Woodstock, Queensland, Australia - Gonzalo_04 (v2) (version 2) | ecosystem: Host-associated > Mammals > Digestive system >...
CGTGACGGTAAACGGCACGCTCCTGGGATCGAAGCTCGTGTCGCCAGGCCGGGCGACGCGCTGGTTCGTGCCCGAATCGCTGCTTCAGGCCGGCGTGACGAATGTCCTGCAGGTCACGCGCACGGACGCGGGCAGCACGCCGATCAACATCGACGTGGCCTCTTTCGGCGGTTCCTTGCAGTACGGAGTGCGCGACAATACGCACTACGAATTCGCGATGGAAGGCAGGTACCAGAACCCGAGCGCAAACGTCTACCAGCTCATCGGCGCGAACTGGTTTGACGCTGCGCGCGCGCTTTTTGGTTCCAACGGTTCGACAGCCCATACCAATACGATCATCAAGTTCGACGTGCCGGACGATATCCTGCAGAACTACGACTGGCGGATGAAGTTCAGGACGGCGACAGGCGGCCATACCGTGACGATGACGCTCAACGGGACGAATTTGGGCAGCTACACATCAGGCGCCGAACACAGTGACATTGAGATACCGGAAGGCCTCATGCGGGCAACGGGCAACGAACTGAAGATGGCCAACACGGCCCAGTACAAGTCGGGCAGCTACTTCGCGCCCGACTACGTCCGCCTCTACCTGGTTGACCGCCCCAACGGCACGATGCTCATTTTGCGATAAGTCCGTTGTCCGTGATAGATAGCGGGCAGGTGTAGTGCTACAATATAGCAACCGTGGTTTCCGCAACCACGGTTGCTATAAGGAATAAGCGACAGTAGTTTCCTAAATGTGGACAACATGGATATTGACGAGCGCGGTGTTTCTCGCGCTCTATGACGTGGCCAAGAAGGCGTCGGTGAAGGGGAACGCCGTCCTGCCGGTGCTGCTCGTCTCTTCCTTCTGTGGACTGGCGGCGTATATGGCGGGGCTGGCGGCATCCGGGCACATGGCGGAAATCGTGCTCGCCACCACGCCGCGCACGGTGGCGCTCGCCGGCGTGAAGACGCTGATCGTCTCGACCTCGTGGGTGCTGACCTACTGCGCGCTGCGGACGCTGCCGATCACTATCGCGACGCCAATCCGCGCCTCAGCCCCGGCGGTGGTGCTGCTCGTGGCTGTGTTCCTCTACGGGGAACGTCCATCGCCGTGCCAAGGCGTGGGCATGGCGCTCGTGTTCGCGGGCTACTGGGCGTTCAGCTGGGCGGGTCGGCACGAGGGTATCGACTTCCTGCGCAACAAGGCGGTGTGGTGCGCCGTGGGGGGCATGTGCTTCAGCGCGGCCTCCAGCCTGTGGGACAAGTACATCTTCCAGCTGCAGGGCATACCCGTGGAGCAGATGCAGTTCTGGTTCCAGATCGGGTTGGTGGCGGTCTACGCCGTGCTATTCGCGGCTAACGGCGTGGCGCGGATCGACCGCACGCCGTTCGCGTGGCGCTGGTCGATTCCCGCCGTGGGCGTGCTGCTGGCGTTTGCGGACTGGCTCTACTTCCACGGACTGGCGATTCCGGGCGTGCCGATCTCCGTGGGGTCGCTCATGCGGCGGTTCTCGGTGGTGATCACGTTCCTGCTGGGTGCGAAGTTCTTCCATGAGACGAACCTCCGCCGAAAGGGCTTGGCCCTCGCGGCCATCGTGGCAGGCATCGCGCTTATGGCGCTTTGACGGGAAAGTCGCGTCATTATGATCCCTGTTTTGGTATCATTTTGACATTTTTAATTTGGCAAATCGGCGTGACGATCTTCTAGCCGACGACGCGGGTTTTTGATATACTTTCATCGTGCTGGGCAACCGGCACAAGACATAGGTCGGGAACTGGCCGCAAGCCCACCCCCGACCGCATGACAGTTTAGCATCAACGCTAACAAGTCGTTCCTGCAAAATACGACCATATTTTCAATTCCGAACGACGTGTAAGTGGAGGTGCGCCCATATGGGCGTATTTTCTTTTACATGTATTCGGAATGGGCCTTTGGTCGGGCTTTGCAGGAATGCATGAGAAAGGATTGCGCCCATTTCTTTTGCATCGGGTACGGTGTCCGGCGGCTCACAATTGGGCGTAAAACCAAAGAAGGACACGCTGACATGAAAGTATTTGCCTCATGTATCCTTGTGGCCGCGTTGTCCGTTGGAGATACAGCAATGGGCGACACGTCGGCGCTGACGGCGGCGAAGCGAGCGAAGAAAGACGAGTTCTACACGCAACGCGTGGACATTGAGAATGAACTACGGCACTACAAGGCGCATTTCGAGGGGAAAGTGGTTCTTTGCAACTGCGACGACCCGCGCCAGAGCGAGTTCTTCAAGTACTTTGCCGAAAACTTCGAGAAGCTGAAACTGAAACGGCTCATTGCCACCTGTTACAAAAGTCAAGATGTCGACCTCTTTTCGCAGGGCGATTGTGAACGTGCGATAAAACAAGTGTACGAGGGCGACAAGAATGGTAACATGGTGGTGGACGATGACGAGGTGGGGGTTTTTGAACTGAAAGGCGATGGCGATTTCAGAAGTGTGGAATGTATTGAAATACTGAAGGAGGCGGATATTGTCGTTACCAATCCGCCATTCTCGTTGTTCAGAGAATACGTGGCGCAACTAGTGAAGTATGGGAAGAAGTTCCTTATCATTGGCAATCAGAACGCAATTACCTACAAGGAGATTTTTCCGCTTTTCAAAGAGAATAAAATCTGGCTTGGATTTGGTTTCCGTAGAAACTGTGCGCATTTCAAAAGTCGATATGTTGATGTTGCTACCGATGCAGATCATCGAGAGGGAATGATTCGCGTGTCTGGAGTGATGTGGTATACAAATCTTGATATTACGAAACGACACGAGTTGCTTCCCCTCTACAAGAGATATACGCCAGAAGAGTTTCCGCGATACGATAACTACGATGCCATTGAGGTCTCCAAGACCGCAGACATCCCGCTTGATTATGACGGCGTAATGGGAGTTCCAATCACATTTATGGACAAGTACAATCCAGATCAGTTTGAGATTGTCGGGGCGACTGAAAGCGAAGGCAAGGGTTTCTCCAATGGGTTGTGGGATGCCAAGAGTGGTGTGTCACAAGCAACGGTGAAAGGCAATCGGGTGTACAAACGAATCCTCATCCGCCGGAGGAAGCCGTGAGAGTTGTTCCGAACAGAGTTCTCTTTTTCTCCGAACCGTGGTTATGCGAGCCACGCAACGGGCGAGACGCCCGTCAATAAATCCTGACAATCCTGTTAATCCTGTCAAAAAAGAACCCTCAAGAAAGGACTCCAAGAATGACGATTGAACTGCACAAGGTCACGGTCCGCGAATTGGTGGAGGGGTATGTGGACGATGCCGAGACGGGCGTGCGCGGCTATGGCGGGCGGCTGGACATCCGTCCATCGTACCAGCGCGAGTTCGTGTACAAGGAGAAGGAGCGCAACGCCGTCATTTCCACCGTGATGAAGGGTTTCCCGCTGAACGTCATGTACTGGGTGAAGAAAGAGGACGGCACATTCGAGGTGATGGATGGCCAGCAGCGCACGATCTCGCTCTGTCAGTATGCGGCGGGCGACTTCGCGTGGGGCGAGCTGGATTTGGGCGCGAAGTACTTCCATCGCCAGCTGCCGGACGTGCAGCAGAAGTTCCTTGACTACGAGTTGATGGTGTATTTCTGCGAGGGAACGCCCTCCGAGAAGATCGACTGGTTCAAGGTGATCAACATCGCGGGGTTGAAGCTGACGGCCCAGGAGATGCGTAACGCCGTCTATTCGGGGCCGTGGGTGAGCGACGCGAAGCGGTACTTCAGCAAGCCCGGATGCGTGGCGCAGAAGATCGGCTCGCCGTACCTGAACGGGAGCGCGGATCGCCAGGAGTACCTTGAGACCGCGATCGAGTGGATGGTCAACTCGTCGAAGGATAAGGCCATCGAGGACTACATGGCCATTCATCAGGGCGACGGCGAGGCAACGGAGCTATGGCTCCACTTTCAAAAGGTGATCAACTGGGTACAGACGTTCTTCCCCAAGTATCGCAAAGAAATGAAGGGCCTTGAGTGGGGACGGCTCCACGAAGAGTTTTCGGGAAGGTCGTACAACCCTGCGGAATTGGAGCATGAGGTGTCCGAGCTCATGGAGGACAAGGAGGTGCAGAAGCGGAGCGGCATTTACGAGTTTCTGCTTTCAGGCCGCACACGCGGTGAGAGACTGAATCTCCGCACGTTTGACGATGACGACAAGCGCGCGGCCTACGAGCGGCAGAAGGGCGTCTGCCCGGTCTGCCACGGGCATTTCGATTACGGGGAGATGGAGGGCGACCACATCGTACCGTGGTCGAAGGGCGGCAAGACCGTACCGGAGAATCTGCAGATGCTCTGCCGCCGGTGCAACACCCTCAAAAGCGATAAGTTCTAATACGTTTTCACGGACATTTTATGGTCTTGCACCAAGGCGAGAAAAAAGATATAATTCTTTCAATCGAACATGTCGAGAAAGTAAAACATCAGTAACTGCAAGAAGGTGGTTTCAGTCGAAACACGAAAGGAGCAGAAGAATGAAAACCATTCCCTCTAACATGATGCCGCATGCGAGAAGTCAGCACGTACACAAGGTAATGCTTGTTTGCGCGTTGCTTGCAGTCGGTGTTGCATGGGGTGGAAGCGTGCTTGAAGATGCCGCTTTCAAGCTGGACTTGCGCGGCGACGCGAACGCGAACGGGTTTCTGGATCAGGGCGAAATCGGCAATGCCTACGACTTCTCGGCGACCTCGCCCACGTATTTCTTCTACGGAGGCAACGGTACCAGTAACGGCGCGACCGTCGGCTACAGCACTGACAAGTACGGACGGCTGCCGCAGCAGCTGGATATGCGGGTGACCAACCCGTTCTATCCCTACACCACCAACACGCAGACGTGCCTCTACTTCTATCAGGACAGATACACCAATGCGAGCGACGTGGTGTACATCGCCCGTTCAGGCGTCACCATGGCCGGTGCAGCTGTCACGGGCGACGTGATCACGATCTATGCCCGATTCCGCTGGGACGGGGCGACATGTAGCCCCAACACGCTAGTGTCGAATGGTTTTACGGCCTGGACAACGGCTGGACTACTCCTCTATCTTGATGATAATGGCCAAATCGGCGGGCTTACGGACGCTAGTATGAAAGGCTGTGGCCTTTCGGCGACGAAGGGCGAGTGGACCGACGTGTTCATGACGGCATCGAACATCGTGGTCAATGGAGCCAACAAGGCAGACGTCACGTTCAACGTGTGCAAGACGCCTGCGCACGCGAATGATGCAACGGAATTCAAGCCACCTGTCATCAGCACGGCGAAAATGCAACTCTCTCCGATGAACATCCCGTCTGGGCGGCCGTTGAGTCTCGGTTGCTACTTTGGTAACAACACGGCAGGCTACGCTACCTGGTCATCCAGCAATCCGCGCGCGTTCATAGGGGCGCTCGCGGACGTGATGATCTGGCGGCGCGCGCTCACGAAGGACGAGATGTGCGAAGTGATGGCGGGCCAGCACGGCGCGAAGTGGATGGTGGGGGCGAAGAACGGCTCGTCGAACGAGTTTGGCGACGCGGCGCCTGAGAACGTGTTCGAGCCGGAGAAGATGCCGTGGCGGAAGATGCGCAAGTCGCTGACTGCGGCGAATCCCACGCTCACGCTCAAGTCGCCCCTGCCGGCGGTGGAGACGAACATGCCGATGATCTTCACTGTTTCGCCCATCCTGCAGGGCACGGCGGCAAGCTGCCCCGTACAGCTCGCCGTCAACGGGAATGCCGTCGGTACGTTTGACCTCGCGATTCCCTCGAAGCGCAACATGGCAATCCCCAAGTCGTTCTGGAAGAGAGACGCGAACGGAAATGTGACGGTGACGCTCACGCGTACTGAGACGACCGGTACGCTGCTCATCGATTCTCTGGCGCTTTCCGGGTCATGGCAGATTTCGCCGGAGGATAAAAAATCTGGAGGTCTGAAGGATCAGCGGATCAATACGGACTATTACTTCGCGGGCGATCCGGTCGAGGGCCATGCCACAGCATCAGATTCGGTGGGGAATGCCCGCACGAACTTTACGTTCGGCGTGTGGATGCCGGCCGGCAGTGCCGCGCGCAACGGCTGGCGCTTCACCATGCGGATCATCAACTGCTATACGCATACGGGGAATCTCGACGACATTGTCTTGAAGCTCTCCGTGAACGATGAAGTTCTGGCGACACGCTGGGGCCTTGGTGTCAACGACTACTTCGACGTAGATATTCCGGCGGGAACACTTGTGGACGGCATGAACTGGCTACGGTTCACGCAGACCTCGCCGGTGACCGGCTCCGGCACATCGTACAACATATTTGACTTCTGGCGCATGACCTTGATACCGCCCGCCGACGGCACCTGCATCATCATAAGGTAGCTGCGGATTCTTGCGTTTCCTGCTCGATTCTCTGATTACGGAGATTCCGTCATTACGGCATGAACAAGAGCAGGACTCAGATGGCATTGGGAATGAGACTATATCCCTTTCTCGTTATCAGTATGTTTTGTGTGCTCCAGAAATCTGCTGCCATGGCGGACACGGAGCGGTATGCGCGGCCGAGCGATGCGGAACTGCGCTGCACAACGAAGGAAATCTATCTGGCCGGGGGCTGCTTCTGGGGAACAGAGCACTACTTCAAGATGATCCCGGGCGTCGTGGACACGGAAGTGGGGTACGCCAACGGCGTCACGGAGAATCCCACGTACAAGGAAGTCTGCTCGGACAAGACCCGCTTCGCTGAGACGGTGCGCGTGGTCTACGATCCCGGGAAGGTGGGGTTGCGCTTCCTTCTCGAAATGTATTTCAAGGCCGTCGATCCCGTCAGCGTCAACCGGCAGGGACACGACGTCGGCTCGCAGTACCGAACCGGCATCTACTACGTGGACAAGGGCGATATCCCCGTCATCGACGAGGCGTGGCGCGCCGAGCAGGCGCGTCACGCGCAGCCTTTGGCCGTGGAAAAGCTCCCGCTCGTCAACTTCTACGCGGCAGAGGAATACCACCAGGACTATCTTGAGAAGAACCCGCGCGGCTATTGCCATCTGCCCGCCGCGCTCTTCAAGCTTGCCCGCGAGGCAAAACCCCAACGGGCGCAATAAATTGCGCCCCTCCCGTGGTAAAGCCCCAATGCGGGAGGGACACAACTTGTTGTGTCCGCCATTTCCGTCCCGGTGCAAGTGCCGCCGGTGTGATTTTTCGCTTCAAGAACGGGGTGGAATGTGGTATGATATCGCCGTGTGAAAATTTGTGAAAGGATCTGCGGTATGAAGAGAGTGTTCATTGTGGCGAGTCTCGCGGTGGTTGCGACGCTTCGGGCATCGGTGACGCTCACGTCGCTCACGGGATCGCCCAACGTACCGGGCACGGCCACGTTCGCCGTCAACGCGGGATCGTCCGCGCGCGAGCTCTGGTGCGCGTGGGGCGACTCCGACAAGGGACCGTCCTTCGCGGCCTGGCCGAACAACGAGCGCGTCTGCACCGTGCCGGCCGGCGCGACGACCGTGACGTCGAAACTGCCGTCGGGCGCGCGACGGGGCGCCGTGGCGCGGTTCTTCCTCTTCCCCACCGGAGGGACCTACCCCATTTCCTACCTCGTCACCTCCGGCGCGCAGGCCATCGACACGGGCATCGTGCCCGACCCTACGCTCAAGATATCAGCGGAACTTGAGCTGGAGGATGTGCAGACCTTGCAGCAGCGCGCGTTCGGCGTGGACGACAACAACCCCTGCACCGTTGTCGCCTACATCAACAACTCGTCCTACTGGGCGTGGGCCTTCCAGGACAACTCGGGTAACTGGTACAGTACCGGCATCGACCCCGAGCCGTGGCGTACGGTCATCACGTTGGACGGTCCCAACAACCTCGCTTCGTTCGCCATGGCAGGAAGGGAGACTCGGCGGTTCACCATCGGCACGACCCGCACGAAGACCGGCACCGTGACGATGTCGTTCTGCGCTTCGCACCAGCCGAGCGGGGACTATAGGTTCTTCATGCAGGACGGCCGTTTCTACGGCGGCACGCTTTCCACCGACACGGCTGGCGCGCACGTCTACGTGCCGTACGTGCAGAACGGCGTGGCGGGCGTGAAGGACACGGCCACGGACGCCTTCATCCCCCACGCGACGGGCACAAGCCCGTTCGGCATGGGCGGGCGCATGGACGCGACGGGCGCGGAGGCGGGCGACCTCGTACACCTCGCGAAGCTGCGCACGGGCGACGTGTGGAGCGACGCCCATTACATCTTCAACTTCGATACCGACCTCAACGGCGACGGCGCCGTGCAGGCGGGCGAAATCCGCAACGCGCTCGCGTTCGGCTCGACGAACCAGAACGGCTCGGCCGTGAATCTCAATCATACGTTGGTCATCGCCCCCGACGGCTGCAACAAGCTGGCGTGGAAGACGGCGGACCTCCCGATGCCGAGCCGCGGCCTCACGAAGACGGGCGGCACCTATCTTGACTTCCCGGCGAACGTGCAGGAACTCTCCGGAAAGACAAACACCTGGCGCAACGGCATCAAGTTCACCGGCAACATCACCGGTTCGGTTACCGTGGTCGCGCGCGTCCTCGTGCGCAACTTCTCCTACAGCAACCTCGGCAACGCGACGGCCATCTTCTACAACAACGGACTCGACTGGAACAAGGCGTTCGGCTCCGAGTTCGGCTTTTCCGCCAAGACGGGCATGACAGCCAATCCGGGACGCCTCTACTGCATCCAGGGCAACCACGGTTTCGCGGTGGACGACAACATTCCCATCTACACGAACCGCTGGTACGACGTCGCCTACAGCATGAAGAACGTCGGCAACGGGCGGTGCGACGTGACGTTCGCGGCGATGGATGCGCGCCGTGCCGACAACACCTGCACGGGCCTCGTGTTCTTTGTTGTCCGACAGGAGACCGGATGCTTCACGAACGAGACGTACTATGCGGAGAAGGATCGCCTAACCCGCATCGGCGGCGAGGATCTTGGCGGCTGGTCGCGCGGCGGCGACAGTTCCGCCCAGGGCGCGAAAGGCTTCAACGGCAGCATCCAGCGTATCGCCGTGTGGCGGCGCGCGCTCTCGCGCGACGAGATCGCCGAGGCGTTCGTGCAGATGCCGCCGCTTTTCCGCGTGGGTACGGAGAACGGATCTTCCGCCGAGTTCGGCGCGGCGGACGAGACGCCGGACGCGATCAACGCCGACTTCGACCCGTGGTACCGTTTCCGAGGTACGCTCTCGGCGGCGAAGCCGGCGGTGACGATCAACTTCACGCTCCGCACCGAATCGCACCTCGTTCCGTACGTCCTGCGCGTCAAGGCCGCGCCGGGCACGGGCGATACCGTCCTCGCGCCGTACGTGAACGGGACGGCGCTCGGCTCGAAGCGGATTGCGGCGGGCGGCAGCCAGATGTGGTTCGTCCCCACGCGGCTGCTCGCGTCGGGCGCGGCGACGTTGCGGCTCGAGCGGACGGGCGGCACGGCCTCGGCGATCGCGTTCGACGTGGTGGAGCTGAATGGCTCGGCGGCGATCGGGTCGGACAACGATGGCACCGGCGAGTTCACGCAGGAAGGCAAAGTGCAGCACCGCATGTGGGCCGGGCAATGGAACTGGAAGCGCTACCAGCGTGCGATCATCGGCGGCAACGATGTCCAATACTGGCAGCGTACCGGCCACTACTTGTTCTGGGTGCCGCCGGAACTGGTGGAGGGCTACCAGTTCCGCTACACGTCGAAGATCGTGGGGCAGGGCGCAAGCAAGCCTGACGACCTCGTGGCCCAATACGGCTATACGAAGTACCGGTGGCCGTACACGGTATGGATGAACGGAAAGGAGTTCTTCACCACGGAGGGCTCGCCGGACGGGACGCGCATCGACAAGACGTTTGAACCGGGCACGCTTCAGCCGGGCTGGAACACGGTCTGGTGGGAAGGGCACGGCGAGGGTACGTACTGGGGCGGCGTGGACTTCCACAAACTGGAGGTCATCGACCGTCCGCACGGTACGATGTTGCTGATCAGATGAAAGTAAAAGGAAGCGCAGAATGAGAAGCACGAGTTTCCTGGTAGGTTTATTCGTTGTCGCGGCAAGCGCGACGGCGGCGACGGTTTCCGTGAGCGGTTTCAAGGGAACCGTGTACAGCCCCGGCGAGGCGACGCTCGCGTTTTCGGGTGTCTCTGCCGCGCAGGACGTGTGGGTGGCGTGGGACGACGTGGACAAGGGCGATGACATGTCCGCGTGGGCGCAGAACGAACGTCTGGGCACGATCGCCGCCGGCGCGACCTCCGCCTCCTACAAGTTGCCGCCGGACGCGCGGCTGGGGCGCGTGGCGCGGTTCTTCCTCCTTTCGTCGGGCGGCTCGTATCCGGTGGAGTACGTCCGTTGCGATGGCAAGCAATTCATCAACACGGGCGTGTTTCCCGACCCGCACGTCGCATTGAGCATGGATTTCAAGCTGAACAGCGTCTGGCCGAGGCAGCAACGCAATTTCGGCGTGAACAACTCCGCCTACACCTTCGCCTCCTACATCAACGGTTCCTCCCTGTGGGCATGGGCGGCGAAGGACGGCGAAGGCAACTGGTCCTCTTCCGGCAACATGGTGTCCCTGCTGCGGACGAAGATCACGCTCGACATGCACAACGACATGTATACGATCGACGTGGACGACGTGGAGCTGGACTACACGTACAAGCCGACCACCGTCACGTCGGTCCGCAACGGCCAGACGAAGACGGGGAACTGGCCCATCGCGCTGATGGCCGGCATGGCGAACGCCGCCGGCACCTCGGCAAACAACAACGCCCACCTGAACTGCTACGGCACGACCATCTCGCTCACCAACGTCGTGGTGCGCAACTTCACGCCGTACGTTTCAGTCGGCGTGGCAGGGCTGTTGGATACGGTTAACAACACGTTCTACCCGAGCGCCACGGCGAACGAGCTCTTTGCCGGCGGCCGCCACGAGGGCGTCTCGGGCGCGACGGCGAGCGAGCCG
>Ga0310690_10011446_pt1 | contig 10943 bp, 8 predicted proteins | sample AusTroGonzalo_MG_2_FD_207661 | JGI IMG/M metagenome (GOLD analysis project Ga0310690, IMG submission 207661) | Bovine rumen microbial communities from tropical cattle in Woodstock, Queensland, Australia - Gonzalo_04 (v2) (version 2) | ecosystem: Host-associated > Mammals > Digestive system >...
CGTGTCGGGGAAGGCACCCTGGTAAGCATAGATGTCAGCACCTTCTACAGAGAAGCCAGTGGGATGGCACATGAAGATCATGCTGTTGGGCTTGGCGTTCATGTACACACCTTCCTGGACATCATCGCCTTCGTCGAAGTCCTCAACGGGCTCGATGTAGAGTGCGCTGCTGGAGCCGACTGCGTCGTTGTTCCATGTGACGAGGCTATGGCCGGAGTTCTGTGCGTGGAGATAGACGGGCTCTTCGTAGTAACCCTGTCCCTTGAGGTTGCGTGTCTCGATGATTACCTTGCCGTAGCCGACTGCACGTACGTTGAAGAGAGCCGGTGTGAGGCCGAGTGTGAGGTTCGTGCTGCGAGCTGCGCCGCTGAGGTAGAGGCCGCTCTTGTGCTGGATGGCAAATGCGCTGTCGCCCTGAGCCACGAAGCGGAAGGCAATCTGGTCCATCTCGTTGATGATGTCTTCGTTGATGAAGCGTACAGCCTGGCCGATGGTGACATCTTCGAGGGCATTGAAGGATACGAGTTCCTGGTCGTCGCCTTCTCCTTCGATGCTGGCAGGTGCAGCATAGTTTTCATAGAGGTCGCCGAGGGTTGCATTGGTTGCGTTGGCCTTGCTCCATCCGTGAGCTTCGAAGTTCTCGAGGCTGTCGTACTTGAAGGCATACCACTTGCCGGCTTCAACAGGATTGGCTGCAGCAAAGATGTCGCTTGCGCTGTTCTTGATGGCCTCGGTGTAGGCATCAATCTGGGCCTGGTCATAGACACCGCCCTTGAGGTAAGCCTTAGCCTCTTCGATTGTGTTTGCAAAGGTGCTGACGTTGCTGTCCTCGCTCCAGAAGCCAGGGTTCTCGCCTACGGCAACCAGTTCGGTGACGTCCTTGTTGGCATTGATGGCAGCAGCCATGTCGCTCAGGTTGACCAGCAGGGGCTTGAATGCGTCGAGGGCAGCCTTGAGGGTGTTGTAGTCTTCTATGCTCAGGTCGTCCAGGTCAACAGCCTTCGCGTGAACGAGTGCGGAGTCGATGGCAGCTGTGACGCTTTCGTCGAACTTGCTCCACTGTGTGTAGCCGTCGATGGTCTGGTTGTAGAGATTGAAGTAAGCGAAGTGACCGTATCCGCGACCTGTTGTCGTGCCGTCGATGTAGAAGCGGAAGAACCTGTAGCCTTCCTCTTCTTCGATGGTGAGGCCGTTGGAGTATATCTGCTGGCCCGACGATGTGTTGCTGGAAAGGTCGAATGTGCCGATGTTGTTCCAGCCTTCTTCGTCTGCATTCTCGAGGGCATCTTCGTCGTTAGTGCCAAATACGCCAAGCTTGGTGATGTGGTCGTTGGCGACTGCGCGGCGAATCACGCGGCATTGGATGGTGCCGCTGACGGGGCCTTGCTCTTCGGTGAAGGCTACCTGGAAGTAGTGGTCGTGGTTCTGCTTGTTGCCTTCCTGCCATGTGCTATGCCAGAAGGTGTCGGTGGCTTCGCTGAGGACATTGGCAAAGCTTCCTTCCGTGGGATCGGTGAAGGGGCTGCTGAACTGGTCTGTGGAGGTGATGAGGGCAGCGCTGCGCTCTGTGATGTACTGGTCGTCCTTTGTCTGTGCGATGGCAGCCTCAGTCTCGGCGATGGCATCCTGGAACATGGAGACGAGCAGCTCGTGGTTCTTGATGGGGGCGTATGCCTCGACGAGCGTCTGAACCTCTTCGTCGCTGACGGGCTCCAGAATCCACTGGCTGGCACCTGCAGCTGCTTCCCAGCCCACGATGTTGCTGGCCTTGCCTGCGCCGCTGCTGTGACCGTTACAGTGCAGGTATGCGCGATTGCCGCCCGTGCTGGGCTTCATGGCAACGACAATCTTGTCGTTCTCTCTGCGCTCGATGAACTCGAAGAGCAACTCTGTCTCGCTGTCGGCAGTCAGGGTGGCCTGAGTGCTCTGCGAGCAGGTGGCCAGGATGCCGTCCGTGGCGATGTTCATCATCTGGATGAAGCCTGTCTCCGTGTTGTTGGTCATCTTCCAGAGGTAGCGGCAGTCTGTGCTGTCCAAGTTTGCCCACATGGCCTTGCCCTCCAGTGTGGCGTACATGGCCTTGGTGGGGTTGGTGGTGATTTCCTCGAAGATTTCCTGGTCGTTCTCGTCGTATTCGCCGGTTGATACTCTTTCGGTGTTGGTCCATTCCAGTGCGCTGACGATGCGGTAGTTGCCGTCGGCGATGGTGAGCTTCACGTACGTTTCCATGAGGGCTGCATAGGCATCTTCGATGTTCTTGATGAGCTCGTAGATTTCCTCTGCCGTAGCCTCAACCTCTTCGGTGAGAATCTGTTCGGCCATATCTATGTATTCCGTGAAGAGCTCCAGCTGTTCGTCGGTGAAGTTGTACTGGCCGATGTCTGTGCCTTGCTTGGCTTTGAAGGGGTCCTGGCCATATTCTGTATAGTCCTGATACCGACCGTAGCAAGCGTTGAGGCGAGCCTTTGCGAGCACCATCTCTGAGGACTCTATGAGTTCGATGGGGTAGATGGTGAAGTCGTTGTTGCCACCTGTGTAGTCGATTTCGCCGGAACCCCAAGTGGCCATTGTTCCACCAGAACCGTTCTGGTCAACACGGGCACCCATGTTCCAGACATTAACGCCAATGTGCGTTGCCTCGCCATTGATGTTATAGACGTTGAAGAAGGCTGCACCGCTCTCTGTGGCAGAGGTGGTGAGGTCGCTCTTCATGTAGTTGCCCGTACCGAACTGGATTCTGAACTTGCCCTCTTCGTCGGTGGAGAGGAAGCGAACCAGATACTGGGCTTTTTCTGATGCGAAGTCATCGTTTGAAATGACTCCTACGCCTTGTGACATGTAGGCTTTCTCTCCTGCGCCCTTGTCTTCCCAGTAGCCGCCGCCCTGGGTCGTATAGACGCGCTTGTTCCATACCAGATACCACTGGGTATCGGGTGTCATGACCTCTGCTGCTTCCTGAGCGATGCTTATGGTCTTCAGCTGAAGTTCTTCCAGTTGTGCACCAGCGGGAAGTGCAACCAGCGTCAGAAGCAGAGTTGCCATGAATGTTGTAATTTTCATTTTCATGTGTGGTTTTGTGTTTGGTTAATAAAAAAAGTTAATGATGTTGTTTTATGTTTAAGTGGAATATCTGCGTGCTAAGGTACGGCTTTCTTTCCATATTATAGTAAAGAGTGTGGGGAGGAAGCCTGCCTTTTATGGATATTTAACTTTTAGCTATTCTGCCAGACAGCCGTCGAGAAGTGTGGCAAGGGCTTCCTTGTCGAGGTTCTGTCCGATGAAGACCAGCTTCTGCATCCGGTCGCCATACTTGTCGTCCCAGTCGCGGCGCAGGTTGGCATCGCGCTGTTTCATGGCTTCCAGCTCGGCAGCGGGCATGGTGGCGTACCATTGTCCCACGTTCTGCAGCTTCACCTGCTTGCCTGCCTGTTCGAAGAGATAGCAGATGTCTTCCTCGCCAGCGAAGTAGCAGATGCCTTTTGCACGGATGATGTTCTTCGGCCAAAGTCGGGCCACGAAGTGGTCGAACTCGCCAAGACTCATCGGTTCGCGGCGGTAATAGACGTAGGTGCCGATGCCATATTCCTCGGCTTCGCCCTCATCGTGGTCGTGGTCGTGATGATGGTGTTCATGCTCGTGATGATGCTCGTGATGCTCGTGGTGGCTCCCCTCCTCCTCGGGGGAGGGGGCTGCCTCTATCTCCCTAATCCACGTTGCGCTGGTTGCCACCTTTTCATAGTCGAAGAGATTGGTGTTGAGGAGCTTGTCAAGCTCCACGTCGCCATAGTTGCAGGGGATAATCTGTGCCTTGGGCTGTATGCCGCGGATGATTTGGCGGATGCGCTCCAGCTCGTGCGGCTCCACGTCGTCGGCCTTGTTCAGCAGGATGATGTTGCAGAACTCGATTTGCTGGATGACGAGGTTCTCGATGTCCTCCTCGTCGATGTGCTTGTCCGTGAGGCTTGTGCCGCAGTCGAACTCGTCCTTGAGCCTAAGGGCATCCACGACGGTGACGATGCAGTCCAGGCGGGGCAGGCCGTTCTGCGTCACCTCGGGTGCCATGCGCGCCATCTCGCAGATGGTCTGTGCGATGGGCTCCGGCTCGCAGATGCCGCTGGCCTCGATGACGATGTAGTCGAACTTCCTGAGGGCGATGATATCGTAGAGCTGCTGCACCAGGTCCATCTTGAGCGTGCAGCAGATGCAGCCGTTCTGCAGGGCCACGAGGCTGTCATCTTGTCCGCCCACGATGCCGCCCTTCTGGATGAGGTCGGCGTCGATGTTCACCTCGCCAATGTCGTTGACGACGACGGCGAAGCGTATGCCGCGGCGGTTCGTGAGGATACGGTTCAGCAGGGTTGTCTTGCCGCTGCCCAGATAGCCCGTGAGCAGCAGGACGGGAACGGAGTGGTTTATCATAGTGAAGAGTTATGAGTTAAGAGTTAAAAGCGGAGGCAAAGGTATGGAAAATAATGGAGAATGGAAAATCCTGCGCGCAAGAAAAGCACGTTTTGATGTCCAAGTATCTAAAAAAATGTAGTTTTTACTTGTTTGTTGCAAAGAAAGTGTTAACTTTGCACACAAAACGCTACAATATCCGACAGGCTGAGCGTGCTGGCTGGTTTCCCGTCGGCAGGCCTCAAAACCCAGACCGCAAGGAAGAAAACCTATTTTCATGACGTGAAAATACATTTTCATATCGTGATAATATTTTTTTCAAAGCGAGAAAATATATTTTCAAAGCATGAAAATAATAAATGAAACTAAGATATGCCGAAAATCCTGCTCGTGATGGCTGCCTGCGTTGCAGCCATTCCGTCCGGGCACAAGTGCCAGACTGTTGCAGCGAGGCACGTTTCGTTTGCAATCGTAACGCATTAACATTATTTAACGTACCTCTGCGCGCACATGATGACATTTTTATATAAATTTGTGGCAGTGATGATAAAAAAATGCATGAAAGTTTAACAAATATAACCCCTTTTTATTAACCAAAACACAAACAACATGAAAAGAAACAAACTCTTATCATTGTTCGCCGCAGCACTGATGATGCTGGGTGTACACAACGCCAATGCAACAGCCATCATTTATGTGGAGGATTTGGAAGTTTCAGCTGGTATGCAAGCTACACTATCCTTCCAAATGGAGAACACGGTTCCCATTCGCGGCTTCCAGTTCGACCTCTATCTGCCCGAAGGCATTACCGTTGTGAAGAATGCAAAGGGACGCATCCAGGGAGCACTTAACAGCAATCGCCTGCCAGAAGACGACGAGCACACACTGACAATACAGGAACAGGGTGACGGTGCCATCCGTTTCCTCTGTGGCTCACTCTACGATGAGACGTTCACGGGCAACGAGGGCGAAATAATCACGTTGCAGATAAATGTAGCAGAAACCATGAAAAATGGCGATTATCCTGTTGTCCTAAAGGATGTGAAGCTGACTGAAACAAATACAGATAATTATTATTACACGGATGTTGTGGAGTCAACGATCAAGGTTATTGGTGGCACTGGTATAACTGGCATTCTTGAGGGTGGCAATACTCCTGCCATCATCTTCAACCTTGCTGGCCAGCGCATCAGTAATATGCAAAAGGGCATCAACATCGTGAACGGCAAGAAGATACTCAAGTAATTGAGTACCTGAAGAGCTAAAGGTAGCAATACTACCTTAGTATAACATCAACGGCAGCGATAACTTCGTATGAGGTTTATCGCTGCCGTTGCTTTTTCCTCGTCGCAATTCTCATTTTGTTGCCGCTTCTTGTTTGATTAACAACATTTAACGCCTCTTCGCACATGAATGTGCGTAATTAATACTATATTTGCGCCCGAATTGTATAAACTAACGAAGGATAGATAAAACTCTTAAACTTTAACACATAAATTTTTTAATCAAACAAAACAAAATGAAAAAGAAACTACTAAGTTTGTTTGCTGCCTTTGCAATGGCAGCAACAGTTTCTGCACAGGTAGGCTACACCTACGACAGTGCTTCCAACAGCAATTTCCAGAAAGCTTTTGATGGAGACACGAACTCTAAGTTCGAAGGTAACAACCTTGCTGGCAACTGGCTGATTATCAAAACTACTGACAGTCAGCCCCATGTCGTAAAAAGCTATGCCATTACGACCCACGATGATGGAAGCTGGCCAAACCGTGCTCCCAAGACATGGACGCTTGAAGGCTCTAACGACAAGTCGAATTGGACTCTTATTGACAAGGTGACAAACGACCCTATCCAAAACCAAAACTACACTACGTTCACCTTTAATGGCCATTTCAACTTTAATGCTTACACCTATATCCGTTTCACCATGCTCACCATGAAGGGTACGGGTTGGACACAGATTGGCGAGTTTGCTGTGACGGATGTTGCAGAGGCCGAATTAGAGTCCTTCCGTGCAGGCAAGAAGACTGAATACCAATCGAAGCTCACAGGTTTACAGACTGAAGCTAATAACTTTATGTCGACATTGGGCGAAGATGACCCTTGGACACAGGAGTACAACTCTTTAGTAAATAATACACTGCCCAACTTATTAAATTCAACGACAGACTTCAACTACGGAAAATTCAATGATGCCGATAGATTTGTATCATTGAAAAACCAATTCACAGGTAGTAATTACAGTGCCATTGATGGCACTGCAACATGGGGCGACGGTCATTGGACTCAGTTGTTCGACGGTAAGGATGGCAGAGAAGGCAGGGCTGGCACCAAGTGGGGGGCGCACTTTGCAAGCGACGATGCAAAGCAGTATGTTATTTTCCGCGTGAAGGCTGCCTTCAAGCCTTTCTTCTACAAACTTGTAACTGGTGGTGACACCAAAACCTATAAGGGACGTAACTGGAAGACGTGGAATGTCTATGGTGGAAACTTCGATACCTTAGCAGATGCCACATACGATCTTTCCAAGTGGACAAAATTGGATGCAAGAGTAGATATTACTGAAGAGTATTTGCCCTTCGAGAACAATTATCCTGCTTCCTTCAACTTCAATCAGTATCCCGAAGGCTTGCCCGAAACATACTATTACTATATGGTAGAGATTGTTGATTCATATACAAGAAGTCAGGGTACTCAGATGAATGAGATGGCTCTCTGCACTCAGGAAGAGTTCGAGGCTACTCGCGCTCCGCTGGTAGCAGAGTTCGATGACTTTGATACCACAAGACCTATTGAGCCTGATTATGAAGATGATTTGACACAATTCAATACTGTGTTTGCAGAACTAAAGAACACTGCAGATGCAGTGCAACTGACAAAGCTGTTCAACCAATGTGTTGCCCTCCGAACTCTTCTTGAGGCTAACATGGACTGGGTAGAATTTAACGCAGAGGTGGCACTTGTTGAAGGTGTATATCAGTTGGGTTCAGCTGCAAATTTGGCTTTCTTCTCTACCATCGTTAATGAAGGCAGGGGCAACCTGAATGCTGTTTTGACTGCCGACGTTGATATGGATGGTGTTGCAATGGCTCCCATCGGTACACCTGATATCCCATACACTGGCAGCTTTAATGGTCAAGGATATGCTGTCAAGAACTACACCTACAACCATTCAGATGAGGGCAATGTAGGTCTGTTCGGCTATATCAGTGGTGCTACCATTCAGAATGTAATGCTCAAGGGTGCTAACATCAACGGTAATGCCAATGCCGCTGGCCTTGTAGGTAATGCACAGAATGGTTCTGTGATTCAGAACTGTGCCGTGCTGAACACCTATGTTGAAGGTCGTGACCACGTTGCTGCCATTGCCGGTAATCTGGCAGGTGGCTCGGCTGTCCGCAACAACCTCTCCGATGCAGACATCTACTCTCGCTCTTTCCAGGCAGGCGGTATGGTTGGTACTGTCCTTTCCGGAGCTATCGTAGAGAAGAACCTCTTCACAGGAACGGTGAAGTGCAACGGCGGCAATGCCAGCGGTCTGGTATCGCTGATTGATGCTGACGACGCTAATCCTACCATCAAGAACAATGTTGTGGCTGCTGTTAGTGTAGAGGGCGGTACCACATTCACTTTGGTCAATAACAGTGGCGGCCGCGCTGCTACATACGCCAACAACTTTATCCTCGATACCACTGTCTACAGCACTGGTGCAAAGAGCGTGTCCAACGAGAATGACCAGAACGGCAAGCAGATATCGTTGAGCGAAGCTACTACACCAGAGTTCTTTGCAGAAACACTTGGTTGGGACATGACCAATGACTGGCAGTTTGTTGCAAGAGGTGTATTCCCAGTACTGGCTTGGATGGAAGCTGTAGTTCCTACAGAGACCATTACTGTTACCAGTGCTGGCTACGCAACTTACTTTACACAGAACGAACTGGACTTCTCAACTCTTGAACCAACTGTTAGTGCATACGTTCCTCAGGTAGTCTCTGGAAGCAAAACGTACGTTCATCTTGAGCCTATCACTTATGTTCCTGCTAATTTTGGTATTATCATCAAGGCTGCAGAAGGCACCTACGACATTCCATATTCCGCGATTCTGACAAAGGAAATATCCAATGACCTCAAGGAAGCTCCTGCTGAATTTGTCGCTAACGGCAACCAGTACATTCTGGCTAACGGCTCTGAAGGTATCGGCTTCTATAAGGCTGAGGGCACTATTACCGAAGGCAAGGGCTACATAGAGGTTGTTGACGCAGGCGTGAAGGCTCTCTTCTTCGTAGAAGACGATGCAACAGGCATTAAGGACATTAACGACCTTAAGGACTCTAACGATGTTATCTACAACCTCGCTGGCCAGCGCATCCAGAAGATGCAGAAGGGCGTGAACATCGTAGGTAACAAGAAAGTGTTGAAGTAAACAGACCCTCCCCGACCCTCCCATAAGGGAGGGAGAGGGGGCTGTCATTTCATTCTTATTTCTTAATTGTTAATTCTTAATTACTTTAGACAATGAAATACGTTAAACCATCAATCAAGGTAGAAGAGGCTCTGGCAGCTCAGATGCTGGCAGAAAGCCTGGTTATCAATAAAGACGTTACTGTTGACGGTAGCGCGGCCCTTACCAAGGAGGATGCTGCTTGGGATATCTGGGACGAAGAATAGCCTCACCCCTCACCTCTCTCCCAAAGAGAGGGGAACCAAAAGCAATCCCCGAGGTGCAAGCGCACTTCGGGGATTGCTGTCTATATGACTTATAGGATTTATGGGGTGCAAAGCCTAATTCCGATTTCCGTGATGCCTGGCATCACTTCGTGCCTCATAAGGTGATGGATGCGTACGGTGGTTCTATGGCCTTTCTTCATGCGGAAAGGTAAATGCAGCGACTCGTATTGGTGATAGTTAACGCCTTTGTTTAAGGCATTGCCTTCGGCATCGACTAGGGCGTAGTGAATGGTGTCGCATCGGCAAATCTCTCCTGCCTCGCCTGCTTGCTCCACGGCAAGCACAATGTCGCGATAACCAAGATGTGCCGCTGTACGAAGCCCTATGAAGAGTGTGCCGCTGATGTCCTCTTTGACTTCCGGTAGGTCGAAGCATACCGTGTCGCACCGCTCCCAACCCTCTTTGGGCAAGGGCTTGTAGTTATGGAACACCGTGCCATCGGTGCAAGAAGCAAGCAACATGCCAATCAAGGAAAAGAGAAACGGATGATACCTCATATCTTGTCAAATAATTCTAGCAACGGAATTAACGAATTAAACGGATTGTATGATGTGGTTTTATGGGCTGTGGGTATAATCCGTCAAATCCGTTTAATCGGTTGTCTTATATAAGAATTATGTGTTGTCTTGATGATGCTGTTGTTTGTTCTTGTGCTTCTTCTTCCGTTTCTTTTTGTCGAAGCGGTTGAGGTCCTCCTGAGTGGCAAGGTCAACGGGACGTTCTGGTTCGCGGCGTCCGCCTTCTTCGAGCGAGAGGGGTTTCTCGCCGCGCTGGTTCATCTCGATGACGGACTTTGCACGCTCGGCACTTATCGTGACGAGGTTTGCGGCGTTGCGCTTGTCGGTGGAGTAGGTGACAAGCTGAGCCAGAATGTCTGTCTTGAAATGATAGTACTCTGAGTCTTGCGTGTAGAGAATCATGTCGCGCGGTGGCAATTGTCGGAAGCATTCAACATACTGGTCAACCTCGTAGTTCATGCAGCACTTCAGTTTGGCACATTGTCCTGCCAGTTTCTGCGGGTTGAGGCTAAGGTCTTGGAATCGTGCAGCTCCTGTGCCGACGCTCTGGAAGTTCTTGAGCCATCCGGCACAGCACAGCTCACGCCCGCATGGGCCAAAGCCGCCGATGCGTCCTGCCTCCTGGCGTGCGCCAATCTGCTTCATCTCGATACGCACATGGAAAGTGTCGGCCAGCACCTTGATGAGTTGGCGGAAGTCAACACGGCCGTCGGCAATGTAATAGAAGATTGCCTTATTGCCGTCGCCCTGATATTCCACGTCGCCTATCTTCATTTCGAGGCCAAGGTCTTTGGCTATCTGTCGGCTCTGTATCATCGTGTCGTGTTCCCGAGCCTTCGCCTCGGCGTAGCGTTCCATGTCGCCCTCCTTTGCCAGACGGTATATCTTGCGTATCTCCTCGTTGGCCTTAAGGTTGGCATGTTTCATCTGAAGGGGAACGAGCTTGCCCGTAAGGGATACCACACCAATGTCGTGACCGGGATTGGACTCTACGGCCACGATGTCGCCCTTCTTGAGAGGCAGGTTGTCGCTATTGTGGTAGTAAGCCTTTCGTGTGTTCTTGAACTGCACCTCAACCAGGTCCGTGACCTCGCTATTGCCGGGCACGTCGGCCAGGTAGTCGTAGGTGTTGAGTTGGGCGTAGTGCCCTGTATTGGCGCTCTGGGCAGCGAATCCGTGCCCGCGGTCACCACTGATATAATGGGACCCCCCTTCCCCCTTTAGGGGGAGAGAGGTTTCATTTATTAAAACATCATTATTCATTTTTCACTTTTAATTTTGTTCCTCCTAAAGGGGGCG
>Ga0310690_10011449_pt1 | contig 10939 bp, 8 predicted proteins | sample AusTroGonzalo_MG_2_FD_207661 | JGI IMG/M metagenome (GOLD analysis project Ga0310690, IMG submission 207661) | Bovine rumen microbial communities from tropical cattle in Woodstock, Queensland, Australia - Gonzalo_04 (v2) (version 2) | ecosystem: Host-associated > Mammals > Digestive system >...
CTACGGATACGGACTCGGTCATGGTGTACGCTATTCCCATGGACATGCCGCACGCGATCCCCAGGCCGAGTCCGTATCCGTAGAACACGGAGTCCGACTTCCCGCGGAACCGCTTCAGATTCATGACGACTACCATCGCCATCACCTGCAATGCGGCTAACAGGACCATGTAGAATATGTTGCTGGCCAGCTGCATGGTTATCATCATGAGGAAGAAGACCGATCCGATGATGAGACCGACGAAGAACAGCAGGAAGAACGTGGCATCGCTGAAGAACGGCTGCTCCACTGCAGGGTAGGTGTATTTCCTCATGATAATCCACATGAGTGCCAAGGCGGGCGCTATGCCTATCACCATCGACACTCCGAACATCAGGTCCATGGCCGAGCTATATGGTCTTACCCTAAAAGCATTTCCGACGGCAGACGCGATCGCAGGCTGCCGGATTCCATGAGCTTGTCGTAGTAGTGGACTATCATGCAGGAGCTCTCGCACCTTCCGCAGGAGTTGCATCTCTCAGGGTCCACGCGTAGCCCGCCCTTGATGGTTATGGCATGGCGGGGGCATCCCTTCTGGCATATCCCGCATTCGGTGCACATCTCGGCCCTGATGAGCGCCTTCGTCGCCCTCTCGAAGACCTGCTTGGCGTTCTTCCCGTCCGGGGCGGTGACCGATATCTGCCCGCCTCCGAAGAGCTTCGCCCTCCCGTTGGGGAGCCTGAGCAGGGCTATCTCGAACTCGGGGGAGTACTTCACATCGCCCACGGTCCTCAGCGCGTCCTCCACGTAGGAGAAGTCCCTGATGCGCTCGATCCTCAGGATCGCCTCCATGGAGTAGCCCCCGGCGGTGCAGGGGGATGCGCCCTTGAGGATGTCCATGGATGCCGCGGACGGGCTCTCCGGCTCCATCCTCAGGTCCAGCCCCTCGGCCAGGAGAACCATCTTGGGAGGCAGCACCTTCCACCTCCAGAATCCCATGCTGGCATATTCCTCGGGAAGACCGCGCTTCCTGGCGTACGCGCGGAGGTATTCCTCCCATACGCCGTACAGCTCGGGGTGTATCCTGCCGGTGTTCCTCCATTCGCTGGAGAGGCACGAGGGGCACAGGTAGCAGCCGATCCTCTCGAAGTCCCTGTCGTACAGGGGGTTGTAGTCGAGGCCGAACAGCAGTATGTATCCCCAGACCTCCGCCGCGTTCCAAGAGCGGATGGGGTTCAGGTTGATCTGGTTGGGGACGAACGGGTTCCTGGTGACGAATCCGATCCCGGAACGGGCGAAGGACTCCAGCCACCTGTTGCCCTCAACGGTTATCGTGCCCTGAGGGTAAGATTCCGATATGAGGTCGGTCACCGGTCCGAGCTTGCACACCTTGCAGCACCACCTGAAATCTTTTGCAGGGGGGCCGAAGGTGTCGACGTTGCTCCAGAATCCGTTCCCGCCGCGGGCGGTGCGGACCTTCACGCGGTTCCTCTCCGAGAAGGATCTCACGTATTCCAGGGTCTCCGGGAACTCCAGGCCGGTGTCGATGTTGATCAGCTCCAGGTCCTTGCCGACAGCCTCGGAGGCCAGCCCGTAGGCCGCCAGCGAATCCTTTCCGCCAGAGAACGAGACGGTGACCGGGAGGTTCCTCCCGTTCTTCTCCTCCAGGAACTTGCGGATCTCCTTCACGCCGCGCTTGGCCAGCGATTTGATGTGGGATCTGTTGCACCGGACGAACCCGCCGATGTCCGAAAGGGGGCATTGCATCTCCATAGGGACGTTGAGGTCGCGGATCTTCACGGCCTTCTCCGCCTCCCTGATGGATGAAGAGTCGGTAAGCGCGATCCCGGCGCCCACCTTGGTCCCCTTCTTCAGGATGAGGGCGGACCCCTCTGCGAACTCCCCCGTAACCGAGGTCACGTTGGCTCCGGGCACGGTCTTCCCCTTCAGATGCCCGGACATCCCCGCGAAGGACACGACATTCTTCGTCGCACAGCCATAGAAGAGATCGGCCCCGGGCTGCCTTATCTCCAGGACCAGCCTGTCGAGCCTGAGGTCGAACCTCAGGATGCCGAGTACGGAGCCGTACGCGATTATCTCGTCGGTGCGGTCCTCGCCGGGGATCTTGTTCAGGAACATCATCCTGCCATCCAGGGGCTTCGAGGTGCCGAACGCCTCCTCGAACAGGCCCTTCACGATCCCGATGCTGTCTCCCATGCACGGGCGGATGTCCCCGGGGCTGTTGACCTCGAACTCCCTGCCTCCGGACCCGCATACCGAGCAGGAGCCGCCAAGGATCAGATTGCCGCATGCATCGCACCATCTGAATGTCTCCTTTCCGTGGGCGGAGTTCCTCCTCTCGGTCATGTTTCATTGTCATATGCTCTATCTTTATAAGCGATGGCACGATACACGGCCTAATGATGGACGAGAACGGTCTGTATCGCGTCAATCCCGAGCGCGGGAAGCTCAGCTTCAGCAAGATCGAGATCCGCGACATTCTGATCTCCATGGTGGTCCTGTCTCTGGCGTTCACCATAATCTATCGCAACAGCACGTCCATCCTGAACTATTTCAAGTATTACGTGGGCGGCTACGAGTACATCTGCCTTTTCCTGATGTGCTTCGGGCTGGTGGTCTTCAGCTTCCTTCTGCATGAGTTCGGCCATAAGTTCACCGCACAGAGGGCCGGACTGTGGTCCGAGTACAGGATGTACCCCATAGGACTGGTCATCACCTTGATCTCGTCTGTAATCGGTTTCCTGTTCGCCATGCCCGGAGCGGTCATGATCAACGGACAGATCGACAAGGACACGTACGGGAAGATCAGCCTCGCAGGGCCTATCGTCAACATCGTCCTGTCCGCAATAGGGATAGCCGCATGCCTGGCGTTCAACCACAGCTTCATAGTGGTCCCAATGCTCCTGATGGCGAACCTGAACGCGTTCCTCGGATTCTTCAACCTGCTCCCGATACCCCCGCTCGACGGTTCCAAGATCGTCAGTTGGAACATCGGGATCTACATCGCGTTCCTGCTCGTGGCGGGTCTCGAGGTCCTCTACGTTTGGCAGTTCATGCCCCCGCTCTACTGGGCCTGAACGCATCGAGCATCCGTAGGGTGATTAAGGCCGATGGGCTAGTTTCAGAACGATTCTTAATCGTAGAAAAGAAAGCAAGTGGTTTAAGGGGGCGAAGCCCCCGTTCACATGTATTCGGGGCAGGGATACCTCAGGTTCCTGAGGATGGAACCCTCCCACTGGTCCATCTTGCCGGGGTTCAGGATGTTGAGCGGGTCCATGGCCTGCTTGATGGCCCTGATGGTGGACATCTCGGATGCCCTCTCCTGGGCGAAGTTGGGCGCCTTGGAGATTCCGACCCCGTGCTCCCCGGTGACGGTACCGCCCAGGTTGATGCACACATCGAAGATCTCGTTGACCGCTGCGACGCCTCTGTCCCACTCGTCCTTGTCCTTCGGGTCGATGACCATCTTGGTGTGGAGGTTCCCGTCCGAGGCGTGGCCGTAGGTCGCGATGGTCACGTTGTACTTCTCGGAGATCTCCTGGAAGGCCTTGACCGCCTTGGGGACCAGGGACACGGGGACTCCCATGTCGTCCGCGAGGGAGACCGAGGAGCATCCGGGCTTCAGAGCGGCCAGGGATGTCATGACGGACTTCCTCGCATCGGTCCACTTGGCGATGAGCTTGCTGTCCTTGGTGGGGACGATGTCGACGGCACCGATCTCCTCGGCGATCTCCGCGACGATCTTGAGGTCCCTGTCGATGACCTCGTCGGTCTCTCCGTCGACCTCCACGATGCACAGCGCACCGCAGTCCGGGAGGGGGTTGCCCCTGGCCTTGTTGACCGCGCTTATGCTGATGCTGTCCATGAGCTCGCAGGATGCGGGGATGAGGGGCTTGGCGATGATCGCGGAGATGCACCTTCCAGCATCCTCGACGTTGCTGAAGCAGCAGAGGCAGGATGCGGACTTCTTGGGCTTGGTGGTGAGCTTCAGGGTGACCTCGGTGATGATCCCGAGCGTTCCTTCGGAACCGCACAGGAGCCTCGCGAGCTGGTATCCCGAGGCGTCCTTGATGGTCCTGGTGCCGCATCTGACGATCTCCCCGTCGGCCTTCACGAACGTGAGCCCGAGGACGAAGTCCCTGGTGGCGCCGTACTTGACAGCGCGCATTCCCGATGCGTTGGTGGCGACCATCCCGCCGATCTGGCAGGCCTCGGCCGATCCCGGGGACGGAGGGAAGAAGAACCCGTACTTGGCGAGCTCCGCGTTCAGGTCGTTGTAGATGCATCCTGCCTCCACATCGACCCAAAGGTCGGCGACGCTGACCCTCTTGACCTTGTTCATCCTCTGCATGGCCATGACTATGCCTCCCTTGATGGGGACGGCGGAGCCGCAGAGGCCGGTTCCCGATCCGCGGGGGACAACGGGAATCCTGTTGGCGTATGCGATCTTCATGATCTCGGACACCTGCTCCGTGGTCCTGGGCTGGACGACGATGTCCGGTGAGTTGTGGAATATGGATGCGTCGAAACCGTACGTGTACAGCACGGCGGGCTCGATGGAGTAGCCTTCCTTTCCGACTACCTTCTCGATCTGCTCGATGATTTTCTGGTCCATGATGGAGCACCTGCAACGCGATTAGTCGCGCTCGCTTATTATAGTGTTGGTAAGGCCGACAGACCTGAACGGCCGGAGAACGGGAACATGGCCGGCAGGATGCGGTCCCGCACCCCGCCGGAAGGAGATAGAAAGGAAGGATTGGGGGGTCAGATGCCGATCCACTCGTTCCTGACCAGCCTCTTGAGGGCCGAGATGGCCGACATGACCGCCAGGTTGGAGACGGTGGGGTTGTCTGGGCTGGGGACGTTGTAGGTCTGGCTGCTGATCTCGCCGAACTCCCCCTTGACGCGGAGCTCGTACGAGTTGCTGTGGGAGCCCGGATCGGCGATGATCGTGACCTTCGTCTTCTCGAATCCGACGCCGAGGAGCGAGACGGTCGCCGCGACGTTGATGTTCCTGGGGAACATCCTGACGGCGTCCTTAGCCATGCCCGAGAATATCTGGGTGCGCTCTTTGATGGCGGACAGGTCGATCTTGTTGTCCACGATGTAGGGGGAGCCGGCAAGGCTCTCGATGGTCTTGATGGTGATGAGCTCGACCTCTTCGAGCTTTCCGACAGCCGAGGACCTGAGCCCGTCGGTGCCGCAGATGGCCCCCGAGGGGATGTACACACGGGATTCCGCCTCGGCCGCTTTGCCGAAGATCATGTCCCTGAAATCGTCATCCACCAGCACGCCTACCGACGTGATCATCACATCGACCCCTCTGGCGACGACCTTGGGGAGGATGTTGCGTGCAGCTTCCTGGGTGGCAGCCTCGACGACGAGGTCGCTGTGGTAGAGCTCCTCCTCGATCTCGTTGACCACTACGGCCTTCTTGAGGGATTGGGCGAGCCGCTCGGCCTTGTCCTGGATGATGTCGATGAGGTAGATCCTCTTGACCTCGGCCATCTCATCGGCGGCAGCTGCCAGCTTGGCACCGATGGAACCGCATCCTACGATCGTTATGCGCATGGAGGCCTGTTACTGGACGGTGTATATTAAGAGTTTTGCCAGTTTTTGCTTACTTGCTATCGTTAATCGTTCGATAATCGTTGGAAAAATACGGAATCCGCAGGATTGATACTACAATTCGTAGGAAGGTCGTCATCTTTTCCCATCCCACTCGGCCATGAACTCTTCTAGGAATCCTACCATGTACGCATGCCTGGCCTCGGCCATCCTCCTGCCGGCATCCGTCCCCATCAGATCCTTCAGCTTCAGCAGTTTCTCGTGGAAATGGTTGATCGATGTCCCCTGGTTCGCGAAGTACTCCGCCTCGGACATCCCCTCCTTATGGGATTCTCCGGGTATGTGCATGGCCCTGCCCTTGCTCCCGCCGTACGCGAACGCCCTGGCGATCCCTATCGCCCCTATGGCGTCCAGCCTGTCCGCGTCCTGGACTATCCTGCCCTCCAGGGTGTCCGGGGTTACGGAGTCCTTGCCCCTGTAGGATATCTGGGAGATGATCCTGCAGACCCTGTCCTGGGTCTCCGCATCTATCCCGTGGGATCCCATGAAGCCCCGGGCGTTGGCCAGGCCGTTGTCCCCGAAGAGCTTCCTGTCGTCGACATCGTGCAGGAGGGCCGAGAGCTCCACTATGAAGGCGTCGCCTCCCTCCTCCCTGCAGATGGCCGCGGCGATGCTGCGGACCCTCAGGGTGTGGTAGATGTCATGGCCGCTGCTGTCCCCGCTGAACAGTTTCGCGGCGAACTCCTCGGCATCCTCGAGAATGGGATCGTCCATGCCGACGGGAATCCGCTGCGATATGAAATCGGTATCGATTCGGATTTATCCGTTGATGCATATGCGGCGTCCATGGGGATCAAGAGGCTGTACATCGCCGGGCCGCTGTTCTGCGAAGCGGAGAGGAGCTACAACCGCCACATCAGGGACGAGCTCGCCAAGCATGGATACGAGGCCCTTCTGCCGCAGGACAACAGCGCAGACATTCCGGAAGGCCCGATGCCCCCCGATGAAGGTCTGGAGGTGTCCCGCAAGGTGTTCAGGAAGGACCTGGAGATGCTGGACTCCTGCGATGCCCTGGTCCTGAACCTGGACGGCAGGGTGCCCGACGAGGGCGCCTGCGTGGAGCTCGGTTACGCATATGCCAGAGGCATGCCGTGCTTCGGTCTGAAGACCGACATCCGCACCGCGGAGTACGGCATGGACAACATGATGATAACCGGCGCCCTGGATGGCGGGATAGCCCGCTCGGTGGAGGAGCTCGTCAGCCTCATTGGATGCTTCCGTCGCGGCGGATGACCACTTCTCTGAGCTCCACATCCTTCCCCGACGCCTCGATGGCCGCTCTGACGATGCGCACGAGAGCGCTGCAGCAGGGCACCTCCATCCTTATGACATCCACCGAACCGATGTCGTTCTCCCTGATGATGTCGGCCATCTTGTCGAAACGGTCCCTGGGGTCGAGCTTCGGGCATCCGATCACGAGCGGGTCCCCGTGGACGAACCTTCTCTTGAAATCGTCGGCCGTGAAGGCGGTGCAGTCCGCGCCCACGACGAGCCTTCCCCTGAGGAAGCCTGCGGCAGGGGGCACCAGGCCGAGCTGTATGGGCCATTGCACCCCGGGCGCGGAGACCGTGCCGGGCATGCCCGCCATGGGGATCGACACCGAGGGTCCGGAGGACTCCCTCTTGGAGAATGTAATCGCTCCGCGGGGGCAGGCGGGGAGGCAATCCCCCATTCCGTCGCACAGGTCGCTGCGGACGACCCGGGCCTTCCCGTCGACCAGTGCCAGGGCGCCCTCGTGGCAGGCGTTCACGCACAGGCCGCAGCCGTCGCATTTCGATTCGTCGATAACGATGGAAGGAACGATCATGCGATACGGGACCCGATGGAGGTTCATAAGGGAATCGATGGTAGGATGCCGCAGGGCGGTCGCCGACCCTCTGGCCCCTATATTGATATTATATATAGGAAGGGCCGGGGCAGACCGATAACTATTATCCTATAATCCTATCCAGTCGGCGATTACATGCAGATCGGTATAGTCGGGAAACCGAACGTCGGGAAATCCACCTTCTTCGGTGCGGCCACCATGGCCCCGGTGGAGATCGCCAACTACCCTTTCACAACGATAGAGCCCAACAAGGGCGTCGCATACGTCCGCACGGAGTGCCCGTGCAGGCAGCTGGGGGTCACCTGCACCCCCCACAACTCCCTCTGCGTCAACGGGACCAGGATGGTCCCCGTGGAGCTGTTGGACGTGGCCGGGCTGGTCCCGGACGCGTGGCAGGGCAAGGGTCTGGGGAACAAGTTCCTGGACGACCTCAGGCAGGCGGACGCGCTGATCAACGTCGTGGACGTCAGCGGTTCCACCGACATCGAGGGGAACCCCGGCGATCCCGGGAGCCACGACCCCGCCGAGGACATCCTGTTCCTGAGGACGGAGATCGAATGCTGGATGAGGGAGATCATCAAGAACGGATTCGGGAAGATCGTCAGGCAGGCCAGGATGAGCGGCAGCAAGCCGGAGGTCATCCTGCACGAGCGCCTGGCCGGCCTCAACGTCACCGAGGCCCAGGTCAAGGAGGCCCTGAGGCATGTGGAGTTCCCCGAGGACCCGCTGAAATGGGAGGACGACGAGCTCCTCCTGAAGCTGTGCGTGGAGATCAGGAAGCTCTCCAAGCCCATGATTGCCGCCATGAACAAGGCCGACATCGCCCCCGAGGGGAACATCGAGAGGGTGAAGGAGGTCAACGACATGTGCGTCGTCACCATGGCCGAGACGGAGCTGGCCCTGAAGAAGGCCGCCGCTGCCGGACTGGTGGACTATGTCCCCGGCGATCCCGGGTTCAAGGTCAAGGACGGCGTCAAGCTCAGCGACGGACAGAGGAAGGCCCTGGACTACATGGCCGACAACATGGCCAAGTACGGGGGCACCGGCGTCCAGAAGTGCATCGAGGATGCGGCCTTCAAGATGCTGGACCTGATCACCGTCTACCCCGTCGAGGACGAGAACAAGTACACCGACCACTTCGGAAGGGTGCTCCCGGACGCCTTCCTGGTGCCCAGGGGATCCACCGCCAGGGACCTGGCGTACAAAGTTCACACCGACCTGGGGGACAAGTTCATACGCGCGGTCAACGCGAAGACCAAGAGGACCGTCGGGGCCGACTACGAGCTCCAGGACGGCGATGTGATACGCATCGTGGCCAACAAGTGATCCGCATGGGGACCTGGGATATCCGTCTGATCAGCGCGTCGTCCGTCATGATGGACGACCAGCCCGTCATCGAGCTGTTCGGCAAGACCCGCGACAAGCAGTCCATAACGGTGCTCAGCCGCGGCTATCTTCCATACCTGTACGCCGTGGACCCCAGGGAGCAGACCGCCGAGATCCTCTCCAAGGACCCCGAGGTGGTTTCCGTCGAGAAGGACAGGCTGCTGTACCGCACCGAGATGCACGACGTCCTCAGGATAACCATGCGCAACCCGTGGAAGGTCACCGAGATGAGGAACCGCCTCAAGAAGGCGGGCCATCCGGTGCTGTCCGCGGACATAACGTTCCATCACCGCTTCTTCTACGACAAGGACATGGGGTCGTGCATCCGCGTCACCGGCGAAACGGTCGCAGGCTCCTACAACACCGACCTGACAGTCGAGATGGAGTCCTTCGAGAACATAGACTCCTTCGATCCCGGGCTCAGGATCCTCTCCTTCGACATAGAGAACAGCGTGGAGCACGAGTTCATCTACACCATCTGCGCGGTGGTGGGGGAGGACGGGAGGATAGACGCCTGCGAGCCCATAGTCGGGAACGAGAAGGAGATAATCCCCGCCTTCGCGGAGCTCATCAGGAAGGTCGACCCTGATGTGATCACCGGGTACAACATCGATAACTACGACATACGCAAGATAATGGACCGCGCCAAGGCCAACAGGCTCCAGGACGCTCTCCCGTGGGGGAGGGACGGAGGCCAGCCCAGGCTGGTCAGTGACAGGTTCTGGAGGATCAAGGGCCGTCTGATATGCGACGCCTGGTGGGCGGCCAAGAAGGAGATCCGCCCCAAGCAGGAGACCCTGAACGCGGTGTCCAAGCAGCTGCTGGGCGAGGAGAAGCTGGACGTGGACCCCCGCCACATGGACTCCGAATGGGTCAAGAACAGGGACAAGGTCCTCAAGTACTGCATAAAGGACGCCGAGCTCGCGCTCAGGATACTGCTGGAGGTGGGCACCCTTCGCAAGGACATGGACCTGGCCGCAGTGTCCAAGCTGACGATCGAGGACGTCATGACATCGGGATCCTCTCAGCTGGCCGATTCACTCTTGATACGCGCCGCGGACCGCGGGAAGATCGGAGTCCCCATGATGGGGAACAGGATCGCCGGCGCGGAGCAGATCGAGGGAGGATACGTGCACAGCATGACCCCCGGGCTTTACCATTGGGTCTGCATCCTGGACTTCAAGTCGATGTACCCGTCGCTGATCATCGCCAAGAACATATGCTTCACGACGCTGGCCGACGACGGCGAGATAATCGCGCCGTCCGGCGCCAGGTTCATGTCCAAGGAGAGGAGGGTCGGGCTGCTCCCCACGATCCTGTCCGGCCTCATGGACGAGAGGGACTCCATCAAGAAGAGGATGAAGTCCACATCCGACGAGCACGAGTACCGCTACCTGGACGGACTCCAGGCGGCGGTGAAGGTGCTCATGAACACCTTCTACGGGGTGTTCGCATCCACGTTCTACAGGTTCACCGACAAGAGCATCGGCGCCGCCATCACATCCTTCGCCAGGGCGAACGTCAAGGGGATAATCGAGGAGGTCGAGTCCGAGGGGGTCCCCGTGATCTACTCCGACACCGACTCCGTCTTCATGCAGTCCCCGTCCCCGGACCTGGACGGCTCGGTGGAGTTCGGTACTAAGATGGCCGACAGGTTCTCCCGCGACGGCGGGACCCTGGAGTTCGAGAAGATACTGGAGCCCATGTTCACCCACGGCATGAAGAAGCGCTACGTGGGCAGGATAGTCTGGCCCCAGGTCTCCGACCAGCTCCTGATAAGGGGGTACGAGGTCAGGAGGTCCGACTCCTTCGACCTCCAGAGCGAGATGCTCACGCAGCTGTTCGAGCTCATCCTGGACGACAGGATGGACGAGGCGCTGTCGATGGTGAAGGACACCATTCAGAGCGTCCGCTCCGGCGAGGTGTACGTGGACAAGCTGGTCATCTCGAAGACCTGCAAGGACCTCGACTCCTACGCCAACCCCGACAGCATGGCCAACGTGCAGGCGGCCAAGAAGATGATCGAGCGCGGGTACGAGTTCATCCCGGGGATGAAGGTGTCGTGGGTCGTGACCAACAGCACCGCATCCCCCCAGG
>Ga0310690_10011451_pt1 | contig 10938 bp, 7 predicted proteins | sample AusTroGonzalo_MG_2_FD_207661 | JGI IMG/M metagenome (GOLD analysis project Ga0310690, IMG submission 207661) | Bovine rumen microbial communities from tropical cattle in Woodstock, Queensland, Australia - Gonzalo_04 (v2) (version 2) | ecosystem: Host-associated > Mammals > Digestive system >...
CCCGACGGGAATGTCGAGGGGAAAAAGCTATCGTCTTTAACTTCTTTAACTCCGAATTATCATTTTAAAATACATTGATTATGAGGAAACTGTTATTCTTTTTCATAGTGCTGTTTTGCCAGACCGATGTCTGGGCCGTGCTGAAGGAACAGAACCTGGAGCAGACACTGGGCGTGCTCCGTGCCGAGCTGACCGAGAAATATCAGGAGGGAACACTCAAGGCAGAACAGCGTAAGCAGCAGACCCAAAACATCATACAGCAGTTGAGGGAGACCACCAAGCGCAGCAACCAGAATGCGCTGATGCTCTATTCGCAGCACCAGAACTATGTGTTCGACCTCACATACGCCTGCCATGAGGCAACGGTACAGTACCTTGCGTTCCAGCAACAACAGCTGCCGTTCAAATCCTACATCGAAGAGCTCGACTCGGAAGTGGCCAAATACGACAGCCTGGTGACAAGCCTGAAGAACATACGCCCCTCCATGCTCGACGGTACCGCCCGTACCGACCGTATCGTGTGTCTTACACTCGCCACGGCCATCAGGAACTCGCTCAGCGACACCCGTGGGCAGGTGGCCGAATACATCAGCCTCTACGAGAATACCGAACGACGGCTGCGCTACCTGAACGACTATGCCAACTACCGCTACAGCGACATCCAGAGGGGCATCTTCCGCAACGGCAACGAGAACTACCTGTCGCTGCTGAAGAACTTCAGTAAGCACTGGAATGACATGCTGAAATCGGTGTCCGACAAATACCGCCCATCGAAGAAGCAAAGCGACTGGGACAGCCGGGGTATCGCAGGCCTCTTTGCCATGATAGCGTTCTACATCGTTGTGGTCATCCTGCTCAACCTGCTGGCCTTCAAGCTCATGCCGAAGAGGTTTCACTCACCCGAATTCCTGAAGAAGCGCCCGTGCATCATCATGACTACCACCGTGGTCACATTTGCCGCCGTACTGGGAATCCTGCGGGCCATGCTCCAGCAGAACTTCTTCTCGATGGCCAGCGGACTGCTCATAGAATATGCCTGGCTGCTGGGGGTCATCCTCATCTCCCTGCTGCTGCGCGTCAGCGGCGATCAGATCAAGAGTGCCTTTCACATCTATTCACCGCTCATCCTCGTGGGCTTCATCGTCATTGCTTTCCGCATCATCCTCATTCCCAATGAACTGGTCAACATGGTGTTCCCCGTCATCCTGCTGGTCTGCACGCTGTGGCAGTGGCTGGTCATCCGCAGGCACAACCAGAACATTCCCCGCTCCGACATGTTCTACACCTACATCTCCATGGCCATCTTCCTCTTCTCGCTCGTGTGCTCCTGGATAGGCTATACGCTGCTGGCCGTGCAGATTCTCATCTGGTGGATCATGCAGCTCACATGCATCCTCACCATCACCTGTCTCAGCACCTACCTGAAGCTCTACGGCCACCGCCATCGCTACGACGTGAAGCCCGTCACCAAGTCGTGGGCCTGGCTGCTGCTCTACAAGGTGGCCCTCCCCATGCTCGGCGTCTGTTCCGTCATGCTCTCCATCTACTGGGCAGCCGACGTGTTCAACCTGGGCGACCTCTGCTGGCAGATTTTCAAGAAAGACTTTATCGATCTCGAGAACCTGAAAATCAGCATCTTCAAGCTCTCGATAGTGGTCAACCTCTGGTTCCTCTTCTCCTACGTGGCCAGCACCATCCTCTCGCTCATGCACCTCCATTTCCAGCACTCCGACCCCACGACGGCAGCCAGTCGCGAGGTGATGGGTAAGAACGTCATTCAGGTGCTCGTATGGGGCGTCTGGCTGATGATGTCGCTCAGTATTCTCCACATCAGCGTGGCATGGCTGCTGGCCATCAGCGGCGGTCTATCCACGGGTATCGGCTTTGCCTCGAAAGACATCATCGAGAATATCTACTACGGTGCCACGCTCATGGCGGGCCGCGTGAAGGTGGGCGACTGGATTGAGGTCGATGGCACCAAGGGCAAGGTGGCCTCCATCAGCTACACCTCCACCGTCATCGAGTCGCTCTTCGGCGAAGTCATCACCTTCCAGAACAGCCAGCTCTTTGCAAAGAACTACAAGAACCTGACGCGCAACCACGGCTATATCCTGGCCTCCATTCCGTTCGGCGTGGCCTACGGCTCCAACCTCCGTCAGGTGTCGAAAGTGGTGGAAGAGGCCGTCAATGCCATGCACCACCAGTGGGCCGACCCCGAGAAGCAGGCCAAGACGGTGGTATCAGCCATGAACGACAGCAGCGTCGATTTCACGCTCTACATCTGGGCGGATGCCGTGAAAAAGGTCTATGTGGTCAGCGACGTGCTGCGCACCATCTACGAAACCCTGAGCCAGAACCACATCGAGATTCCTTTCCCGCAGCGCGACATTCACATCAAGAGTTAGGAGTTACGAGTTACGAGTTAGGAGTTACGAGTTAGGAGTTAGGAGTTAGGAGTTAGGAGTTAAAGACATCAGAGTATTTCTAACGCCAGCGACTGCAAGGGCAGTTTCTGCGGCAGCGTCACGCTGACGCTATTGCCCTCCACCTTGTATTTCAGGCGCTTGCCCGTGCTCAGCAGGCGGATGCTCTTGGCGGGCAAATTGCCCGTCCAGCTCAGCTCCGCAGGCATCGTGCCGCCGCCAGCATAGCGGTAGATGGCGTATTTCTTCTGTCCGTCCTTGCCAGCGGTGAACCAGATGTCGCCCTCATGGTAGTGGGGCGTGATGGTGGTGCCATAGATAGCCTGCCCGTTGGCCCTGAGCCATCGGCCTATCTCCTGCAGCCGCTCCGTAGCCTCTTGATTGATGAGTCCTTCGGGCGTGGGACCTACGCCCAGCACCAGGTTGCCGCCCTTAGCCACAATCTCAATGAGCGTTGCCACCACTTCGTTGGCCGTTTTGTAGCGGGCATGGGGAGTAAAGCCCCAGTCGTCGGTCAAGGGGATGCAGCTCTCCCAGGGATGGGGCAGCTGCGTCTCGGGAATGGTGCGCTCCGGCGTCTGGTAGTTCTCGTAGGGGCCGCGAATGGTGCGGTCGACGATGATGAGTCCCGGCTGGTGGCTGCGGGCCATGCGGGCCACGGCGGGCATGTCGATATCCTGCCCGTAGCGGCCGGGCCACACCCATCCACCGTCGAGCCACAGAATGTCAACCTTGCCATAGCGGGTCAATATCTCCTCCATCTGCCGGTGGGTGAACCGCTTGAACTGCTCCCAGCGCCAGGGGTACTGGTCGACGGGGTAGTTCACGTTGCGCCCCTTCTTGGCATACACGTCCCACCAATAATATTGTGAGTGCCAGTCGGGCTTCGAGAAGTAGGCCCCGATCGTGAAGCCCTGCTGCCGGTAGGCATCGAACACGTACTTCAGCACGTCGCGGCGGGGATCGTCGCTGAAAGCATGGCGGGCAATGGTGTAGTCGGTCTCTTGCGAGTCGTACATGCAGAAGCCGTCGTGATGCTTCGTCGTGAAGATAACATATTTCATGCCCGCATCGCTGCACACCGAGGCCCACTGCGAAGGGTCGAACTGGGTGGGCCGGAACTCGTCGGCCAGGCCCCAGTACCAATCCAGATACTGCTGATAGGTGCGCGTCGTGTCGCGTGTAATCCAGTTCTCGTCGCAGATGCTCCACGACTCCACGATGCCCGGCACGGCATAGATGCCCCAATGAAGCAGCACACCGAACTTCAGGTCCTGCCACCGTTTCAGGTTCTCCACTACGAGCTGCTCCTTCGGCCATTCGTAGCCGTCACTCTGCTCATGCACATTGCTGTCTTGTGCCACGCCTGCTGCCGATGTCAGAAGGGTTGCCAACAGGAGGAATAGATGTCTTGTCTTCATATTGCGAGGCAAAGTTACGAAAAACGAGTGAAATGTAAAAGAAAAAACCCAAAATAATACTAATCGCGTACGAAATACGCTTCGCACGCGATTATGTTTACCCACAAAAGGTCCTCTTTGCGTTTTCCAAAACGGCGTTAGTATTCATGAACAATACTTTTTGCCTACGGTGTCACGTATGACTTTTTTATTTGGCGATGCGCCAGGTTCTCTGTGCGGTCTTCAGCACGTAGATGCCACGAAGCAGCCGGAGTTGTGATAATTTTCCTACCGTTGTTTGTGCCACCACGCGCCCATCGGCAGAGATGACCGTCAGAGGCTCGTCGGTATCGCAGGCCACGCGGGTCGTTATACTATTGGCCTCCGGAGCTTCCACCTCTTTTAATTCCGAGGTTAGGCCCAGTTCATTGATGACCTCTTCCTTCAGCACGTTCGTTAAATAGATTCCTGTGACATCAAAATATTTGCCTTCGATTTTAGCAGGGACGGAGATTCCCGACAGCTTGAAAGTGTTGAACAGGCGAATCCTGTTTTCATCACTCACTGCCCAGATTCCGCTATTGACGACCAAAGGCGTGGCCTTCAGGGTGATCAGGTCGCAATAATCGTCGGCGGTAACCTCGCTTACGTTCAGCTCACGCGGGAACACGCTGTGATTCCTCGCCACCGTGTATCCATTATCGTATGTCAGCCCCTCTACCCTTTGCAACTGGGGCACCCTGTCCTTAATGCTCAGCTTCCCAAAGAGGCTTCCATTGAGCTTGTCGCCAGTCTCCAACCCCAGACCAAGGTTGGCTAGCCGGATGGCTCCCGACGCGTCGCGCAGATAGGCATCGCCATTCACTGTAAAGACTACCAGTGCATCATGAAGCATCAAGGCTGCTTCGTCATCAGAATTAAGACGCTTGAAGTCGGCTACGCTGGCAGCTATGGGCAGGTCGGCCACCTTGACATGGCAGCTGCCGGTCAGTTGCGGATTGCCGTTTGCCATCACCATGATGTCGGCCTCGCCCACAGCATTCCCAGTAAGAACGCCCAGCGCATCGATAGTGGCGACAGACTCGTCGCTGGAACTCCACTCCAGCATGTAAGGAGCCAATTCGGGGAATCTTGTCTCACGTATCTGACAAGTAAGCCCGTGCCCTACTGTCATTTGCTCGGGAAGGCTGATGCTTTTCAGCACACTCAGGTCAACGATGTCGAAGGTGACATTAGTGCCCGTCTCGGTGATATTCTCGAAACCCAGATTCAACTTCTTTCCCGCCCAAGTGACTAGGCTCGTCGGCGAGGAGGCATAGTTGAGCGTATGCACTTGACTGGAGCCGGGGAAGGGGTCGCTGGCACGTGACACCCCGTCGGTCACACCACCGGCACGCAACAACTCGAAATAGTTGTGCTTCTCATTGGCATTTATAGTGTTATTCATCCAAACCTGGGCATTCGTAGAGTCGACGCGGAACACGAGCATTCCACTTCCTGGCAGGAACTTGTCCCACTTCGATGTCTTTTGCCTGTTCTCCATGAGGAAGAACTCACGTTTCACCGGGGTATCTAGCCTATAGCCGATATTGGTGTCACCAATGGGTGGCAAGGTATAGGAGCCTTCCTCCGCTATAAGCTGAGGATAGGCAAAGCCAATTGCATAGCGCTCGTAGAGAGAGTAGCCCGACGGCGTGCGCGAATTGTTCTGATAGCTGCCATTGGCCATAATACACCATTCACCGGGATGTGCACTCTGGCCGTTAGTGGTATAGTTGGTATCATAAAGGTCCATCAACCCGAGCACATGGCTGAACTCATGACAGATGACGCCTATTCCGTCGATAATATTCCAGCTCGGTGTCCCCATTAGCTCAGTGGAGCAGGCATAACGGCCCATATTGACACCGTCTTTCCTCATGTTAACAATAAAGCTGGCATGAGGCCAGATGAGACGAGAATCGTTGCCTGAATAATGTGAGCCGATACCGGCAAAGATGAAATACATCATGTCAACCGTGCCGTCGCCGTCGCCATCGTACAGGCTGAAGTCAACCTGCGGGTCAACGGTTTCTATCGCAGCCTTGGTCAAGTCGTTGACACGCTGAGTGGCATTGGCATGATACTGGCTGTAGTTGATGGTAACAGGACCGACGACGTCGAACTCTGGCGAGAACACGCCGGAAGAGTTGTCGTAGAAATAGTCACGCACACTGCCTGTGAAATGGCCATACGGAGAATTGTCGTAACCCGAGTAGTTCTCTTGATTCACCATCCCATTGACGACCTCTGCGTAATCCTCACGGGAAAATGCACAGTCGTTGTATTGTACCAGGATGATGAGGCCGCGGAAATTGTCATAATTGTATGACTGGGCGTTATTGCGTGCTTCAGCGCGACGGCTGAATTCCGCCTGTTGTTGTCCAGCCACCTCACTGCTCATTTGCGGTGTCTGGTATTTGCCTATTTGATGAAGCCAAGCCTGCTCCTCAGCCGAGCGTTCCTGTTCGTCATGGGCAACCCGCGCAGTCGGGCACAGTTGCCCTTCCGCCAGCCGGGCATAAACATAAGCCCCGTCAGCGTGCTTCACCACGGAGTAGCCATCGGCCGTAGTGTAATAATGCAGGTACTCATCGCCACACAGACGAATGGTCAGGCTACTGCCGTCGGGCTGGATAACACAGGCTGTTCCCGGATGTGCAGGAACAGCCATTGCCATGCTGAAAGTGAGCATGGCAATGGCAAAAAGCAGGAGTTTCTTCATTTCCTTTCCTAATAGGTCACTTTAGGCTCAAGTTCCTTTGCCAAGTCAATCATTTTCTGGACTTCAACAACGGCAGGGACGCGCCCACAAATATGGCGAGCCTCGTTCAGCTCCTGGAGCTTCGGTTGCAGGTTCTCTGCCACGCGGTTGCGGAACTCCTTCACGGTGTCCACACCGGCTGCTTCCAGCAGCTCGGCAAACTGCGGACCCACGCCGTTGATGCGATACAGGTCAGCATGATTTGTCCATCTCAGGATGAGCTTGTCACTAATTCCTGTTGCCTCGGCCAATGCCTTACGGCCAGCAGGGGCGGCACACTTCTCCAGCAGCTCACTTGCCTTGTTGATGTTTGCTGCCAGCAACTTCTCAGCATAGACATCGCCTACGCCCTGAATCTCATTAATCTTGTAATCCATAGTGCTTTTTTATAATTGTTTTATTGGGGAGTTAAAGGAGTTAAGGGAGTTAAAGGAGTTAAAAGAACTAAAGCAAATTCATCGTATCCGTTGCAATCATCAGCTCCTCGTCGGTAGGAATGACAACCACCTTCACCTTCGAGTCATCGGCAGAGATGATTGCCTCTTCGCCCCGGACATTGTTCTTCGACTCGTCGAACTTGATGCCCAGGAACTCCATGTCCTTGCAAACCTCTGAGCGCATAGATGTCTGGTTCTCACCAACACCGGCGGTGAACACGACAACATCGAGGCCACCCATTGCGGCAGCGTATGCACCGATATATTTCTTGATGCGATAGAAATACATGTCCTGAGCCAGCTTGGCACGCTCATCGCCGCTCTTGGCAGCACTCTCCACATCGCGCATGTCACTGCTGCCTCCGGTAAGACCGGCCACGCCGCTCTTCTTGTTGAGCAGGTTCGACATGCCGTCGGCGTCAAGGCCCAGCTTCTTCTCAATGAAGGTTATGGCACCACCGTCGATGTCGCCGGCACGGGTACCCATCATCAGGCCCTCCAACGGGGTCAGACCCATCGACGTGTCAATGCACTTGCCATCGACGACAGCAGCAATCGAGCCGCCATTACCTACGTGGCAAGTCACCATCTTAGTGCCTACTGCCGGGATGCCCAGGAACTCACAGGCACGTGCCGACACATAACGATGGCTTGTGCCGTGGAAGCCGTAGCGGCGTATGCCGTACTTCTCGTACAGCTCGTAGGGAATGGCATACATGAATGCCTTCGGCGGCATGGTCTGGTGGAAGGCGGTATCGAACACGCCCACCTGGGGCAGGCCTGGCATCAGCTCCTTCACGGCATTCACGCCCTTCAAGTTGGCAGGGTTGTGCAGCGGGGCCAAGTCGGAACACTTCTCAAACTCCTTCAGCACCTCGTCGGTGAGAATCACCGACTTGTTGAACTTTTCGCCACCATGCACCATGCGGTGCCCCACGGCATCAATCTCGTCAAGACTCTTGATGACACCTATCTCAGGGTCGGTGAGCAGTGAGAAGATGAACTTTACGCCCTCAGTGTGCTCAGGAATGTCGTGCATAATCTGCTTCTTGCTGCCGTCGGCCAGCTTCACCTTCACGAAGCTTCCCTCCATGCCCACGCGCTCTGCGCCGCCAGAGGTCATGACGGACTTGTCGTCCATGTTATAAAGTGCATATTTTATAGAACTGCTGCCACAGTTTAAAACTAAAATTTTCATAAATATGTCTTTTATTTGAAACAAATTGGCATAATACGCATAATTCTATCCACTAATAATCATATTATGATAATTTGTTTCTTAAATTAATATTCATTTTTAACTCTTCATTTTTTAGCATCCATAGCCTGGCAGGCGGTAATGGCGACGAGGTAGTAGATGTCGTCGACAGAGCAACCGCGTGAGAGGTCGTTGACGGGACGTGCGATACCTTGCAGGATGGGGCCGATAGCTACGGCATCTCCCAGGCGCTGCACCAGCTTATAGGCGATGTTACCCACCTCGAGGCAGGGGAACACAAGAACATTGGCATTGCCGGCAATCTCTGAACCGGGAGCCTTCTTCTTGCCTACGCCTGGAACAAGGGCAGCATCAGCCTGCAGCTCGCCGTCAATCTTCAGTTCGGGATTCAGCTCCTTGGCCAGACGGGTGGCTTCCACCACCTTGTCGACCACCTCATGCGAGGCAGAGCCTTTCGTCGAGAAGCTCAACATGGCCACACGCGGGTCGGTGAAACCTGCCACGCTCTTGGCCGTCTGCGCCGTGCATACGGCAATCTGACTGAGCTGGTTGGCATCGGGCATGGGCGTCACGGCCACGTCGCCCACCACCAGCACGCCGTCCTCACCATATTCGGGCTTTTTCGTAATCATCAGCATGGCGCCGCTCACGCAGGTGATGCCCGGGGCGCATTTGATGATCTGGAGGGCAGGACGCAGCGTCTCGCCTGTAGTAGAAAGTGCACCGCTGATCTGACCGTCGGCACCCTCGGTCTTGATAATCATACAGCCAAGATAGAGCGGATCTTTCACCAGCTCACGGGCCTGCTCAATGGTCATTCCCTTCTTCTCACGCAGTTTCTGCAGCAGCTGTGCCATCTCCTCGCTCTTCTCATAGTTCAGCGGGTCGATGAGCGTAGCCTTGTCAATGTGGGTCAGCCCTTTCTCAGCTGCCAACTTGTGAACCTTCTCCGGGTTACCAATAAGAATCAGGTCTGCAATGTCGTCAGCCAGCACACGGTCGGCGGCTGTCAGGGTGCGCTCCTCTTCAGCTTCAGGAAGCACGATGCGCTGCTTGTTGCTCTTAGCACGCGCAATGATTTGTTCAATTAATCCCATAGTTTGTAGTTCTTTATAAAACAAGTTTTAGAATGTTGTTTGCAAAGTTACACATTTTTCTTGGATTTCCTACACAATCAACAAAAAATATTTTCGGGCACGACGAAAAAGCACTGGAAGCCCCCTTGGGCAACCAGTGCTTTATCTTCTGTCGAAGGTATTTGTTTAGTCTTCCTTCTTGAGAGCGACACGCTTCTCCTTGATGCGGGCAGCCTTACCCGTAAGCTTGCGCAGGTAGTACAACTTGGCGCGACGCACCTTGCCATGCTTGTTCACCTCAATGCTGTCGATATTGGGCGACTCCAAGGGGAAGATACGCTCTACGCCCACGGTTCCCGACATCTTGCGGACAGTGAAACGCTTCTTCTCACCATGACCGCAGATCTTAATCACCACGCCACGATAGAGCTGGATGCGCTCCTTAGAACCCTCGATAATTTTGTAACCAACGGTAATGGTGTCGCCAGGTGCGAACTCCTCAAACTTCTTGCCAGCCTCAGTGGCCTTGGCACGATTGCTGGTTGCAAATGCTTCCTCAGCAACTTTAATTAAATCCATTTTATAAGTACTTAATAAATAAATTGTTGTATCGTTCCAGCGCAACATAACAGGCAACTCTCCTATCTTCCTGCCATCGGTTACGCCGAAAAGCGGCTGCAAAGGTACAACTTTTTTTCTTTTTGGCCAAATCTTTTCCCTGTTTTTTAGGACATCACAAAAGAATTGACTAAAATTTTGCTTAATTACCATGAATTGTGTATCTTTGCAAAATAATTGTAACAAGAAGACAGATGGGTTGCGAAGTCTGTCTGAAGGTTGAACGAATGAACAAATGAACAAACCAACAACTATGAATATGAAAAAGACTCTTATGACCTTGGGAATCGCCACTATGATGTCGTCTGCCGTGATGCAGCTCACTTCTTGTAAGGAAACACAGCGTGAGAATCCGCTGTTGCAGGAAAGCACCTTACCTTTCGGTGCACCCGATTTCAGTATTATCCAGACCGACGACTATCTGCCGGCCTTCAAGGCTGCCATCCAGCAGAAGCAGGAGGAAATAGCCAAGATTGCAGAGAACCAGGAGGAGCCTACATTCGAGAACACCATTCTGGCCTTCGAGGAAAGTGGAATCCAGCTCGACCGCGTGAGCCGCGTCTTCTTCGCCTTGGCGGAAGCTGACAAGACCCCTGAGATAGCCGAGATAGAGAAGACCGTGATACCCATGCTGACGGACTTGAATAATGAGATCACCTTCAACAAGCCATTGTTTGAACGCATCAAGCAAGTCTACGACAGCGATTACGCCAAGCTTCAGGGAGAAGACAAGAAGCTGCTGGAGGAGACCTACAAGGACTTCGTGCGAAGCGGTGCCCTGCTGTCGGAAGAGAAGATGGCACGCATGAAGGAAATCAACCTGCGCATCTCCGACTTGCAACAGCAGTGGGGCGACTTGCTGCCTGAAGCCACTAATAACGCTGTGGTGTGGGTAGACAGCAAGGACGAGCTAGCCGGGCTGAGTGATGCCGACATTGCCCAGTGTGCCAAGGATGCAGAAA
>Ga0310690_10011452_pt1 | contig 10938 bp, 6 predicted proteins | sample AusTroGonzalo_MG_2_FD_207661 | JGI IMG/M metagenome (GOLD analysis project Ga0310690, IMG submission 207661) | Bovine rumen microbial communities from tropical cattle in Woodstock, Queensland, Australia - Gonzalo_04 (v2) (version 2) | ecosystem: Host-associated > Mammals > Digestive system >...
TTTTCCAGATATCCGTCACGTCTTCCGTGTTGGCTTTCCCATAAAAGAGGAAGGATGCAGCGTTGCGGGGCAGCGACAACTTCTCGTATAGCACAGAGTGGTTGCTGTAGTATAGAGAAATATCTGCCAGCGGGTCGCAGTAGTCTTCCATCCTGTCATCTTCGGCCTGGACGGCCCTCTGCACATCAAACGGCAGGAAGGAAATCTCTGTGATGCCCCGGAAGGTACCCTCGGCGCTGCCGGACTGTGCCATCTCATCTAGGGTCTTGGTGGCGGGCCTGGCATTCTCGCTGAGTACGAAAGACAAAGGAACCTGCACGCGGGTAGTTTCCCCCACCTCCGTCCGGGTGCAGGATACCAGCAGGACCGCAATGGCTGCTCCTATGAGAATACTTCGTTTCATGCTCTTACACGGGAACAATGAAATTACCACCGGGTTTCCAGTTAAGCTTGACGCTTACGCCCACCGAGACGTCCTGGGTTTCTATGGCCCCGTCGTCCCGGAGATAGGCTTTGATAATGGAATACTGTCCGGCCTTCACGGAACGGTACACCTGGAGGACGGAACGAGTGACGCTCCCGTCTTGAAGCGTCACCAGCACGTGAATTTCCCAAACGGGCTCCGTGTCGGTCCCGGGTTCTACGAAATCATCGGTTTCAATAATCACCTTGGACTCTGCCTTAACATCCCGGGTCGGGAATCCCACAGCTGTAAAGCACTGTTCCCATTCCTGGGCATCGTCGGTCCATTCCAGCCTCTCTGCGCGCACCACCATTCCGGGGCGGTAGTGGTAAATGCTGTCGGCAATGGAAAAACTGTGAGCCATGCCGGAGACAAATACCCGGATGTCCCTGGCCTGCACATCATGGGTGTCCAACACCAGAGACGTTGCACAGTTGGCCATAGACAAGTGGACGTCAAACTGCTGGTCTTTCCCTTCCACAACATCCATGGGAAGCCGGGCGGTAAAAAGGCCCGTCCGCTGGCTGGCCACCGTATCGGCTTCTTCTAGTGCAAGCATGGCAGAATGGCACTTCTCGTCTTTCAGCAGACGTGCCGCCTGGTTTCCCATTACATTCACTGTGGCCAGGTGCATATACCGGTGCACAGGAATCAAGAGGGTGTAGCTGGATTGGGAGGCATCCATCATGTGCTGCTCGTAGTGCAAGCGCAAGGAGTCTCCCTGTACATCGTAAAAGGAGAGGTCCACGTCATCGGCATGGTCCGTAAAGACAGGGGCCAGATAAGTGCGCAAAGCCGCAGACAGGGCTACTTCGGTACTCATCCTCAGTTTGGTTTCCAATTCGGTAGAGAAGTTGGTTACCAACTGGAGTTCGTATTCCATGCCTTGACTCTTCACACAGCCGCTCAGCTCCTCATCAATCAGGCTGCACCCCCAGAAGAGGGGGACAACCGAAAGGAGAAGGAGCCGGAAGGCGATATGTCTCCCTGTCCGGATCATTGCCTACAGTGCACCCAGTTCAATCCTGCTGAAGTTAATGCCGCTATGCCAGGTAACGTCCACGGACATACCCAGGGCCAGTTCTGTAGAACGCAGGTCCGGAACGGTTACATATGCGCTCTTGAGGGAATTGGCCGTGAGGAAGAAGTGCGCCTCGGTCTTGAAACTCTGGATGAATACGCGTTTGACGGGAATGGATGTCGCATCTGTAGTAGAAGTGTAGGGCGGAAGGTCATAGTTGGCCGGGAGGGTGATAGCTCCTGATACAGACGGATCCAGTTTACCAATGATGTAGAAAGTGCCGCCGTTAGGAACCATGTTGTGCATGCCCCAGAAGTCCATTCCGGTGTTGTTTACAAACTCCAGACCCACATAAACCGGGGCTTGTTCATCGACCGGCAACGAGCTATTATAATTGTCCATCACCATTGTATAAAGGGGTGCGGATTCTGCTGTGTTGGAGCCGTAGGCGGGGATGGCACTGTTGGAAACCACGCCATCGTAAACCAGGTAATTGAAGGTGGAAGAGCTCTTAGGCAGGAAGTCCCAGCCCAAGATGTTGGTCTGGCCACCAATGATAATACCGGTGAGTTTGAATGCACCCGGTACAGTGACATCAATCGGGTTGTCCGAACTGCCGGGGTGGAGCGCAGCATTGTTATCATTTAAGGTGGCAGCATCGTACTGCACGGTGGTCTGAAGAAGGGCGGTGCCATAATTGATATTGTCTTTGATAGCAACGCTGCGGGTGCCGGATTCCACATGCCCTACGCTCCAGGCCGAACCCCAGTATGTGTCTGTTTCCCAGCTTGTGGCGCCGTCGGGATATTGTCCGGGGGTGAACTCGGTGTTGGAAACCCGCAGTGCGCTGTTGCCAAAGTAGCACAGTTCAGCGGGGTACAGGTAGTGTTCTACACCTACGGTACCGCCGGTCATTCCCATACCGGAAACGTCAATTGTGGAAAAATTATAGTAGAAGTTGGAATAACTGTCGGAAGGATAACCGGTCACATCCACAGATGCGGGGGGATTGTTGATGTAAAGCAATACAGCAGCTCCTTTAGGGATTCCGAAGTTGGTGGGGAACAGGCTTAGCTTGCTTTTGTCGCTAGATGAAGAAGTTGTGGATAATTCCTTGAAGCGGGCATAGGTATTGTCGTCTCCAAAGGTAGTGTGGGTATACCAGGTTTTTAATTGCTCATTGATATTGCTGGGAGAATGCCAGGTGCAGGCACTGCCGGTTCCGTCAAAAAATTCTGCAATGCGGGCGTGGATTTTGGAAGCCATGGTTTTGGCTACCAGGTCCTGAATGGTTGTGGGGGTGGAGCTAATCACTTTGCTTAAGGTCAGGTCAAGGTCTCCGATGGTGCGGGCAATGGCGTCTCCGGAACCGGCACGGATTTCCGTGGTGCCACTAACCTGACGGAGAGTGGTAATCTGGATGTATGCATTGGCCAGAATGCGTTCCAGTCCGGTTTGGTCCGGAGCGGCTTCAATATGCACGCCTTCTTTACCTAGAAGTGGGCTATATCCATCAGGGTCGTTATAGTCCTTCCAGTCAAGGGGCCCATGGAAAGAGTCGGTGCCATAGGTCTCACTCAACGACTCGCGGTGTAGTTCATTGGTGGGGTCGTTTACTCCAAAGTTGATAATATAGTTCAGAACAAGGGCTATCATTTGGTGAGACTGCGTGAATAACTTGTAGTCGTTAGTTCCGCTTTCCGGAAGGCGCTGCTGCATTTTGACTGTAGTCGCGGTAAGGTTGGTACCGCCTTCAATGGAAATCTTTCCCTGGCGGTCATTGGTGCTGGTCTTGCTGGCCTGGCCGTAGAAAACCATCGCGTTGGTGCCGGTGGGGAGGCTCAGTTCAATAACGCGGCGAGACTTTGCTAAACCGCTTCCTTCGGTGGCGTCCGGGTCAATTTCGCCGGCGCTAATCAACTCTCCCAGAGGGAACCACTTCTCGGCAGAAAGGTTCGGATCAGTCACTTTTGTGCCGTCGGCCGTCAGTTTATATGCAGCCAGGTATGCGCTGGAAAGACCACGGAATTCTTGACTGATGTCGGCCTGCGTGTCGGCGGCCGTCTGTTTGGTTGCCGGGTCATTTCCAAGGTCCAGGCTGAACACGAACTTGGTATTAACCTCTGGTTTGGGCTCGTTTGTGCCCTGGGGCTCATCCTGCCGTTGGCAGGCAATCATACTTAGGAGCGCGGCGGATCCTAACAGGTAGACAAAGTTCTTTAGTTTCATATTGAAAAGTTTAATTATTAATAATTCAAACAACAATGTCTTTATCTGCTCCCGCGTGGGGGTGTAAAAGTGTGTAAAGTTATGAAGTCTCCTGCAGCCGTAGGTTTCATTATTTAAATTCTTATAGGTAAACCTTCGCTTTATTGTATTTTTGAAACATAATATGAAATATTGGTTACTTTGCGATGGAAATTGCTTTAAATATGAAAACTACATCTGTCGCGCTTGGACCTCATTTTTAGGATTATATTCAGACTAGTATCTCAAGTGGCCGTTATAATAATGCCAGCGAGGTGATACGCTCTGGATTGCGCCTTCTGGAGGAGCGGGAGAAGAGGATTGCCCTCCGCTCGGCCATTGAAGAGGGGTTGGAAAGCGGCATTGTTGAGGATTTCGATTCTGAGGCCTTCCTTCAGCAAATGAAAGAGCGTTTATTCTTTTGCATTTCCCACCTTTTGTGCATATATTTGTACAAAATTATGTACTATGCAGGTGACGTCTATATCGGCCTTTAGGGCAAACATTAAGCAGTATTATGACAATGTTCTCCTTACGGAGGAGCCTCTTATTATTACGAAAGGGGATACGGGGGCGGTGCTCCTTCCCCTCAATGAGTACAATGCCCTTCAGCGTCGGCTGGAAATATTGGGTAATTCTTCCGCTATGAAAGATATTCGGGAAGCCACTCTTCAGATGGCGGCGGGGCAGCTCATAGAAGTAACCGACATTGATGCCCTATGAAGCTGTACCTGAGCCCCAAAGCCCAATATCAGTACCAGTGCCTGAAAGGCCGGAGCGTGCCCTATGCAGAGCAGGTGAAAGCCCTTCTGAGGGATATCCAGGAGCATCCGCTCTCCGGTCTGGGAACACCTGCCCTGGTAGAATTCACCTTCCCAGGATACTGGGAGCGCCGCTTCAACGGAAGCGGAATGCTTCTGTATTATTATGAAGAAGGGGAAGACTTTGTAGTGGTGGTCTCTATCATCAACGATCTTCTTCCTTCCCATGAGGAACTGCCTCATAAACTTCAGGAAGCCTCCAGGCAGGACTATGCCCAGATGATCCGCTTTATGGAAGCCAACCGGGGTCACGGAAATGACCCCAAGGTGGGAATCTTCTGGTACAACGTGGCCTGGAATGAGCTCTTTGGCGTGGTTTCCCATCCAGTCCGGGACTATAGCCAGGCCAATGCTTCAGATGGCCGTATCAGCTGCTCGGAACTGCACGAAGACGTATGGCGCAAAGAGTATCACCGGCAGAAAAACCACGGAGATGGGTCGGGGCCCTTTATCGGCCCTTATGAAAACAAACCCCGTGGAAGAGTTTTCTATGAGATGGCTACAGACCGCTTTGTGGTGATGGTTGGAAAATGGATGGAAGAATACCCGGAAGCCAAAGACCTCATCCTGGAAGAATTCGACCTTCCGGCCGATAAAACCACCTTCGAATACGCCATCCACTGGGATATTGGCCAGCGCTGGCGCTAATTGATTCTCTCTGCCCTTTCCGTCTGGGTATCCGTTCTTTATCGGCCTCCTTATGGGAGGTCGATTCTTTGTATAGTCCTCTGTTTCAGGGTTTTATCGGCCGGAATTATTAATGCCTTTTTAATTGGAAAGTGCGGGGCCATTCCCTAAGTTTGCGGAAAAAAGCATTATGAAGACTAAACCATATCTTTGGGCGGCGATGGGGATGATCCTGGTTCTGGCGGGCTGCAGCAGGGACAATGTTCCGAATGATGAGGAGAGGAGGATCCGGTTTACCGTCCCAGGGCTGTTTCAGGCAAAAGTGAATACCAAAGCTACGGAAGTTACCTCGCTGAACGAGTTCCACGTAGGGTGCGTGAAAGGAACCCTGGGAATATCTGAGCAGGAGGTATGGAAGACCACTTTCACCAGCAGCGGGGGAGAGACGCCCATCTATGTTTCGGACAAATACTGGCCGGCCAGTGACGAAGGGTACAAGTTCTTCGCCAGCAATGTGCCTTTGAACTCTTCGTCCACCGGATATACGATATCGGCCACAACAGCTACGGACGTCGTATGTGCGGTTCTGGCCGATCCGGAATACGGCACCACCAACATCCTTTCCTTCGAGCATATCTTTTCCAGGCTGGGGAACGTGACGGTAGAGGCCTTCCCGGGCTATACCATCACCGGCATCAGCATCACGATGACCCCGAAGACGGGGGGAACCTACAACCTCCGTACGAAGGGTTGGTCTGCAATGGCCACAGGCGGCGCAACGGCCATTGCCAACAGCGCACCCGGAACCAAGGCGAACGACCTCTACACGGTGCCCGGCCGGTACACGCTGACGGCCAGCTGGACGGCGACGGATTCCGGCAGCAATACCGTGACGTACACCGACCATACGGTGGAGGTAGACCTGGAGAAAGGGGTGGTCAATAATGCGACCATCACCCTTGGCGGCAATATCACCGTTGGCGTGAGCCTGGAGGAATATGTCTTTAACGACTATCTTCAGGGTCTGGAGCCCTTGACGTTCGAGGCGCTCGGGAATGGCAATATCCTGTGGAAGACAAACAATGCCGCCTGGGAAAAGACGATTGAATACTCAAAGGACGGGGTTAACTGGACATCCGTAACGTCTACGGTGGATGGCGCGGCTATCCCGGTAAGTACTGGGGATAAAGTGTACATAAGGGGGAATAACGCCACGTATGGCTCCAGTTCCAATTATTGCACTTTTGGTGGAACTGTTAATTACTATGTATATGGCAATATGACGGACCTGCTGGCGCCGGGGCATAAATATCGATTGGATGATTATTGTTTTAAATATCTATTCAATGAGAATACTTATGTTAGAAGTCACCCATCAAAGAGAATCTACTTGCCATCCAAAATACTGAGTTTATGGTGTTATTATAATATGTTTGGCAGTTGTGACAATTTGACAATCCCCCCGGTTATGGATGCGATTGTGGTATCGCAGTATTGTTGTGACCGTATGTTCTATAATTGTACCAGCCTTCAGAGTACTCCCGTTCTCGAAGCCCCGGTTATGGCATTCTATTGCTATAATATGATGTTTTATGGCTGTACAAGTCTTTCTACCGTTCAGCCGATTAAGGCAAAAGTTCTGGAACAAAGCTGTTTTTCCCAGATGTTCCAGGGATGTTCCCATCTTACTACCGCCCCGGAACTTCCTGTGACACTATTGGCGGGAAACTGTTATTATCAAATGTTCTATGGATGCTCGAGCCTCACGGCCACCCCGGCACTTCCTGCCACCACAGTGGCGAACTCTTGTTATTATAGAATGTTTTATGGCTGTATTAATTTGGTAGAGGCTCCTTCCATCTTACCCGCCCTGAAGCTGGCGAATAGTTGTTACACTCAAATGTTCTATAATTGTTCAAAACTGGCTGCCGCGCCAGAGTTGCCTGCAAAAATACTTGTCACCGGTTGCTATAACCAAATGTTTCAAGGTTGTTCAGCCCTTAATTATATCAAGGCATTATTTACGACAAAGCCGAATACTAATTATTGTCTGTCGTGGGTTTCCAACGTTGCCTCTAGCGGCACTTTCGTCAAGGCGGATGATGCTACCTGGAATGTTAGCGGCAACAATGGCGTTCCGAGCGGTTGGACGGTGTATACCGAGTCTCAGTGGCCTTGATCGGTTGTGCCGGTTAGGCTTCAGTCACCGGCTACGGTAAACCGGATGGTGGTGGAGTTGCCGTCGCCGTCTACTACGGTAAGGGTGTGATGGCCCGGAGCAGGGGCCAGTCGAAGTTCGTGGATAAACCGTGTCTCGCCCACATAAGTCTGGTCCAAGTGCCACCAGAGCGTGGCATCGGAGCGGTGGTGCGCCACGCGGAAGACAGCTCCCTCCACCTGCCCGCTTAGCTGCCGGGGGAGGTAGAGCGTGGTGCCTGACTGGGGATAGATGAACTCGATCTCTTGGGAGGGAAGGGCCGATCGGGTCCCCACATACTCGGGATGGTGCGGCTTGTAGAACCACTCCATAGCCGGAGTGAGCACAAACTCGCCCGTACGATGATAGGGGCAGGGCTCGCTCTGGAGTCCCGCCGCGGGAATAAGCATCTCCCGGGCCGGGCAGTCGGGCGTAGCCAGCATACCGGACTGGGTACAGACGTTGGCATAAACGCCAACGTTTGCATTTAATGCCATTTCGTCATGCCCGACTTGATCGGGCATCTCAAACCATTCATCGCTGGCCGGAAGCAGGTTGAGGATATCGAACATTACCGGACCGGCGGTGCGGGCTCCGGTGAGGCCGGGCACGCCGTGGCCGTCGGCATTGCCGGCCCACACGCCAATGGTGTATGCGGGCGTCATCCCCACGGCCCACGCATCCCGGAAACCATAACTTGTGCCGGTCTTCCAGGCCGCCTTCCGCACGGACCGGATGAGCCGCCAGTCCAGTTCGTCCGGCCGGTTAACCTCTTGCAAGGCCTCCAAAGTGTACCACACGGCAAGAGTCCCGCTGGTGGCCATGGCAGAATAGGCCCTGGTGATTTCGTCCAATCGGCCTTCTCCTCCTCCCAGGATGAGGGAGAGACCGTAGTAGTCGGGGCTTTGGGTAAAGGTGGTGAGGCCGGCCTTTTGGAGGAGGCTGTGGAATTTGGGAACGCCATACTGCCGCAGCAGGAAAACGGCCGGGACGTTGAGGGAGCGGGCCAGGGCCTCGGAAGCGGGCACGGCACCGTAGAACTGCCTGTCAAAATTCTGCGGGGCAAAGCCTCCCAGGTTCACGGGGATGTCCGGCAGCAGGGTGTGGGGGAGGATTTCGCCCTCCTGCAGCGCGGCGGCAAACAGGAACGGTTTGAGGATGCTGCCCGTGGAGCGCGGGGAAGTGGCAATATCCACCTGCACGCCGGTCCGTTCCCGCTCCGGCGAGGCATTCCCCACATAAGCGACGATCTCCCCGCTGGCATTGTCTATGACCACGACGGCCAGATCGGCCACGCCTTCCTTGGCCAGGTCGTCAGACTGCCGGTCCGCCACGGCCGATACGGCCTTTTGAAGCGGAAGTCGGATGCCGGTGCGGGTCCTCACGCCCTTGGGGCAGCGTTCGACAAAGTGCGAAGCATAGGACGGCAGCGGCAGGGGCGCGTCGGGCAGCGGCTCTTCCAGCGCCGCTTCATAGGTGTCGGCCGATAAATCCCCGTGTTCCAGCAGCCGCTTCAGCAGACGGTTGCGCTTTTGCAGGAGGTCTTCCCGGCCCTTGCCCAGATGCAGCGTGGAGGGAGCGTTGGGCAAAACGGCCAGGGTGGCGGCTTCGGCCCAGGAGAGCTCGGAAGCCGGTCGGCCGAAATAGCGCCACGCAGCGGCCTCCAGCCCCACCACATTGCCCCCGAAGGGCGCGTGGGAAGCATACAGGGCCAGGATGCGCTGCTTGGGATAGCGCAGCTCCAGCCGCAGGGCCAGCACGGATTCAATGAGTTTCTGCCAGACGGTACGCTCCTTCTGGCGGCTCAGGCGGATGACCTGCATAGTAAGGGTACTGCCGCCGCTTACCACGTGGCCGGAGTGGAGATTCTGCAGCAAGGCGCGGCCCATAGCCACGGGGTTCACGCCCGGGTGCCACCAGAACTGCCGGTCCTCAAACTGCACCAGCGCCGTCGCCAGGCGCTTCGGCACGGTGTCGCAGGGCGGAAACCGCCACTGCCCGTCGGTCGCGATGCGCGCCCCCAGCAGTTCCCCTTCGGCACTCTCCACCACCGTGGAGTAGGAAACCCCTTTAAACAGGTCTCTTGGAAGACAAAACAAGTAGGCTAGCAGAAGAACGGCCAGCCCTAAGGAGATCCCCGGCCGGAGCCGGGGATGACGAGGTCTTTTATGGTCGGGTTGTCCGGCCATTATTTGGTTACCACGGCGGTGCCGGAGGCGGTGGCCGCCTGGACGGCAGGCTCGTACATAGCTTCGACTACGGCGGAAGGCAGCATATATCGGCCCTCGTAGGCAGCGCGAAGCTGTACGGTGAAGGTCTTGCTGCGACCGGCGGGCAGGGCGAAGAACCAGTTCACGCGGTCGTCGCGGATGTCCTTGTGGTCGTAAGCGTCTTCAGAGGCACCGCCCGTCAGGCGCTCGTTCTGGATTTCCCAGCCGGAAGGCACGGGGAAGTTCAGGGCCAGGTTCTCGTAGGCCTTGAGCGTGGAGGGGTTGGTCACCTTGATGGTAGCCTGGAAGCGGGTTCCCTGCGGCAGGGAGGCGGGATTCACCGTGGCACCGTTCTCAGAGGAAGTGTACTTGATTTCCAGCTTGAGGCCGTTGGCGGTAGCGTTGCGTACAGCCGTACGCTGCGTCTTCACCAGGGTGCCGTACACTATGCCTTGGGAGAGGTTCTTCACCTCCTGCTCCATTTCAACCGGAGCCGTCAGGCTCTTATCGGCCGATACCGTCTTCCCGCCCAGGCTGACCTTTACCTCGCCGGTGGGAACTTTGTCGTAGAGGTGCCTGTAAGCCACTGCGGCAAAAGCGGTCTCCTGGGTGCTCATATAGCGGTCGGCGGGCTCGGAAGCCACATCGAGGGCCTCCGTAATGTTCCCGCAAAGGGCCAGGGCGTCCAAAGCCACCATCTTGTCGCGGAAGCCGGTACCGTAAGTGAGATTGTAGGGCTCATATTCCGGGAAGTCCTTTCCATTGCCTTCCAGCAGGCTCTGGCCCAAATTGGCTTTGCCGCTGAGGGCATAGGCGGCGGCCAGCATATAGCGGGCCCGCTCACCAATGTTGGTGGCTTCCTTGAGGCGGTTCATTCCGGAGACCTGGGCGTCGCCGGAGAGGGCCATCGTGTACAGGCGATAGGCTTCGTCCAGGTTGGAGAAGAAGCTGTCACCCGCCACGCGGAACACCTGGCTCATCTTCTGCTGGTATCCCTTCCATTTCTTGAGCACGCCGCTGTTCACTTCAAAGCCTGCCTTGGAGGCTTCGGTGAGGAAGTGTCCGGCCATAGAGCTCACCCAGGGGTTGCTTGGACTGCCGGACCAGTAGGCAAAGCCGCCGTCGGTGTTCTGGCGGGCGTAAAGCTTGGAGATGAGGGTGGGGATGAAAGCCTTGGCATCGGCCGCATCTTCCTCCGACAGCATCGGCAGCAGGCTCACCAGGGTGAGGCCGCGGGAGCTGAGCTGTTCGCCGCACTCATAGGTGTAGTTCTTCATATTGAGGTACCAGGCCCGGGCGTCGGGAGCCGGGAATCCGGCCACCTGCAGCATCCCGGACTCCACCTTCCGGCC
>Ga0310690_10011453_pt1 | contig 10938 bp, 11 predicted proteins | sample AusTroGonzalo_MG_2_FD_207661 | JGI IMG/M metagenome (GOLD analysis project Ga0310690, IMG submission 207661) | Bovine rumen microbial communities from tropical cattle in Woodstock, Queensland, Australia - Gonzalo_04 (v2) (version 2) | ecosystem: Host-associated > Mammals > Digestive system >...
TCATCAATATCTACCAGATGGCACCTGTTGTCGGAGATGGCGGCATGAGGCAGTTCGCATCTATGATCCGGGATGAATTCGGCAACCTGGACTATTACGGAGTGACAGCATGACATTAAACAATCCGTCTCTAGTGCTGACGTTCCTGGGGGATGATCTCCCCGCAGGCCACAGCGCAAGCCAGACGATCAGCAATGAATACATCATCAATTATTCGATCAGCTTTAATTATCAGCTGATGAACAACCTGAAGAGCTCGTCTAATCAGGTGGCCTTGCAGATCTCCAGAGACTGCAGCGCAACTGAGGACATTATCGCCACCGATGGTGATATCCTCGCAACACTCAAGAACGGGTACACGGTCCTGTTCACCGGCTTTGTTTCCACAAACTTCTCATGGAAGGTTACGCAGAATGGAGAGCAGGCCCTCTCGATAACATTGGAGGATAGATCTGTAAGGCTTCTGACAAAGTGTTTTATTGCCTCTGGATATCATCTGTTCAACTGTCAGGCAAATGTAGCCATTGCGGAAATATGCTCTTCTGTCGGAATAGAAATCTCAAGCAGCGCGATAAGTATCACCGATACAATTACGAAGGTCGTGGACTCATCCATGACTTGCAGGGACATTCTCGACCAGATGCTCTATGAGCTGGGATATGTTTATTACTGCGACAACTTGGGAGAGCTGCGGTTCTGGAAGGTTGACTGCACGTCAGTGACTGGAATTCCGGTGCTGGATAAGACGAAACTCTATATAAGCTCCGGAACAGCAGTTCAGCTGTCAAAGAAGATCCGACAGTACAGATCCGTCCGCATTACCTATAAAGAGCTAAGAACCGCCAGCAACTACCTCGTTTATAGAAACACTACCGGCCAGGGAGCTGATGTTCCTTATTGCCAAATCGAGCTTCAGTCCGGCGAGCATTTCGATGGTCTCGAGGTTTATACGGCGGAGGAATGGGCAGAGGAAACTGCGGATGAGTTCCGCGAGGATGCCCTGGTCGAAGCATGCAATGCCGCCAGCGAGACGGTTATGGTTGGTTCAAACAAAATCATCTCCATCTCCAACGTCTCTCCGGATATCGTTAAGGAAACAGGAATCACGGCCAATATCACAGCGGCAGGTGGTCCCTATCTTAAGATTGACGTTTCAAACAACGCCGATGCTGCCAAGAAGATAACAAAACTCGATGCCTATGCTTCGATAATCTACGAGAAGAGCATAAACATCATCCGGACAGGCATTGCTGGGGACACGACTGATTCGCTTTTCTCCGAGGAGCTATCCTATGTTCACTCCAGAGAGCTGACCACAAGGCATGCAAATCTGCTGTGCCAGTATTATGCCTATTGCAACAGCCAGTACACATTCTTCAGCAAGGAGAATCTGTCCTGTGGAGATCTTGTGCATATCTCGGAGAATGTCTGGACAGGCCTCGGTGTGGATGTCCTGATAACCGGAAAGACTGTGCCGGGAACCGGCGATGTTGTCAAGTACACCGCAATCGGCATATCCGTGTTCGACCTTGACAAAGAGGCCTACCACAGATCAACAGACGAAGGAAAGGCTGACACCAAGGGGGCCACGGGGCACGCTCCGGAATGGAAGCAAGGCACATCCCTTTCCGGGACTTCAACATCGAGAGGTGCCGAAGGTGTTGTCGGAGACTATTACCTCAACACTGACACTCAGAATGTTTACAAGTGCATAGCATCCGGAACGGCAACAACCGCGCTTTGGGAATATGTGCTCTGCATGAAAGGAGACGCGGCCACATTTGACGGAACCACGTTCACCATCGAATATGCGATGTCAACAAGTGATGAGCTGGTAAAATTCGAGGGTGTGCACGGCAATACCGCAGGGGCTTACGGATCGAAAAGCGGAGATGGTGCATTTGCCTATGGATTCAACAACGACATCTGGTCAGAGACAGTAGAGAACTGGCATCTAGGCCTTTATGTCTGGCAGAGGATCCGCACCAACTACACCGACGGCACCGTCGGGTATTCTGAGGCGACGTATTGCAAGGATATGACCGAGAGCCTGATTGCATCGTGCAGGTTTGAGCTTCAGCCCATTGAAGACAGATTTATTGTCAACAAAGCCAGGACAGGAAACCGGCAGTATCTGATCAAGCTCTCTGTCACAGGATATCCAGAGACCTTCGCTGCGGCTCCAATAACCGCAGCATGGGCGACAGACTCATCAGGTTCGGTCGCCGCAGGTGTCGGGGTTTCATGGGTAGGAAACGTCGTGACAATAACCGTCCCATATAAGACAATCCACGAGCAGATCAACATCAACGTCAATGGACGATATGGCGAGACAACCAGCTGCTCAATGACAGCTGATGATCAGACTCAATATGATGTCTATGGCGGATGTTTTGAGGATGACGCCTCTGCAGCATACTGGTTTCTGACAAACTGCGGCGGTCAGCTTGAGGGTTACAGTTACGTCAACACAACAAGCAACACAATCCGGTATTACAACGGGACATCCTGGGAGCTGCTGGATATCGATACAGTACGGAAGTCCGGTATTATCCTGTCACAGGCCGAGAAGGATTTCTGGGAGCTTTTCGAGTCTCTGCCGGAGGCCCAGAGGGTAAATCTCTGGGATATGTACGGATACAAAAAATCCATCATAACCTCATCGCTGGCAGCGTCGAAGATAATCATGTATGGCGAAGGTGTAATTGCAAGCAAGAATGTTGACACCGACACGACCAAGGATATTGATGCAAACGGCTTTCTGACCAAAGAGGGATATAGGCTCGAGGGAGAAAACGGAAAGATTCGCTCAAAGGGCAGCTATTTCAACGAAGCCAATGCTCAGAACCTCCGCGTGTACAACGAGCTGGATCTTCAGAATGCGCAGATCTCCCATCCTGCAATCTCAACCTACGAGGGCGCAGAGGGAGATCCGACGGGAGTGTCTGATTCTTTGAATGCTTGGCCCGTGTCCGATATATACAACAACCAGTCCCTTCTTGATGGGAATATCATCGGGAATGGAGACGTGTCCGGAACCATAGACTGCTATCTTGTCAGGAGGAGCCAGTCAAATCTTCTTCTGGCCACGCTGATGCCGGTTGTTGAAAAATACAACACGCATAATTTCTACTTTATTTGCCCGCTCAAGAGCCAATGGGCCACGATTTATATCTGGCCGCATGGCGCGGTCGAGCTGAACGGATATGCAAATCTCGAGGTAAACGGAACTGTCGTCGCAACAAAGACCTTCGAAGAAAAGGTGATCACCGAACAAGAGCTACTCTTCTCCTACAGTGGAGAAATCCCAATGGGTGCCACTGTGGAGTTGACAGGAAACCTGACTGCCTACGGAGCACCGATGAGCATCTCTTTCGCGTCACTTTGCCAGGATAACAGCTTCATCAGCGCGAACTTTCCCAACACAGGCCTGTATCTGCACTATCTGCACGGTTCGTGGTTATATCTTGCACCGGATGAGTTCCCGAATGATGTTCATGTCGAACTTGCTCCGATTACCTACAACGGCTCAACGCTGGGCATGAACTATGACTCAGACAACAACCTGCGGTACTGCGTCCCGGAACACATCGGAGCATATCACAGCTATGTTGACTCATCCAGCGTTTCCCATACTCTCACGCCAGGTCTCCCATACAAAGCCAACGGGACCCTGTACGACTATCAGGGCAATTCATACCAGGTCGTCTTTGTCACGGTCAATACGGTCGGCACCGAGATAACAGTGACCCTTAAGAGAGGTGGATCCACCATTTCGGCCACAATGAATACCGGGCGTGCACAGTCGTACTATGGCAGTCTGGCAATCGCAACGACGCTGGCAGGTGTAGAGATGATGGGCCAATATCCGAAGGCAGACCAGACCTATGATCTCGGATCTCCGGACCGCTATTGGGACACGGGGTATATCGTTACGGTCCAGGGGTTGTCAAAGAAATCCGAAAAGAAGGACATCCGGACATATCAAAGGTCAGCCTTGAATATTCTAAACAACACGAAGATTGTCAGATTTAAGTACAAAAAGGACAAGGCCCAGACACCGCACATCGGTTTCATTGCAGAGGATACGGACAAGGATCTCTCTGGGGAAAAACAGGACAGCTTCATGGTGAACGACACAATAGCCGTGTTGATTAAGGCCGTGCAGGAGATGTCAGCCGAAATCGCGAAGCTCAAAGGAGGCGGTGAATGAGAAAACTAATCGGGTGGATCCGAGGAATTGGCAAGGACAAGTGGTTCCATTTCATTGTGAATCTTGTCCTTGCATTGACGGGATTTGTTTCCTACTGGTTGGCCGTAGGTCTCTGTGTCGGGGCATCTGCGGGCAAAGAATACGGAGACAGCAAGGCCTACCAGAATCATTGGGACTGGCTGGATATCGTGGCTGACATGCTGGGAATGGCTGCCGGTCTTTTGATTGTATGGGGCGTTAGAAGCCTCATTGGATTTTGAGGAGGAAACATGGCGAACGACATAACAATTCTACCATACGCGAACTCACCGCATCATACAGGGGAGATCCTCGGGTTTTACCTTGTTCCCATTCAGGCCGGAGGCACAACCGGGGCAGACGGACTCCCGGAGATGAAGTATATCTCGCTGTCTGAGCTGCAGGCCTTTGTGAGACAGGGGTTCGGCAGCGCAATGACATTCAGAGGACAGCTGAACGCCCTGCCGGAATCTCCGGCGGTAAATGACTACTTCATAGTAGGCACTACTTTCGAGGATGACGGGGTGATGTATTACGCCAACCATTTCTATGAGTATGACTCGGATGGGGATTGGGTCGATATATCCGACATTCTCGGGCAGTATGCAACGCAGGAATATGTAGCCGGAATAGATGAACGTCTTCAGGGTGCAGAAGCCGATGTCGACGAGCTCCAGGATGCCGTCTCTGCAATGCAGGGAAATGTGACCTTGAAGGGCTCAGTGAATACCTATGGTGACCTGCCATCGAATCCTTCTCAGGGCGATCAGTATTGGGTCGAAACAGAGAGCAAGTATTACACATGGAACGGCACCGAATGGGTCGCCACAGGGGCGATGGCCAATCTAGGACTGACAATCAGGGGCGGTCGCCTCTGCGTGAGATACAAAGTATGACGAAAGGAGAAGACAATGAGTGATAATTTCATTGAGGAACCTGTAATACTTGACAGGACAGGTTTGAGAATGGCTGCAGCTGTGGAGGCCGTGGCCCGTGCCCTCGGCGGACGCTCAGGGGTGATTTATGGATTCCACATCAATGGCGGGGACAGCAATCCCGCGACAAATGTCGTCTATCTGAAGGATGCAGCGGGAATGGCTCCGGCAAAGATGGATTATGCCAACGATGTGTTTGATTACGGTTCATGGCGAGACGCGTTCTTCATGCCTCGGCCATGCATGGTCAAATACAACGGAGAAGTCGATTATTATCTGGATCCGGACGATTACAGCAAAAAAGAAGACGGTACAGCCTCCGATGTGGCAAATGCATCCTATGGCGGAAACGCCATGATGGAATGGGGTCGCAACGGACGTCAGATCTGGTACAAGGTCGTCCCGGATACAGACAATAAAAGCGGCTCTGTCTACATCGCTGATTATCCAGCGGATGATGATTTCCATTGTTGGTCGTTTATCAACAGCAATGGTGTCGTGTGCCAGCACTTCTACACGCCGATTTATAACGGATCCATCGTCAGCAGCAAGCTGAGATCCATCTCCGGCAAGGCCTACAGCGACCTCTGCCAGAACAAGACCGCGTCGCAGGAAATAGACCTCGCAACAGCAAACAACGTAGGGTCAGATGTTCTTTGGTTCACCGAGTGTTATGCGGACATCGAGCTTATCAACTATCTGCTGATTCTTATTGGAAAGAGTACCAACATGCAGGCGACTTTCGGTAACGGCAGATATGGCCAGAGCTCCGCAGCATCCAGCATGCTCAGCACCGGAACAATGGATGATAAGGGATTGTTCTGGGGTGATGATGACGCAACCCACGGGGTGAAGGTCTTCGGAATGGAGAACTGGTGGGGCAATCAGTGGAGGCGTTATGCCGGACACATAATGATTGACGGCTCACAGAAGGTCAAGCGGACTTATGGAAGGCAGGACGGTTCCACAGCCGATGGCTACAATACCTCGGGAAGCGGATATCTCTCCGCCGGAGCGAGCCCTGGAGGTACCAGCGGAGGATATATCGACAAGATGGAGTTCTCAGCCCTCGGCATGCTGCCGAAGAATGCGAGCGGCTCATCTTCGACGTATTACTGTGATGGTCTGTGGTTCAACAACAGCGGCACGCGTTATGCCCTCCGCGGCGGTATCTGCATCGATGACCTGAAGGTCGGGGCATTGTACTGCGTCCTCAGCGATGAGCCATCCAGCGCGTCCTGGATCGTCGGGGCTTCGGTCTCTTGTAAGCCACTTGCATAGAGGGGGCCAGGGGGAGGCGCAGCTTCCCCATGAATTGTTCTTGAAGTGTTTTTTTTGACTATGAAAGGGCCGGATTTCACGTCTCCTTTGCCCACCGCGGCGGTAACTGCAACAATGACCTGAAGGTCGGGGCATTGTACTGCAACCTCAACAATGAGCCATCCAACGCGAACTGGAACATCGGGGCTTCGGAATCTTATTCACATAGCAAAACCATGACCGCTGTCTCGGCGGCTGTGGGTGATTTCCGGCCCTCACCGGTATGGTGGAAATGAACTTGATATGCAAGCACCCTCCAGTAGGTAACGAACAAGGGTGAGAGGATAAGAGAGTGTGGAGCTGCAGACATCTTATGGATGAATTTCTTAGTGACGGCAATATCAAGGCCGCCATAATGAATGCGTCCAAAGGCAAACGCTCGAGGGCATCTGTCAGGCCACTCGTTCAGGATCCTGATGCATGGCTTCCCGTGGTTAGGGATTATGCTCTGCACTTCAAGAACAACAATCATGTCCCGAAGACGATAAACGACAACGGTCATGGAAAACAGAGGACCATAATCGTGCCGGCATTCATGGAGCAGATCGTGCATCACATGCTGGTCAATATGCTCAAGCCGGTAATTATGCGCGGAATGTATGAGCACAGCTATGGATCTGTTCCTGGAAGAGGAATTCATCTGGCCAAGCGTCGCATAGAGAAGTGGCTCCATAATGACCAGCGAGGAACAAAGTATTTTCTGAAGATGGACATTTACCATTTCTTCGCTTCGGTTCCGAATGAGAGACTTAAGATTCGCGTGGCCCGAAATGTAAAAGATCCGGATTTTCTGCGGGTGCTGTTCGAGGTCATAGATGTGCAGAGGGGTCTTCCCCTGGGGTTCTATACCAGTCAGTGGCTGGCGAATTTCTATTTGCAGGATCTGGACCATTTCATCGTGGAGAAACTCCATGCCAGGCATTATGTCCGGTACATGGATGACATGGTCATATTCGGCCCGAACAAGCGGGAGCTACACCGGATCCGAAAGAAGATTGAGGTGTTCCTGAACAGGCTGGGTCTCCGATTGAAGGAAAACTGGTGCGTGGCCCGGTTCGTTTATGAACGAGACGGAAAGGAATTTGGCAGGGATCTCGATTTTATGGGGTTTCGGTTTTATAGGACAAGAACGGTGTTGCGGAAATCCATCATGCTCAGGGCGACGAGGCTTGCCCACAACATGAGGGGAACCGTCCGCAATGCAAGAAGGTTCATGTCGTATCTGGGATGGTTTAGCCATTCAGACACGTACAACGTATTCAGGAGATGGGTCGCGCCTTGCCTGAATGTCAGAAAACTAAAATACAAGATTTCAAGAGCAGAAGAAAGGAGACAAAAATGCAGGAATGGTATGAAGCCAGCAACAGCTCATCCTTAAAGCCGGATGAGGTAGACACAGCAACCTCCCCGACAGTGGTCTATGTCAGGAAGGAATTTGTATTGGTCCCAGCTACTGAAGGCGAGCAGGGCTCGCCGGAGCACTGGACCTACAAGGAGAAGAAGATGACCAGGACGGAGTACGAGCTCTATCAGGACAACGTCGCCCTGCGTGACTATCTCGACATGATCAGCTGACGGGAGGAGAACAAATGACCTATGAAAAGATCAAACAGTATTACGAGGAAGGCAGATGGACAAAAACAATGGTCCGTAAGGCCGTCGAAAGAGGAGTCATCACTCCCATCCAGTACGAAGAAATCGTTCACGAACCGTATTGATGATTGCGAAGCCTGTGAACAAAAGGAGCTCTGCCCTGTTTATAGCGGAGGCTGCTGCCTTTTGGTTCAGGAGCACATGGAGGAGATTGGCTTATGAATGTATGGCAGCTTGTGCTGGTGATCCTCGGGAACACGGGGTTCTATGCTCTGATCCAGGCATTGATTCAGGCCCGGACACAAAAGAAGGGACTTCTTTCACAGATAATGCAGGCCGTTGAGGGGCTGAAGAAGCAGATGAAGAAACAGGAGTGCGACAACTGCCGCACACAGCTCCTTCTTCTCATCAGCGACTATCCTCATGAACGCCAGGAAATCATGACTCTGGCGAAGCATTATTTCGATGATCTTCATGGCAACTGGTATGCCTCGAGCATATTCCGCTCGTGGCTCGAAACAAACAAAATCCCCGAGCCTCTCTGGCTCGAGAAATCGAACAACAAAAAGGAGATTTGAAAATGGGTTTCAAATTAAGCGTGATTGTCGTAATCGCCGTGGTGGCGATCGTTGAACTGGCCAAGAAGTTTATCTTCAAAAGCCAGGAGAAGTATAAGCTCATTTATACTTTTGCACCTGTGGTCCTGTGTGCCATCGCCTTCGTGGTGATTGCGCTGATCCAGAAAACCGATGTCTGGACAGCTCTCGCAACCGGAGCATCGCTGGGCCTGACTGCAATGGGTTCCTATGATGCCATCGTGGCAGTGCTGCGCGGATGGAAGGATAAGAGTCCGACAGAAATTGCAAAGGAAGTCGAGGATATCATCGGCAACAAGGAGATCGAGAAGAAATGACATGGCTCATTGTCCTGCTGCTCGTTCTGGTGTCCGTACTCCTGGTCCTGCTTGCAATCAAGGTCAGGAAGGTCGCGGATCTGGAGATAGAGAATAACTACCTGACCAATGAGAACGCATCTCTCATGCTTCAGGTATCGACCCTTCAGAACAACATCGAGAAGATGAAGTCCACTTTACAGGAGATCTCTGAGATTGAAACCAAGAAAGAAACCAAGAAGAAGCAGAGCCGCAAGGAAACGCCTGCTTCCGGTGATGTTGACGCTCGTCTTGACCGCCTCAATTCTGACGGGGTGCAGGACGGTAAAGACCATAGCTGAGAAGCCGGACGAAACGGAAGCTCGGGAGACCATAGTGATGATGCTCCCGGAGCCTCCGGCGGTTCCTTCTCTTCCCTCGCTCCGCTGGAGCTACAAGGACGGCCTATACGGCCTCTCTGAAGAGGATGTGGACAACTTCCTCGACTACAAGGATAACGTGCTTCCTGCCTTCGTTTTCGACTACGAGGCGTGGATCCAGGAAGTCAAAGTCGTCCTCAATAAACTGATCTGATCCTTCCGGTTCCCGGAGGGGTGAAGATAACCTCCTTTTGTGTTTGCCCTCATGGCAGGTGTAACAGCCTGCTGTGAGGGCTTTTCTTTTTGCCTGTATGCCAGATTGTTTGCTCTTTTTTATGGTAATGTTTGGTAAAGTATGGTAAAGTTTGGCAAGGTAAGAGGCGGTTAAACCTATACGGCTGCAAGAGAAACTGGCAAAGATTGGGAAGGTTTGGATAAGTTGTCAGGTAGATTCAATTCCTGGAGACGGCAGACTTTTTCGGTATTTTGCCGACCGACAGAACCCTTTTGCAGACATAGATTTACTGCAAGAGGGTTTTTCTTTTTATAAGTCAAAACCCTCGAAAACCGGCAGACTGTTTGCCAGACTGTTTGCCGACATTTAGCGTCAAAAGGAGGCGTTTACATGAGGGATGACCACTATGTCATGATGAAGAGAAGTAACGGCATCTGGTATTATTACGTCTACAGATGGGGAAAGAAGGTCTACCGGAGCACCGGGGAGCGCAAGAAGATCCTGGCACAGGAAGTGATAAACGACAGGATCAGGGCGAATGACCTCTTATGCGAGAATGAGGCGCAGAGGCCGAAGACTTTCGCGGAATTTGCGACGGGGTTCTGGAACTATGACACCTGCCCGATTATCCAGGACAAGATCCAGCGAGGTGGGCACTATTCCAGGAAGGTCGCCCAGGGATATGCGGTGCGGACTGAGAACGAGTTCATCAAGACCTTCGGGAAGAAGATGCTGCCGGAGATCAACAACAGCATGATCCGTTCCTGGCACCGGAATCTTCCGGAAAGACTGAAGGTCACAGCCAAGACCGCGAACGATTATCTGGCATGTCTGAGACAGATGTTCGATGAGGCTATCCGACAGAACCTCATATCGCAGAATCCATGCCAGGGAATCAAGCCGCTCATCGCGCAGGCAAAGATCCGGGGATGCTACACGCAGGCACAGATTGACCAGCTGTTCAGTGGGGAATGGGACGACATCTTCTGTTATGCTGCGTGTCGTCTGGCTGCCACGACGGGAATGCGCCTGGGAGAAATCCAGGCATTGTCCAGGGAGCAGATCCGGCAGGACTGGATTCTCGTCGACAGATCCTATTCTCCTGAAGACGGTGGGGTGAAGACCACGAAAAGCGGAAAGGCCAGAATCGTGCCTCTTGTCCCGGAGATCCGGCAGATGCTTCTCGACCTTCCCTCTGACGGGCCATTCCTGTTCTCAATGGACGGGGTGGAGCCATTGCACCGCAAGTGGTTCGAGCGTCATCTGATTGACCGACTTGGCAAGGTCGGAATCGACCGGAAGACGGACAACCTCCTGTTTCATTCGTTCAGGCACTTCTTCAACACACGTCTGGTAGCTTATGGTGTGGAATC
>Ga0310690_10011454_pt1 | contig 10938 bp, 6 predicted proteins | sample AusTroGonzalo_MG_2_FD_207661 | JGI IMG/M metagenome (GOLD analysis project Ga0310690, IMG submission 207661) | Bovine rumen microbial communities from tropical cattle in Woodstock, Queensland, Australia - Gonzalo_04 (v2) (version 2) | ecosystem: Host-associated > Mammals > Digestive system >...
TGTCTGGGCTATTATCTCAAAGATCTCCACCACTCCAGGTATGATATCGTTCAGATCCAAATCCTGTAGTACCACACTCAAACGCCCTGTCTGACTCTTCGTCCATTTCAAAAGATTGTCCAACAGATCGTGTACATCTTCTGATTCTCTATTGGCCTTATCCAGAAGTTCATATAGTTCTTGTCCTACAGTCTCAGGCGAAACAGAAGCCACCACAAGGTTCAATACCATACGGATGCTCGCCATTGGTGAACGAAGGTCGTGGGCAATGACAGAATACATTTTATCACGGTTGGTCAACGTTGCCTTCAACTCGTTGTTCTGTTTTTCAATGATACGCTTAGCAGCCACAAGTGATATCTGCTGCATCACACGCATCACCAACTCTTCCTTATTGAACGGTTTTGTCAGGAAGTCATTGGCTCCCACTTGGAAACCTTTCACAAGATCAGCAGGTGTATTCAACGCCGTCAGGAAAATAATGGGGATGTCTTTCAACTCCTCATCTTTTTTCATGATGACAGCCGTATCAAAACCATTGATGTCAGGCATCATCACGTCCAGAAGGATCAGGTCTGGATGCTCTTTCTTTGCTTGCTCTATGCAAGCATTTCCACAATTTGCCGTGCAGACCTGAAATTTTTCATTGCTCAATAGAATCTTCAGCAACAACACGTTGCTCATCACATCATCGACAATAAGAATCTTATAGTCACTCCGATTGATCTTTGACTCTAAAGTTGCTCCTGCGTCCATTATTTTTATTTAGTAGTACTAATATTCTTGTCTGCAAAAATAATGTTTTAATTTGAAACAACCAAATAATTGGACTACTTTTTTACATTTTTGGCACTTTCTACCTATATTCTGCCCATGATTTGATGCCAATATCCTCCAAATTGATGGTACAAAATGCCTGAATGAAGGCAGAAGCCAATCGTGAATTTGTTATCAATGGTACGTTCAGATCGATGGCAGCGCGACGAATCTTATAGCCATTAGTGAGTTCATGGGTGGTGAGGTTCTTAGGAATATTCACCACCATATCGATCTTGTGCTGATGCAACAGATCGAGTGCTTGGGGCTGACCCTCATCAGAAGGCCAGTGAACAAGTGTATTGACAATACCATTGTCAGCAAGGTATTTTGAAGTACCACCAGTGGCATAGAGTTCATAGCCATGCTCCACGAGCATACGAGCGGCATCAAGCATCTCGGCTTTCTGTTTCGCTGAACCTGTTGAAAGAAGAACAGTCTTCTTGGGGATGCGGTGGCCGACGGAGAGCATAGCCTTGAGAAGAGCGGTATTGGTGTTATCACCGATACAGCCAACTTCACCTGTGGAGGCCATATCCACGCCAAGAACGGGGTCAGCCTTCTGCAAGCGGTTAAAACTGAACTGACTAGCCTTGATGCCGACATAGTCGAGGTCGAAGAGGTTCTTGTGTGGGCGCTCGACAGGAAGACCGAGCATGACGCGAGTGGCAAGATCGATGAGATTAAGTTTGAGGACCTTGCTGACGAAGGGGAACGAACGCGAAGCACGGAGGTTGCACTCAATGACAAGAATATCATTGTCGCGCGCCATATACTGGATATTGAACGGACCGTTGATGTGCAGTGCAGCAGCAATCTGACGTGAGATACGCTTGATACGGCGGACAGTCTCCACATAGAGTTTTTGCGGAGGGAACTGGATGGTAGCGTCACCAGAGTGTACACCAGCAAACTCGATGTGCTCGGAGATGGCATAAGCAAGGATTTCTCCATCCTTAGCCACAGCATCCATCTCAATCTCCTTGGCATGCTCGATGAATTTCGACACAACGACGGGATGGTCTTCGCTGACATTGGCAGCCAACTGTAGGAACTTCTCCAATTCTTCCTTATTTGAACATACGTTCATGGCTGCTCCAGAAAGTACATAGGAAGGACGAACCAACACAGGGAACCCTACCCTATCCACGAACTTGTCAATATCCTCCATCGAAGTCAGTGCACTCCATTCCGGTTGGTTCACACCAATCTCATTGAGCATCTGCGAGAATTTTGCACGGTCTTCTGCGCCGTCGATATCAACAGCCTGTGTACCAAGTATGTTCACATGTTGCTCATCGAGATAGACGGCGAGGTTATTTGGAATCTGACCGCCTGTGGAGACAATCACGCCATAAGGCTGTTCCATATCTATGATATCAAGAACGCGTTCGAAGGTCAGTTCATCAAAATAGAGACGATCACACATGTCATAGTCTGTAGATACGGTCTCCGGGTTGTAATTGATCATCACTGAGCGCCAGCCTTCCTTGCGGATGGTGTTCAAGGCTTGGACACCGCACCAGTCGAACTCCACGGAAGAACCTATACGATAGGCTCCGGAACCCAGTACGATAATGCTCTTCTTGTCATTCTCATACTGGATATCGCTGGCCACGCCCGAATAGGTCACATAAAGGTAGTTCGTTTGTGCAGGATATTCAGCAGCAAGAGTATCAATTTGTTTGACAACAGGCAGGATGCCGAGTTGTTTACGACGATTACGCACCAACAACAAGGCTTCGTGCATCGTACTGATCTCACCCTCCAGTCCAAGAGCACGGGCTATCTGGAAATCGGTAAATCCATAGACCTTCGCCTCGCGGAGCAAGTCGGCTTCAAGGGTATTGATGTTCTGCTTTTTCAGGCGTTCGTCAATGTCGATGATATGTTTGAGTTTATATAGGAACCATTTATCAATCTTTGTCAGTTCATGAATCTTGTCAATATCATATTCAGGCAAATGCAATGCTTTCGAGATAACGAAGATACGTTTATCTGTCGGTTCACGGAGTGCAGCGTCGATATCAGCGATTTGCAGTTCCTTGTTCTCTACGAAGCCATGCATACCTTGGCCAATCATACGCAGACCTTTTTGTACCGCTTCCTCAAAGGTGCGGCCTATGGCCATCACCTCACCGACACTCTTCATGCTGGAGCCGAGTTCTTTATCCACGCCATGGAATTTGGAGAGGTCCCAGCGGGGAATCTTGCAGACCACATAGTCAAGAGCAGGCTCGAAGAAGGCCGAGGTCGTCTTGGTGACAGAGTTCTTCAGGTCGAAGAGACCATAACCGAGTCCAAGTTTGGCGGCAACGAAGGCAAGCGGATAACCCGTTGCTTTCGAAGCCAAAGCAGACGAGCGCGAGAGACGCGCGTTGACCTCGATGACACGGTAATCCTCACTGGCGGGATCAAAGGCGTACTGTACATTACACTCACCTACAATACCGATATGACGGATAATCTTGATGGCCAGCGCACGTAACTTATGGTATTCCGAATTGGTGAGTGTCTGTGAGGGAGCAATCACGATTGACTCTCCCGTATGGATACCCAGCGGGTCGAAGTTTTCCATGTTACAGACAGTGATACAGTTATCAAATCGGTCGCGCACCACTTCGTATTCTATTTCCTTCCAACCCTTCAGCGACTTCTCAACCAATACCTGTGGCGAGAATGAGAAGGCTTTTTCTGCCAGTTTGTTCAATTCCTCTTCATTATCGCAGAAGCCAGAACCTAATCCGCCTAAGGCATAGGCAGCACGCAGGATGACGGGATATCCCAGTTCCGCTGCAGCCTTGCGGGCATCGGCAATATTATCGCAAGCCTGGCTTTTAATGGTTTTCACGTCTATCTCGTCGAGTTTTTTCACAAACAGTTCACGATCCTCAGTATCCATGATGGCCTGTACGGGAGTACCCAGCACCTTCACGCCATATTTCTCCAGAACACCACTCTGATAGAGTTCCACGCCACAGTTCAGTGCTGTCTGTCCGCCAAAGGCCAAGAGAATGCCGTCAGGATGTTCCTTCTCAATCACTTTCTCAACGAAATACGGTTGGACGGGCAAGAAATAGATCTCGTCAGCCACACCCTCCGATGTCTGCACAGTGGCGATATTGGGGTTGATCAAAATCGTCTTGATACCCTCTTCACGAAGGGCTTTCAGAGCCTGGGATCCACTATAGTCAAACTCTCCGGCCTCACCAATCTTCAATGCGCCGCTACCCAGCAGCAATACCTTCTTTATACTATTGTCTCTCATAATGTCTCAATAAAGCGGTCAAACATAAATTCTGTATCTACAGGACCTGAACAGGCCTCAGGATGGAACTGGCTCGAGAACCAGGGATGCGACAGGTGACGGATACCCTCATTGCTTCCGTCATTCATATTCACAAAAAGTTCGCGCCAGTCATTTCCCAGTGTAGCAGCATCCACTGCATAGCCATGATTCTGTGAGGTCACGTAGCAGCGGTTCGTGCCAATCTCCCTGACAGGTTGGTTATGTGAACGGTGACCATACTTCAGTTTATAGATGGTGGCGCCACCAGCCTTAGCCAACAGTTGATTACCCATGCAGATACCACAGATAGGTTTGCGACTCATAGACATCTGTTTCTTCAACACCTCCACAGCATCTACGCACATATCCGGATCACCAGGGCCATTGGCCAGGAAGAGTCCATCAAACTCCATATCGGTATAGTCATAGTTCCAAGGTACACGGATTACTTCCACGTTCCTGTTGATCAGACATCTGATAATATTATTCTTCACACCGCAATCCACCAGCACCACCTTACGGCCAGCCCCTTCGTTGTAACGAATGATATCCTTGCAACTCACGCGCTCCACCCAGTTAATACTACCATAATCTTCGCCCACAAGGTAATCACAATTACTAATTTCTAATTCCTCATTACTCATTTCGTCGAAGACGAGTTTTCCCATCATCACACCATGTTCACGCAGTACCTTCGTCAACTGACGCGTATCAATGCCCGTCACCCCTGGCACCTGTTCTCTCTTGAGCCACTCATCGAGGCTCTCACAGGCATTCCAGTGTGAATACTCCGTGCTATAGTCACTCACGATGATAGCCGAGGCATAAATCTTATCACTCTCCATAAAGGTGGCGATACCATTAGACTCCACCGTGAATGGCGGTACGCCATAATTACCTACCAACGGATAAGTGAGCGTCATCAACTGACCAGCATAACTGGGATCCGTCAGTGATTCCGGATAACCCATCATAGCCGTATTGAAGACCACCTCGCCTGCTACAGGTTTTTCGTAGCCAAAACTTTTGCCGTGAAATTTCGTTCCGTCCGAAAGGACCAATGTTACATCTCTCATTTTTTTCTTTTATACCTTTCTTATTTTGAAAAAGGGCGAAACGTTTATAAAACGAATCGCCCTTATATTTATTCGACAGTCACAGATTTTGCCAGGTTTCTCGGCTGATCCACATTCTTGCCTTTACAGACAGCAACATGATAAGCCAACAACTGCAAGGGTATCGTGGCCACTAACGGTTCGAGGCATTCCTGAACGTCAGGCAACTCTATCACTTCATCAGCCACCTTTGAGATAATGTCATCGCCCTTAGAGACAAGAGCAATCACCCTACCCTGACGGGCCTTGATCTCCTGGATATTAGAGAGGACTTTCTCATACATGGCATTGTGTGTGGCAATGACGACGACAGGCATGTCGGAGTCGATGAGCGCGATGGGACCGTGCTTCATCTCGGCGGCAGGATAACCCTCAGCATGAATGTAACTGATTTCCTTCAATTTCAGAGCGCCCTCCAAGGCCACGGGATAACTGAAGCCACGTCCAAGATAGAGGAAGTTATGCGCGTAAGTAAAGGTACGCGCAAGGTCAGCCACTTTTTCATTGGTCTGCAGAACCTCACGTATCTTCACGGGTATCTCACTCAGGCCCTTGACAATCTTGAGATATTCGTCGCGCTCAACGGTTCCCTTCGCCTCAGCCAGTGCCAACGCAAACATTGTCAGTACCGTCACCTGACCCGTGAAGGCTTTTGTTGAAGCAACACCGATCTCCGGTCCTACGTGAATATAAGTACCGGTATCAGTGGCGCGGGGGATACTCGAACCGATCGCGTTGCAGATACCATAGATGAAGGCACCTTTCTCCTTGGCCAACTGCACAGCGGCCAGGGTGTCGGCAGTCTCACCACTCTGACTGATGGCAATCACCACGTCCTCCTTTGTCACCACAGGATTTCTATATCTGAACTCGCTGGCGTACTCCACCTCAACGGGGATACGGCACAGCGTTTCAATCATCTGTTTGCCTATCAGACCTGCATGCCAACTCGTGCCACAGGCCACAATCACTACTCGTTTGGCATTGAGCAACTGGCGACGGTAGTCGATGAGTGCTGAAAGCGTCACATGATCAGCCTCCACATTCACACGTCCTCTCATGCAGTTGGTCAGGCATTCAGGCTGCTCAAAGATTTCCTTCAGCATGAAGTGCGGATAACCGCCCTTTTCTATCTGACCCAGATCGATATCGACCTTTTTCACCTTCAACTCCTGTTCCTCACCAAGAATACTAAACACATGAAGATCTTGTCCACGACGAATCACGGCGATATTGCCATCTTCCAAATAGACAACCTTATCAGTATATTCTACGATGGGACTCGCATCTGAACCAAGGAAGAACTCATCCTCGCCGATGCCAACCACTAACGGGCTCTGCTTACGGGCTGCAATAATCTGGTTGGGATCGCGCTTGTCAAGCACGGCAATGGCATAGGCACCGATTACCTGATAGAGTGCCACCTGAACGGCCTCCAACAAATCGATATGTTTCTTCACCATGATATATTCGATGAGTTGCACAAGCACCTCAGTATCCGTGTCGCTCACAAACGTCACCCCCTTTGCCATCAACTTTTCCTTGATCTCGGCATAGTTCTCGATGATACCATTATGGATGATCGCCAGATTATGGCTCTGCGAATAGTGTGGATGTGCATTCCTTGATGACGGTTCACCATGCGTCGCCCAACGGGTATGGGCGATACCTATGGTACCACTCACGTCCTTGTCATTACAAAACTCACAGAGATTATCAACCTTGCCTTTCGACTTAAACACATTCAAGTCGTCGTTATTGTTGATGAGAGCCACGCCAGCGGAATCATATCCTCTGTATTCAAGCCTACGAAGGCCTTTGATTAATATTGGATAAGCCTCTTTTGTGCCTATGTATCCTACTATTCCGCACATATCGTTATGTTGTTTGTGTTATAATCGGCTGCAAAATTACAAAAAAGAGAGCAAACAAACAAAAAAACAAGGTAAAATTTGATATAAAATCTATAACCTCACATCCATTGAGTACGTAGTATTGTTAATGTCAGGGATTTATCTATTTTAGAATAGTTTGGATGTCAAGCAGAGAAGATACTACAAACGTAGGACGCTGGGGGATTTCGTTGACACCAACTTCCCAGCGATTAAAGAGCAGAGCATCAAGACCAGAGGCCAGCGCACCGAGAATGTCTGTTTGCAGATTGTCGCCTATCATCAGCGTCGTCTCCCGATTGGCACCCGACTGTCTGAAAGCATAGTCGAAGTATTGTGGCGACGGCTTGTTGAAACCCGCATCTTCGCTCAGGATGATGGTGTCGAAATAATCCTTCAGCCCGCAGGCCTCCAGTTTCTTATACTGCACCTCATGGAAGCCGTTGCTGCACATATGCATCCTGTAACCGCACCGACGGAGATAGTCCATCAGTTCGTGCGCTCCCTCCACCACCCCAGGCTTCGACGAACAGAAATCCAGAAAACGGTCACTCATCTCCAGACAGTATTTTTCTGTAACATCCAAGCCCTTGCCTACGCTGAGCGGACGACGGAAACGCTCCACAATCAGGAAGTCGCGGGTGATTTCACCTTTCGAGTAGCGCGTCCATAAGTCGATGTTGGCCAGCCAATAGGCATCGTAGAATTCCTGCGGATCTGGGAAATATCTGTCGAGGGTGAAAGCCTCAAACGTCTCACGCAGGGCGATGACGGCATTGCCGTGGGTATCGTAGAGCGTATCGTCGAAGTCTATGAACAGGTCTTTATACTTCTTCATTTTACATTTTTTCTTTTTTTCTGCTGCAAAATTACAAAAATATTCCGTATCTTTGCAACAAAAAATAAAGATTATGCAAACAGACATAGACCAGACCCGATGGTATGACCGCATCTGGGCGTCGTTCATCTTCTTCACCCGTCTGCCGTTCTGGCGACTGCACGAGCCGCCAAAGGAGTGCTATAAGACGGTGGTGGAACACTGGCCACTGACAGGTTGGCTCACGGGAGGAGCGATGGCTGCCACACTCTACTTTGGCAGTGTGATAATGCCTCAGACTGTTGCCGTGCTGTTAGCCATCATCGTTCGTCTGCTCATTACAGGAGCACTGCACGAAGACGGACTGGCTGACTTCCTCGACGGATTCGGAGGGGGCGGCAACAACCGCGAGCGTATCCTCGCCATCATGAAGGATTCGCACATCGGGACCTATGGTGTCCTCGGCCTGATACTCTATATGTTAGTGCTGTTCGCTACACTCATTTCCATCCCGCCCTACTATGCGGCTCTGATGATATTCGCCGCCGATCCCTACTCCAAGATGGTAACCTCGCAACTGATCCTGATGATGCCATACGCCAGACGCGAGGAAGAGGCGAAATCAAAGACCGTCTATCGGAAGTTCGGAGCGTGGGCAGGTGTCAGCCTCGCCATCCAAGGGTTGCTCCCGATGGTGGCGTTCATCTTCATCACGAATATTTCGTGGGAGATGCTTATCTTCATCCCCGCCCTCACCATGTATTTCCTTTATCTGATGATGTGGCGGAAGATTCACGGCTACACAGGCGACTGCTGCGGAGCCGTATGCCTGCTGGTGGAACTGACCATCTATCTGATCGTCGCCGCCATCAATTACTCATGGCCACTATAATCGATGTGACGGCAAGACCATCCAGCGTATTCCTGCAAAAGAACTGATTGCAGAAACTGTAACTGTGTAGGTCTAATTGTCACTACTTATAGAACGTAATCCAATTTGTTCTGAACTTATAACTGGGAGCCATCTTGCTCTCGGGGTGAAGCACCACCACCTTTCTGGCTTTATCGCGATACCATGCATAATTCCATCCATAGCCCATATCCAAATAGAGCGCATGAGTAACTTTATAGTCACTCAGACATTTCACGAAGAACTCGTATGTCATCTTTTTCTTCGACTCTATGATGCACAGTTTCCCATCCTTTTCGCAAAGAGCCCTATAGATATTCTTGTTGTTCTTCATCTTGACACCAATAGGTCTGGTACTGCCATCCTTGATGATGAGCATTTGACAGAAGCCCATGTTGTAGCCATTTGCATCATTGGGATAATCCGCTTTCCGCATAAACTTCCATTTGCCTTTGCCCCATACGAAGCCCCCTGTATTCGCCTTACAGCTATAGCCTTTAATCATTTTCCCGTTGCAGATATGGTTATCCGCTATGTTCGAATGCTTAAACTCTTCCAGCAGTTCGCCCGTAAAGGCCGCCTCGCAGCAAAACTCCACATCCTTCTGAGCAGCCTTTGGCATCTGCCCACACACCAGATCTATCCTCGAATACTCAGGATAATACACGTTGAGATTCTTCGTCGTCTCAACTTTTGTTGCGTAGCTGCTGGCCGTCAGAATCAGCAATGCTATTATAGTTATTAGTTTCTTCATACGATTTATTTAATACATTGCCTTTCCCATTGATTTTCAACAGTAACCATCCAAAAACTATATTCTATGATTATAGAATCTTTTCCTTAATTCCTCCATTGTTGTATCCGTGAACGTATGCCAAATCTCTAACTTAACTGGCATATAATCATCAAAGAGACTCTTCACAAAATCTATTTCGAATACTAAACGAAAATCATTGGGATCATTTCCGGGTTGTCCTTCCTTGCGAGTACCTACACGAGCTACTTTAATCAAGTATAGGTCACGGATGCCTTTGCGTTTAATGTAAGGCATGAAATAGTAGAGTTTATTCAGTGCAACTGATGATGGGAACTTGTTACCGGTATAATAAATATTTGCAGATTGGTCAAGATACCGTTCTATATTGTCGTCTTTCACCAAACTAATAAGCACGTTTCTTGACATATCTAGATCATAATCCGCATCCTTTTGAGTACAACAATCACTAATGTCCTCGCGAACAACAACATTCTCAACAATAAAATCGGGATATTGCTCCAATACATCGAAGAAATTAAGTTGTTTTATCCGTCTTATTGGAATTACACAAGATCTCTTTTCCTTTATTATGAGTGTTTTTGACAGATTTAAATCATCTATAAGACATCTAATGTCATATGTCACACCTGTATATTTTTTTAAAAAGAAAAAATCCAATCGTTCTACTAACTCATGAGATTGATCTCTATGTTTCCTTATTAGTTTATATATTTTCTTAATATAATTTATCTCAAGTTCTGTCAAAAGGGATAAATCAACAACCATACCTTTATTCAAGTCGTTTGGCTCAAATTTAATTAGGCCATTACCATATTGTCGGGAATTATCAAGAAATATTTGTTTTGCAACTGATGTGAGTAGATATGCAAAAAGCACATCAGTTTCAATTGGTCCTACATTATATACACAATGAAATGTCGTTAGATTATATATATTGGCTTCATTTCTCACAAATCGCAAGCCGCTACGATTAAAGACAGACACCCAAATAGGAGACGGTGGTCTGTTTTCTATAGCATACCAAGGAGAACGGTTTGCTGTAAGATATCTTTTATCTATCTTCTGTTGCTTACCTAACTCTATATATTTATTAACCGACAAATCCTTTTCACCAGCACATCCATTAAACAGAAACACATTTTTATTTGCATTAGCCAACAATAAAAAATCTTCTGAAGAAAAGATTGGTGTCCTAACATCTTGGGAATGGCAGATACATGGTAGAACATATTGGTCACCAATATTGAAGTCGTCAAGTTTCGATTGGTTAAAAGTAAAAAAATCATTTGCACCAGTTGCAATACCTCGTGAGACTCTCGCA
>Ga0310690_10011457_pt1 | contig 10934 bp, 8 predicted proteins | sample AusTroGonzalo_MG_2_FD_207661 | JGI IMG/M metagenome (GOLD analysis project Ga0310690, IMG submission 207661) | Bovine rumen microbial communities from tropical cattle in Woodstock, Queensland, Australia - Gonzalo_04 (v2) (version 2) | ecosystem: Host-associated > Mammals > Digestive system >...
TCTGGAGCGGAATTCTCCTGATTGCCGTCCAGTGCTTTGTTTACCCATACGGGGCGGAGAGTGAAGCCCTGCGGATTATTGAGGCCCTGGAAGGCGCGGCTGTCTTCGGACTGCTGATTGTATTTTCCATGCGTCCCAGGGAGGCTGCCTTCGGTCAGAAATGCCTGGCGGCCATTATCCTGATGGAACTGGCAGATGCGATTGTAAACGTGATTGTCCCGATCGCAAGCGTCACGCAGGACTTCCAGGCAATCGATATCATCCTGAACTACCAGGCGCTGTTCATGCGTACGGTATTCTTTGCTTCCCTGGCGCTGGCTTACCGGATCTGGCTGGACCGCCGGGGTATCAGTACAGGGAGAAGGTAAACCAAAGAAAATAAAACAAATATCTGATGAGTGGTGGCTTATGAATAACCGGATTATGAAGATACTCGCTGAAAAACAGGATGAATGTCCCAAAATCATGAAGCTGGCTGTTCCGATCATGATCGAGACCGTACTGTTCATGATGCTGGGCTTTGTGGACGTATACATGCTCAGCCGTTACAGCGACCTGGCCGCCTCGGGCGTCAACACTGCCAACCAGGTGATAGTCGTTCTGTCGATGGTGTTCCTGGTGTTTTCCACCGCGGGCAGCATCCAGATTACCCAGTATCTCGGAGCGGAGCAGAAGGAGAACGCGTCCCGCGCGGCCGCGCTGGCGCTGACGCTCCAGATGATCTCCGGACTCGTGATCAGCCTGCTGGTGTTCCTCTTTTCCGGTCCGATGATCCACTTTATCGGCGCGAAGGAAGAGGTGTATGATTTCGCGAACCAGTATCTGACCCTGGTGGGCGGCTTCCTCTTCCTGCAGGCGCTGAACAATGCGTTGGCGAGTATTATTCGCTGCCATGGCCTGGCGAAGCCGCCGATGCTGGTTGCGGTCGGTGTGAATCTGCTGAACATCGTTCTGGATATCCTTCTGGTGCCGGCCATGGGCGTGATCGGCGCGGGGCTGGCCACGGTGATCGGACGCGCGGCGGGCGTGATCGCCCTGACGGTGATCCTGTTCCGCAAAGTGGAGAAGCCCTCCATCTTCCGTCTCCTCAGACCCTGGCCCCGTGCGGAACTGAAACAGGTTTTCAGGCTGGGCGTTCCCTCCGCCGCGGAAACCTTCCTTTACCAGCTGTCCCAGCTGATCATCACCTCCCTTGTTCTGTGGAACCTGACGGAGAATGAGCTGATTACCAAAACCTATATGTCCAATATCGCAACCCTGTTCCTGCTGTTTTCCTGCTCCGTCGGCCAGGCGGCTCAGATCGTCATCGGTTACCTGGTCGGGAAGGGGGATTTTGACGAGGCAAAGCGGCAGGGATACCGTGCGTACCGGCTGGCGCTCATCGTTTCCGTATGCGTCGTGGGAATCTGTATCATCCTTCGGAGACCGATCATGTCCTGCTTTACGGAAAATCCGGAGGTCATCCGCCTGGCGGGGATCCTGTTTATCATTGAGCTTTTCCTGGAAGCCGGACGCGCCGGCAACCTGACGGTTATTCCCTGCCTTCGCGGAGCGGGGGACGTTAAATTCCCCACGATGTGGGCGATCTTCTCCAATATGGTAATCGGCCTGGGCGGGGCCCAGCTGCTGGGCATGACTCTTCACATGGGAATCCAAGGGCTCTGGATCGCCATGGCGGCGGACGAGGTTTTCCGTTCCATCGTGATGCTGATCCGCTGGCACGGACCCAAATGGAGGAACAAGCAGATTACCGCCGCGAAGGAAAACGCCGCGGAGAACGCCGGATAAGCACAGGAAGACAACGGCGCCGTTGAAAACATTACCCAAAAATAGACATGGGAAAAACAGGAAAAAGGGGTAGAAGACAAGGGGACGTATCTTTTGTCCGGGACGAGGCGAACTGGTTTTTCCTTCACCCTACCAGTATTTTCCTGGTTTTCACCCAATAAACAATGATCAGGAAAGCAGCCATCAGCACCCAGGTGACCGGCTCCGTCACGCAGACACCGGTAAACCCGAAGGAAGGGATGATCCACAGGGCGGAGAGGATCTTCATCAGCAGTTCAATGACGCTGGAGATCACCGGCGCCGTCTTTTGCCCCATGCTCTGCATACTGACCCGCAGGGCCAGCAGGACGCCCAGGACCGGGAAGAAGGGGAAATGGATGCGCAGGCTCAGGACCGCGTTGTCCAGGATCTCTTCGCTCTGTGTTCCGGTGGTAAACCGGATGATTGCCCGTCCGAACAGGTATACGACCAGGCAGGCAAACAGCCCCCAGGCAATCTCCATCCCCATAATTTTTTTCAGCGTATCCCGGATCCGCTGCTTCTGCTTCGCGCCCCAGTTCTGGCCGACAAAGGTGCCTGCGGCATTCGTCATGCTGCTCAAAGGCTGCATCAGGATATTGATGATCCGCCGGGCAGCCGTATGCGCCGTGATATACATCCCGCCAAGGGCATTTGCCGCGCCCTGGAAGATCACGGATCCCAGGTCCACCACGCTGTACATGAATCCCATGGCGCCGCCGGTGGCAAGCATCTCTTTTGCCAGCTCTTTTTCCAGCCTGAAATCCTCCTTCGCCGGGATCATATCGCGGTAGTTGCGGTATACATAGTTGCCGGCCAGGACGCCTGAAACAGCCTGCGCCGCAACCGTGGCCAGCGCAGCGCCGCCCACACCCATACGGAACACCGCCACAAAGAGCAGATCCAGGCCGATATTCAGCAGGCTGGAGAAGATCAGGAAATACAGCGGCGTCCTGCTGTTCCCGAAGGCCCGCAGGATTCCGGCAAACATGTTGTAGCAGATGGTTGCCGCCATACCGGCGAAGATCACCGACATATAGCTGTATGCCTGGTCAAAGATGTTTTCAGGGGTGTTCATCAGCCGCATCAGCGACGGGAGGAAGACCAGCGCCAGGATTGTCAGGACAGATGCAATAATACCGTCCAGCACCATCATATGCCCGATGGATTTCCGGATTTTTCCCTGCTCATGGGCGCCGAAGGCCTGCGTCACGATCAGCGCGAAACCGCTGTTCAGTCCCCAGGCCAGGTTAATGACCAGCCCGTAGAGGGAAGAGGTTGCTCCGATCGCGGCAATCGCCTGATCTCCCAGGCAGTATCCGGCCACCATGGTATCCACCACGGAATAGACCTGCTGGAAGATGTTTCCGATGAACAGAGGGATTGCGAAAGTCAGGATCATCCGGACCGCGTTTCCCTGCGTCATATCCAGGACGGTTGCTTTTCTGTTCGACATTTTTCATTTTCCCCCGTGTGGCAGCTATGTCCAATATTCATTATAAACCTGCAGGCGAGGTATGTGTTTTTTCTGAACCGCTAACGAGGGGAACCAGCTGCGAGGGGAACGGGCCTGCGGACAAAAGTCTGGACCTCCCGCATGACTCCCGATTTCGACAGCTTAACTATATCACAGAGTGCCCCCCTGAAATAGTGAGAAAATACTGGAAATTTTGGGAAATGGGCTGAAATTATTTTTTTTATCGCTTATGCCTGCAGTTTTTTCAGGATCCAGGCAAAGCCTTTGGCTGTTCTCCGGTCCGGATCGGTGAAATGGTTTCCCGGATTCCATTCGAGGCAGCAGGAGACGCCCTGGGAGCATAATTGCTCATGCAGTTCCCGAATCCTGCCGCCGACTGCGGCCATGACCGGGTTCCGTGTTTTTTCCTCCCGGTCCCCGAGGCTCAGGTAAACCTGTTCGGCCATCATCCGGCGGGATGCGGTATATTCCGCAAATCCGGGGAACCAGACGGAAGGGGAGACCGCCGCCGCACCGATGAACCTGTCCGTCCGGCAGCAGGCCCACAGCGCGAAAAGCCCTCCCATGGAGTATCCGCCGATCACATATTTTTTATCGGGATTTGCGGTCATCTCCAGGATTTCATCCAGGGTTTCCGGCGCTCCGTCGCCGAAGGGGATATTCCTGAAAACAGCCGGGGCTTTCCAGGGGGAGAGGTCGCGGAACCAGTCCACCCGGACGGCCTGCAGGAAGAAATCCGGTCCTGCCAGCTCTTTGATGATGCCTGCTTCGTGTTCCATCCCTTCCACGGTGTGGATCGGTTCGATCAGTACGATATGCGCATCAGGATTCCCGAATTCATATATCTGCATCTGCCGTTCCCATCTTTCTGTCCAATCGTTATCGTTCCGGATATCGGACTTTGCCTCTGCATATAAATCCAATCATTCTTTTGCAACGATATGCCAGATGACCGGATCGGTAAAACCGCAGGATTGATATAACGCAAAGGGATTGCAGGGATTATATATACGGCCTGAAACGGTAACAAAGCCTGCTTTTCCGGAAAGGCGCCTGATCAATTCACAGACAATAACCTGCCCGAGTCCCCTGCGCCTGTAAGCGGGAGAAACCTGGATCCAGTCAAGGATCCCTTCACCTATGCGGCCATCAAACTCTCCGATACCGCTTGCCGCAATCCTGTTTGTTGCCTTTTCCCGGATCGCAATCCACAGATCCGGATCATAGACCTTTCTGCAGGTATAGCTCTCCAGTTCTTCCGTTGTGACAAATTCTTCCGTATAGCATTCATGAATGTGGTCCGCTTAATCCGGATTTCATATCACATTCACCGGACGGCGACTGTCCATTCACCTGAAAGACGGGATCCTCCATCCCCGGATGGAGATGCAGTGCCGGGAAAGACTCCCGGCGTTTTCAGTTGTTCAGGATGCGAAGGAAATTGAACAGGCCCAGATACCAGATATCAAAGTTGTGGACTCCGGGGCATTCCTGCCAGTGCCAGTTGGCTTCCGTCAGCCGGTCGGTATATTTCGGCAGGTCTTTGGCCGCGGCGGAGGCGGAAGCATAGGCGGTAGTGTCTTCGGTACCGCAGATGTTATAGAAGAAACGGATGGGGAAGTTTTCAAACTTTTTGATTTCCGCGGCGATTTTGGACGCCGTATAGCTGGTGGGTGCGGCAGAGAAAGCGCCGAAAGCGGAAAACAGGTCCAGGCATTCGCACAGGCCGATATTGATGGTCTGCATACCGCCCATGGACAGGCCGGCCATATACCGGTGATCCCGGGAGGCACTCAGGTCCTCCAGGCCGGCGCCATAGGTGGCGTAATGGGCGTCCATCCAGGGCAGCAGGTCGTTGCGGATTTCCTGTCCGAAGGAATAGAAGGCCTGCATGTTGCTCCAGTCTGTATTGCCGCAGTCCTCCGTGGAGCGGCCGTTGGGCATGACGATGATCAGCGGCTTGATCTCCCCGTTGGCGATCAGGTTGTCCACCGCGTGCCTGCCGGGACAGGATGAGCTCAGGAATCCCCATTCCTTTTCGGTCCCGCCGATGCCGTGGCAGAGTACCAGCAGATCATACTGTTGATCCTCCGAATAACCGGCGGGCAGGTAAACCAGCGCGGGCTTCATGATCTCTTTCTGATCATCCGTATAGTAGTCCCTGGAGGGATACTCGATCTGCAGGACGGTTCCGCCTTCTTTCGCGGCTTTCCTGTATTGGTAGGGCAGCTTGTCCGGCAGTTCCGGCAGGGTGGAAGCGGATTCGGCAAGGGCGGGGACGCTGCAGCAGACCAGGCAGACGAGCAGGAGCAGGATGGCAAACAGTTTCAACACGGGAAAGACCTCCTTACAGCCATATTCCGAATCGGTTTATGATTATTTCCCCGCGGGGAAAGGATTCAGCGTGAGATACACCGTGTAGGTTTCATCGGTGACTTCGTAGAGGGGAATGAAGCGGAAATTGACCGGCTGCCGGCGGGTACGCCAGGTGCCCTGCTGCCAGACAAAGACGTCATAGGTATGGGGGATTTCCGGGAGCAGGGTTTCTTCCGGATGATCCGGGTCAACGGCCAGGCCGCAGTCATGGTCCGTCAGCGCGGCGAGGACCACCGGCCCCTCCACGGCGGCAGCCATTTCCGGCGCGCCTTCCAAGGGTTCAAAGCGAACGGCGGAGGGGAAGAAGAGTTCCAGTTCGTCCTCCTTCCATACACGGGTAAGGAGCAGGTATCCATCCCGGATTTCCGCCTGCACCGGGTCCCCGTTCAGGGCAACCTCCGGTTTTCCGACACACCAGGCCGGAACGCGGAGTTTCAGCGTGAAAGGCGCGGACAGATCGGTCCGGACGGTAAAACGCAGGCTCCACCTGGAGACGCGGCCGCCGCTGTGCTCGTCAAAAAGCACCTGGTTGTTGTAATTCTTCATATGGACAGATTGGGAAAGGTGAACTTCGCCGCTGTCCAGGGAAACCGTTGCTTCCGAGGGAATGTACTGGCTGACGGCAATGTCCTTTCCGTCCGTATACCAGATCAGGGAGGGATACATGGTCTGTGCCTGGACCATGGTGCCGAAACAGCACCAGAAGTCCCGGGTACGGCTGCCCCAGGTTTTGCGGGAACCCGGCGCCATGGGCAGGAAGTAGGTGGGCATGCCGGAGTGCTTGTTCTGCTGGGCGAGGAAGCCGTTATAGACTGCCCGCTCGATATAATCCGCATAACGGACGTCGCCGGTCCAGCGATACAGGTATTCCGCGGTACGTACCATGTTATACACAGTACAGAATTCCTGGTCTGTTCCGGTCAGGTACTGGGCGTGGGCGTGAGGCGGAATCCAGAATTCGCCCGCATTGGACGCGGTGGTGGCGAACATGCCCCGGTCTGTAACTGCATTTTTCCAAAAGGCTTCCATGCGCCGCATCCACTTATCGTCCCCGGTGATTTCATACAGGCGCCCGGCCCCGTGGGAGACGGGAATGGATGCATTGGCATGGTCGTCCGTCAGCGCGTCGGCGCCGCCGTCCAGCCGGTCAAACAGGGCGTTGCCCTCATAGGCAGCGGCCAGTTTCTTGTATTTCTCCTTGCCGGTCAGGGCAAGCAGATCCGCCCAGACTTCCAGCATACCGGCCTGCTCCCCGCTGAACACCGCGGCGGGATCGGAGGCCTGCACGCTGTCCACCCAGCGGACATACCAGTCCGCCAGGCGGTCCAGGATATCGATGGCTGTCTGATTCCCGAGAAGGTCATAGACATCCTTCAGACCCATGATCGTTTTATGCATTGTATACTGCGGAGACCAGATGTACCGGTCTGGCTTCATCATCGCAAAATACTTTTCCGGAATGGAGCCGACCCATTCGCCCCCGTTCAGCTGCTGGCAGCGGGCCAGCTCCGAGACGATATGATCCAGCTTGGCCCGGAGCTCCGGTTTGCCGCCGCCCGCGCAAAGGGACGCGGCCGCGGAGAGCCAGTGACCCAGGAAATGACCGCGAAGCTGGCAGCTCGGGGCTTCCCAGCCCCAGTGCATTTTGGCGGCGGAAGGATCCGGAAGGATCTGCAGACCGGGCAGAATGATCCCGGCCTCCAGGTAGAAATTCTGCAGGAGGCAGGTCGAATCCAGTTCCATCAGATAGGCTTCATTCAGATCCATCCTGCGGCGGAAGAGGCCGGGGAGAACCCGGACATCCTTGAGGGCGGCGCGTTTCAGCATAGGAAAAGCTCCTTTCGGTTTTCAACTTACAGGAATCATATCACGGATCCGCCAATCCGGAAAGGACTTTCCGGCAACGGACCGGCGTTTTTCTTTCTAAACGCGATGCGATGTGTTATGATAAAAGAACAATAAGCTTTAAACCCGGGCGTGACACCCGGAATCGGGACCACGGGCAGAGAAAGATCGGAGGAAAGATAAATTGAAGAAGCGGATGACCCTCATTACCACCGTTGTGCTGCTCCTTTGCATGATTTTTACGCCTCTGGCGGGAAGGACACTGGCGGAGGAAGAACCGGACAACCTGGAGATCATGGAATACCTGGACCTGGATAATTCCGGACTGTCCACCGTGCCTTTCCGCCTGGTGAATATCCCGGGAAAAGAGCCGGCCATTGATACGGACAGCGAATGGCAGCTGGTGCTGAAGCCGGAATGGGAAGACCGGGAACTGCCGGACCGCGTTGAATCCGTGAAGATGAGCCTTTACTGTTACGGCATGGACTGGGAGGATGAATGGTGCCATGTGTGGAAAACGGAGCTGACGGGGTTTCCGGAAACGCTTCCCTGCGTGGGGCCGAAGATTGCCGGAAGATATACGCTGACCGCGGAGATCCGCCATGACGATACGTGGGATGCTGTTTCCACCAGTTTTACCGTGAAAGGCGCAGGAAAGGAACAGATTACGGAACTCATTACCCGGGCGGCGGCGGAATGCAGCGTGCCGGGGGACCAGTGGCAGACGGCCCTGAACCTGTACCGGTGGCTGCTGGACCGCCTGGAATACGACTATACCTACTCTTTCTATTCCTCCGACGCGATCCTGCGGGGGACGGGAGTGTGCGACAGCTATGCCCGGCTGTACTACCTGCTGTGCAGGGTTGCCGGCCTGGAAGCTTACGTCGTCTACGGGGAAACCAACCGGGGATATCACGCGTGGGACACCGTGAAGATTGACGGCGAATGGTATTACGCGGATCCCACCTGGGATGACCATCCGGCTAATGATCCTGCCATGGATTATAGTCAGCCGGCCGCGGACGAAAACGGAATCGCGTACGGGGTTCAGGATTACGGGTACTTTATGTTGAACCGGGAGCTGATGAGCCTCAAAAACCATAAAACCTACGAATGGCTGAACGATAAAAAGTGGACGATCGAGGAACAGCCTGCCACCTCATTGGCCGCCAATTATTATGTCCATACCGGACGCTGCGACCAGTGGGGATGCGGAGAAGGGGAAAACTTCCGTACATTCCGGGAAATGGTCCGTGACGCGCTGGCCGGAGGGGAAAAACTGTGGAGCTCCCGCGACCTTTCTGAGCCGGTGACCGCCCGGGGTTTCTCCGACGCGCCTTTCCGGCTGACCGGCATGGAGTGCCGGCTGCTGGCTTCGCGCCTCAAAGGTTCCGCCATTGAGATGCCAGACGGATCGACGGTAATCCTGGACACCTATTGCTACATGGCTCCGGACCAAAGCAAATATGTGCTGAACATCTTCCCGGAAGGAAGCGGGGAAACGGACGAACCGGAGAGAACGGAGATCCCGGAGGGCCGGACGGAGATCGTTGAGGGGGAATACGAGGGTGACCGCCATGTGGGCGAGGTCATCTGCCCGCCCGGCCTGCAGGCCATCAGGAGCAGGGCTTTCGCGAACTGCAAAGGGCTGTGGTCCATCCACATTCCCTCCGACATAAAGGAAATCGCGGAGGACGCCTTCGAGGGTTGCGGCTTGTTCTGCATCTGGACAGAGCGCCGGGACAGCGTACCGGCGGAATATGCCGAGAAGCACGATATCCCCCTGTTTATCTACGAAGAGGAAAAAGACAGCAACGGATGATCTTCTGGTCACCCAATAGGAAGGCCCTGCAGAATCACCATCTGCAGGGCCTTTTTATGGTCGTCCCTTCGCTCCGTTTGTTCAGCTCAATTCCGAAAGGGTTTTCCGAAGTTTCCGGATCTCTTTCTCCAGTTGGGTGATGCGTTCTTTCAGGGCCGCGTTCTCGAGTTCCGCCGGGCTGAGTTCCGGATTTGTCGTTTCTGGTTTTTCGTCTGTTTCGGGACTGTCACTTTTTGTTTGAATCGGTTTGTTTTCCGGAACGGATTCTGTTTTTTCTTCTGCGCTTCGGACCCGGATCCAGTATGTCCGGGTTGCACCCAGCAGACTGGCCTGGATCTGAACCTTGTAATCTTCTGTGCTTTTGATAAGATCGTTCAGACCTGCCAGCGGACCGTAAATGATCTTGCCCTCTTCATTGATGAAGGACGGATGGGGATCGGACAGGGCTTCGATGATCTGCCATTCTTTTTCCGGAACGGCAACCGCCCGGCCTTCTTTGTTGATAGAGAAGATGTATCCGGGAACGACAAATCTGCGTACACCGCGGGATCCGTACATCGCTGTGCTGCGTGAATCGACGGAATCATAGGAGGGGAGGAAAGCACCGCTGTATTTAAATAATTCGGAACGTTCCTGGTCTTCAGGCACTTTGATGCAGTACATAGGGCAAGCCTCCTGTTCGTTTGGTATTCCTGCGGATGGATCAATCAATAGACTTTGAGTGTTTCTTTTTTCATTTCGTCGGCAACGCGTGCAAAATCAGATACAGAAACATAAACGCAAATACCGGATTATTTCATCGGGACCGTGAAATCTCCGGAACATATGACAAGACCATTGGCAGCCTTGTTGTATCAGACACCGGGATTATATCATTTCCGCGTGCATATGTCCAATGATGATGCTAAAACGGCTTGTTTTCTTTCGCGTTTTTCTGTATTCTGTAAATGATTGATACGGAAATGCCCGGATGTTTAGAAGACTGTGGCTTGTTTTCCGGACGATGCGGGAGTATGATCAATCCCGCTGGAAGAAGACAGATGATTCTGATATTGGCTTTGGGGAAGAGTACTGAATCACGGAGCAGGTGAAATTGTGGATCCGATTGTATCCTTTCGTATGGCGGGCACAGGCGCCTGGGAATACCAGTTTTATGAGGACAGGATGCTCCTCGGTTCTGTTTCCTGTGTCCTGAAACTGAACGCTACGGTTCGTATAACGGCCCCGGGGATATCCTGGTACAGTTCCTTCAATATGGACAATACGATTGTCCCGGGAATCAGCCGGAAAGTGAACGAAAACACGGTAGGGGAAGAAGTTTACAGGATTGTGTACTGCCAGAGGAATTTCTACAGGATGATCCGGGGAGACTCCAATATCCTTGTGGAACGTCGGGACGGGGCATATCTCTTTGGCGTTGAGGGAATGCCAGCTACAGCGATCACGGAGAGAATTGAAGACTGGCCCTGGAGTCCGCCGGGCGCCGAACCCTACTTTGTGACGGGATTCTACGGGGAAAAGATATCCCGGGAGTTTCGTCTGGCAGTATTGGCGTTCCCGGCGCTGAGATTCTGCTGACGCGGCCTGCTTTGTCAGGCTGTGTTTTTT
>Ga0310690_10011458_pt1 | contig 10934 bp, 7 predicted proteins | sample AusTroGonzalo_MG_2_FD_207661 | JGI IMG/M metagenome (GOLD analysis project Ga0310690, IMG submission 207661) | Bovine rumen microbial communities from tropical cattle in Woodstock, Queensland, Australia - Gonzalo_04 (v2) (version 2) | ecosystem: Host-associated > Mammals > Digestive system >...
AACATCTGCCTTCGCTGCCGCAGCGTGATTAACGGAAGCACTGGCAGGACGCTTTACCGGAGGCTTTAAGCCCGGAATCGTATTACTGTTTTCAGGTTTCCTGTTTTGCTCCAGTTTTGCAAGTGCTGCAGCATTAGAAAACTCGGGTCTGATCGATCTTGTGTTAGATGTCTGAAGATATCCGTTAATAACCTTAGGCTTTTCTTCAACCGCCGTAACAGGAGCAGTATTTGATACTTTAGAAGGTCGTATCTTATCAACCAGGTTACCTATTACTCTCCCCGGAATGAATTCCATAGCCAGCTCACTGCCATAGAACTCCTGCTTTTTAAGCTGAACATAACGGAATCCCGCTCCTCCTATAAGAACTGCAGCAACTACAATCCAAACAGCAGAATGACCTCCGGATGATTTTGTACGTGCAACTACTGCCGGAGCTTTTGTCGGGTCAGGATTATCTTCTGAAATACTTTCTGCGGAGACGGGCTCATCGTGTCTTGCCGCTTCATCAGCAATGAGTGTGGGATTATCGAGCGCCACAACAGAATTTTCAGATGATTCCTCTGCCGTTTCTTCCTCTTCGGTCTCATCGGTTGATTCGGATGTCTCGGATGTCGTAGTTTCAGACGATGATGCTGCAGATGATTCTTCACCTGATGTTGTCCCTCCGCCTGCAGGGGCTGCCGCAGTCGTTTCAGGTGCAGCTGTAGTAGCCGCCGGCGCTGCAGTAGTCGCAGCCGGGATCGGTGTCGGCGTAGATGTAGGCGCTGCAGTTGTAGTAGTCGTCGGCGTTGAATATGTTACTCCGTCAACTCCGGTAGACACTATGGAAAGCGGACTGTCGAAAGTACCTCCGACAACGAGCGTATAATCGGGCGAAGAACTGTTATAAGTAATAGTTCCGGTAAATACGCCGTTAACATCATCTACGGAATAACTGGATATCCCGCCGGCACTGACTATATAAAAATAGCTGAAATTCAGCTGAAGATGAAATGTAATAACATCTCCGTCGTTGTAGCCGTAAAAACCGAAATTAACGCAGTATTGACCGTCACCTTGCTCCCAGCCGGTACCGCCACCCCACATTCCTTCTCCGTCAGCCTGAACATTTCTGCGACATACAAAAGAAAGCAAGGAAAAACCGAAAATAAAACTCAACAAAAGAACAATCGCAACGATTGCCCTTTTCTTGAAAAAAGACCTTTCACTCATCCGCAACTATTCCCTCCGGTGTAACCGTTCCCCAACAGTAAAAAACTATTGATACCTAAATACTACACTCACCGGATGGGAAATTCCACACTTTATATCAATCGGTTACCGTTTGTTTACTTTCTTCACAATTGTCCACAAACCCCAGCCGATCAAGGCAAGAAGAGCTGTTCCCGCAATCGCGAAAGCAGCCTTGGAGAGGGGTGAAAGCCCGAAAATTGACTTTTCCTCGGGTGACCCATTCTCTGTGTCAACAACCCCCGAAGCATCTGTTGATGTTACCTCAGTTGAAGATGACGAATTATCAGCCTGATCAGGTGTTCTCGTCGGATTTGAAACAGGAGTTATATCCATCCCGGAGTACTCAGTCAGCGTGATCCCGTTAACTCCCAAAGGCACTTCGTGATCAAGCCCTATAAACTGACCGTCTTCGGTCTGCCAGAGAACTTCCTTAACAAATTCGTACTTATCGGTATCCCATGTCGTGAAATCATCGAGTACCAAACCTCCGGTGTCACCGGAATTTGCATTAAAACACCAGAATGTATGGTTAAGGTGATAATCTCCTATGAGCTGTCTCATATACTCCATCCATGTAAGATTATCTCCTACCATAAAACCTCCCCATTCTCCGATCAGGAGAGGAGCAGTCTCGGTAGCATCAATATAAAGCCACGAATCGTACCAGTAGTCATCCATTAATGAATCATACGTAAAACCGCCTTCAAACCAGGGCTGAGCATATACAGCCGGACCATAGTCGTGTGGCGAATAGACAATCTGTGCATTTCGTTCCGGAGAACCGAAATCGATGGGATAATCAGCTACGGCTCTTAAGTTACCGCCCCACCATGAGTTGTAGTAGTCCTCATCATCGGAAGACGTGTAATTGTTGCTTACAGGATCTATGGGATATATCTGTATGCCTTCGATCACAATGAGAGCATAAGGATTATTGTCCAGGATAATATTTCCTGCCGTCTCGGCAGCAGCCTTCCAGTTATTGGCATCATCGGAATCATTCCAGATAGCATGCTCATCCTCGGATGCTTTACCGTGCGGTTCATTTTTCAGATCATATGCAACAATGGTATCGTTATCGGCATATCTTGCGGATATCCAGTCCAATGCCTCGAAATAATCATCTTCACTGAAATCGGATGTATACCAGAGCGGTGCCATGTGTCCCATTGCATCAGTATTGGCACTGTGGATATCGACCATAACCTTCAAACCGTTTGCTTCGCAGACGTCAAGGACATGATCCCAGATCTCAAGACTGTTCATACCGTCAAGATACGGATTATATGCATGATTGTAATTTGCTTCCGGATATTCGCCATTTTTCCACTGCAGAAGAAGCTCTGCAGACATGGGAACCCTCAAAAGATTAAATCCGTGATCGGCAATAGCCTCCAGAGCCGCATCAAGATCACATGCCCATACTCCGTCGAAAAGGTTGGAACCCGTATTATAACCGAACCAGTTACAACCCGTAAGCCAGACTTCGGTGCCGTTCATATCAAGTATCTTATCTCCGTCTGTGGTAAGCCAGTCATCGCCGTCTACGGCATCGTAGGATCCTCTGTCGACAGAAGCTGTCGTCTCGGATGTTCCGCCTCCCTGAGATGAGCCGGAGGATGAAGCCGTTGTCGATGCCGTCGACTGTGAATTCGCATTCCCGGTTCCCAATCCGCTTACTGAAACTAATGAAGCACTTGTGATCCCCGAACCGTCAACCTGAATGCCGACATTACCGTCAAAGCCCCAGGAATTTGCTCCGTCTGCCGACACTGTCGCCGTCACCTGACTTCCGCTTATCTGATAGGAATCAAAACCCCATCCGCTCGCCGAAGAAACAGTACCGTTAAACTCAACAACGACCGTAATCGTCTGATAGCCGCTGCAGCCGGAAAGATTGAGTGTTATCTGTCCGCCGGAATCCCATGTATTTACATTCTCGACATCTGCCTCGGCATCAGCTCTTACGATCCGTACCCCTTCAGGAACGGCAATGGCTGCCACGGAAAAAACCATGACAGCCACTATAAGTGCACTTGCTATCCTTCTAAGTTCCTTCATATGCGGAACCTCCGATAAGTTTTACTTCTTAAATCTTGAATCGACTACACGTACCATCTTGCCTTCGGATCTCGGAAGAGATCTGGGCTCAACAAGCTGAACCTTGGCATGGATACCCGTAATAGATGCAATGTCACCCTCGATAGACTTTGTGAGTTTTTCTAGACCCTTCATGGTATCGGGGAATGTCGTAGGATTAAGTTCGATCTTAACCGTAATAACGTCGAGGTTGTTGATACGGTCAACATAAATCATGTAGTGCGGAAGAACTTCCTTATACTTCATAACAGCCGCCTCAATCTGAGTCGGGAATACGTTAACGCCTCTGATGATGAGCATATCATCCGCACGACCCGTGATCTTATCAATCCTCGGAGTAGTTCTTCCGCATGCGCACTTGCCGTAATGAATACGTGCAAGGTCATGAGTATTATATCTGATCATGGGAACGCCTTCCTTCATGACAGAAGAGAATACAAGTTCGCCAAGCTCACCCTCGGGAAGAGGATCTCCGGTCTCGGGATCTACAATCTCAGGCCAGAAGAGATCTGACTGGATATGGATCTGATCTACGCAGGCCTGACATGAACAGCCTACGCCGGGGCCTACTATCTCGGTAAGGCCATAGATATCAAAAGCCTTAAGACCGATCCTGGTCTCGATCTGATCCTTCATCTCGCTTGTCCAGGCTTCGGCTCCGAAGAATCCGCTTCTTAAGTTAAGCTGACTCTTATCAACATTATTCTTCTCGATAGTATCGATGATATGAAGCATATATGTGGGAGTGCAGCAGATTACCTCAGGCTTCCACTCTGTAAGAATCTGTATCTGTCTTGCAGTATTACCGCCCGATACGGGGATAGCTACAGATCCGAACTTCTGGCATGCGAAATGGGGTCCGAGACCGCCTGTGAAAAGTCCATATCCGTATGCAATGTGAACAAGATCACCTTTCTTCATGCCGCCCATGGCGAAAGATCTGCAGAGAGCATCCGACCAGAGTTCAACATCATTGGCAGTATATCCTACGACCTTCATCTTACCTGTCGTACCGGAAGAAGCGTGGAATCTGACAAGCTGATCCCTGGGTACTGCCAGAGTTCCGAAAGGATAATTATCGCGGAAATCCAGCTTATCCGTAAAAGGAAGCTTCGTAATATCGTCAAGTCCCTTGATATCATCAGGTGATATTCCTGCCTTATCAAGCTTCTTCTTATAATAAGGGGCATTCTCATATGTGCGCTTAACACAGTTTACAAGTCTCTTACCGACGAGTTCTCTTCTCTCGTCTTCCCCCATGCATTCGTGCTCTTCATCCCAGATGAATGTCTCTAACTCTGCCATTTCTTTATCTCCTCTCACGAAAGGATCAGACGTCTATATCGATCTTTCGGTTAGTTGCCTTATATTGGGTATACTTAACACCGGCTGCATCAAGCATCCTTCTGGCGGCCGCTGCCTCTTCTGTATCGTGATATTTATCACTGTCGTAGATTATCTCCCTGATACCCTTCTGGATAAGAGCCTTAGTACAGCCCTCACAGGGAAAAAGAGTAACATATACTCTGTTATTTCGAAGATCTGCCGTACCGCAGCTTAAGATAGCATTAAGTTCCGCGTGGCACACATATGCATATTTTGTATCGTAGGGATTTCCTTCCCTGTCCCAGGGAAAGTCATCGTCGGAGCAGCCTCTGGGAAGTCCGTTATATCCGACTGTCATGATACGGTTCTCATCATTTACGATGCAGGCACCTACCTGTGTATTGGGATCCTTGCTTCTAAGTGCGGAGAGCTTGGCAACGCCCATAAAATATTCATCCCAGGTAATATAATCGTCTCTTTTGCCTGCCATATCGGTTCCCTCCGCCTTAAATTATAATAAACGGAGATATTTTACCCCATTATATCGCGCACTGCAATAAACGCTTCACTCATGGCAGCCTGCAGATTATAGCCTCCCGAGACCCCGTCGATATCAATCATTTCGCCTATAATGTACATCCCGGGCATAAGCTTCGATTCCATACTCTCGCGCTTTATCTCTTTAAGTGCGACTCCTCCTCTGGTTACATAGGCAGTCTCATATCTGGGAGGATTATCTATATGAAGTTCAAGATGCTTAAGTCCCTTAAGAAGTTCTTTTCTTCCTTCTCTGGTCACCATTCCGGCTCGAAGATCGGTAATACCCGCTCTTTCGCCCAGCTTGTCAGCTACCGAAGACGGAACATATTCAGAAGCCAGTGTTGTTATTCTTGCCTCAGGATGAGAATCGATCTTTTCCAGAAGTTCCTTATCAAGCTCCTCTATCGTTCTGTGCGGAGTAAAATCAAGCTCAATCCATCCGTCTGAAGATACTATGTTCCTCGGGATCTCTCGGCTTAATTCCTGTATAACGGGTCCGGACAGTCCTTTGTGGGTAAAGAGAACACTTCCCATACCGGAAGCTTTCTTTCTGAAATCACAGTAAAGGCTCGCACCTGCATTTACACTGACACCGCTGACTGCAGCCGTAAATTCCCTGTCATCGGCACATACATCCACCGCCGTGAGCGCCGGGATAAGCGGAGCGATCGAATGACCGAGATTCTTCGCGACCTCATACCCCAGACCGTCAGATCCGGTCTCCGGGAAAGACCTGCCGCCGCATGCCAGTATGATCTTATCGGCAGTTACCTGCTGTCCTTTATCGGATAAAGCGGTAAATTTTCCGTTTGCCGAAGAAATATCGGTACAGCAAAAATCCGTAATGATATTCTCTTTTCCTATATAATCCACGAGTGCCGATCTTATGCTCTCTGCATTGTCGGATACCGGGAACATCCTGCCGTTATCTTCTTCCTTGAGCTTTACCTTAAGCTCATCCTCGATAAAGGCAATTGCATCTTCGGGAGAAAAGCTCTTGAGCGCGGAATAAATATAGCTTCCCGCTTCGTGATAGCCTTCCTTTAGCAGTTTTGGTTCTTTCCGGTTGGTGATATTACATCTTCCGTGCCCCGTAAGAAGCAGCTTTCTTCCGGGTCTGTCGCCTCTTTCAAGTATGCGAAAGCTTATACCGGCTCTCTTCAGGAAACATCCGGCAAAAAGTCCTGCGGCGCCTCCGCCGATTACAATTACTTCAGGATCCTTCTTCTCCCCCATCACTCTCCGCTCCTTGCGGAAAGTGCTATTCTCTCGACCAGATCATCGTATTTGATTCCCGCTACGGCCGCCGCTTCGGGAACAAGGCTCGTATTGGTCATACCGGGAAGATTATTTGCTTCGATGAACCAGAAGTCATCGAGTTCTTCATCATAGAACATATCAATCCTTCCGTAGGAATCCATTCTGAGGATCGTAAAGAATTTCTCGGCAAGCTTCTTTGCTCTCTTAGTATGTTCCTCATCAAGAGGCGCGGGGCAAAGATGGTCCGTAAGACCTGCCTGATATTTATTCTTATAATCGTAGAATCCTTCGTGCGGTCTGATCTCGATTATAGGAAGAGCCTCACCGTCGAGTACTCCGATAGTGATCTCACGTCCCGTGATAAATCCTTCAACAAGAATCAGTTGCTTAAAGGAAGCCGCATAGTCCAGAGCCTTCTGGAGATCTTCTATCTTCTTGACTACGGATACTCCGCATGAGCTTCCGCAGCCGATGGGCTTAACAACACAGGGAACTCCTATCTCTTCCATTACCTTCTCGACAGTTATCTTGTCATAAGGTCTCGTCATCCACTTAGCGGTCCTGTAGCCTGCGCCTGCGATAAGTGCCTTGGAAAGATCCTTATCCATAGCAATGGCACAACCGAGGTAATTACAGCCGGTATACTTGATGCCTGATGCGTCAAGGACAGCCTGAACCTGTCCGTTCTCGCCGTGAGAACCGTGAAGGCCGAGGAATACGGAATCCGCACTCTTACAGATCTCGATAACGCGGGGACCTACCCACTCGCGTCTTCCGCCATGATCGGCAATTATCTTTTCAAGATCAGGTTCCGTCTCGGGAACTTCGTAACTGAATTCATCCCTTGTTCCTTCACGGAAAAGGGTATCGATATTAATCCCGGCATCTTCGATACCGTCATAAAGATCAACAAGAGCGACCCTGTGTCCCTTGCGAAGAAGTGCATTCGCGATGAGGCTCGCAGAGCTTAAAGATACATCTCTTTCGGGGCTTAATCCGCCGCCAAGAACTACTATTTTCATAAGATCCCTCCTTGTTGTCGCAAGTCGATTATAGCAATCGAATATTACCCTCAAGCCCTTGATATCATTACATTTGTGTTACCTGTCTATTTTGAGTTCAAATCGTAAGACAGCTGTAAAAAACGAATGCGCATATCATTGATATACTTAATAAAAAGAAAAATTAATAGGGGTAATATATGCTTGCTTTTTTATATCTGATACTGTGCCTGGTATTCGGCATTTCATTCATATCACTTTGTATCCCTGACGTAAGGCGTCTGTTTGTTGCCTGTTCGCCTTCAAAAAAGATAGTATCCAAGATTCCGTCGGTAATGTTTACCGTTCCTGCCGGATTTATTATCGGAATACTCTGTGTAACCGCATTCAACTATTATCTGACTCTCGGTCTCTCATACCCGATCAGAAGCGGTGATCTTTGCAAGAGACTTTCGGTACTTATAACATTTGCCGTATTTGCAATTCTTATCGCCACTAATATTTCGCTTTGTCTGAAGCGCGATCCTAAGGACCCTAATAATTCCGCAATCCCCGATTACAATAATACTGTCGGCAACATAATCTACTATGGAATCAGCACCATTTTCTTTACGATAGTATCGGCTTTCCTGATGTTCTACACTTACCGTATAAGCGGCAATGAACTCTATGCGGGATTCTCCACCTTCTCGGATCTTTCGCCGCATACGGCAATGGTATCCTCCTTCGGTGTTGGTTTTAATTTCCCGACCCAGTATATGCATTACTCGGGAGACGGAATCCAGTACCATTTCTTTTTCTACTATCTCTGCGGAATGCTTGAATATCTCGGACTTCCCATCGACTGGGCCATCAACCTTCCGAGCATGATCGTTATGGTATCCGCATTTGAACTTATGGGACTTATCACGGTTCTTTATTTCAGAAGACGTTCAGGCTTCATCATCGCTCCGGTACTTGTCCTTTTCAGAAGTTCGATGAATGTTTTCGAACATATTAAGGAACTTAAGGGTCTCGGAATCCCTCCCAAGGCAATATTCGAGAGCATCATGCATACTACCGAATGGTACGGCGTTACCCCCTACGACAACTGGGGTATATGGGCAATTAATGTATACCCTAACCAGCGTCATCTTATGCTCGGTGTATCCTGCATTCTGATCCTTATTCTCCTTATGACCCCGTTCGTAAGAAGAATGGGAATAAGTCTCATAAAAGCAGCTGACGGGAACGGAAAATTCAAGGCATTCATAAACTCACGAGAAGCGTGGTTCTGGCGAAAGGATGATCCCCTGCACCCTGCAGGTCTCCTCGCCCTTTCGTGTACGATTACGGCACTTATGCCCTTCTTCCACGGATCTGCTCTTATCGCAGTACTTCTGATACTTCTGGTAATGGCTTTTATAAGCGAGAGCAGACTGATCTATGCAGCCACTGCAGCTGCAGCCGTGATATCTGCTTATATCCAGACAAAGGCATTCTCAGGAACAGCCGGTAATGTCGTTAAATTTCATTACCAGCCCGGATTCGTACTTGAAGATAAATCTTTCGGGGCAGTTACTCATTATCTCTATGTCATAACGGGATTTACTCTGATCATTGCTCTCCTGTTCGGCATCATACTGCTCATCAGGGACATCATCAAAAAGAAACCTCTCTACAGATCACTCTTGCTGCTTGCAGGTCTTGCACCCGGTGTATTTGCATTCCTTTATCAGGTGTCTCTCGAAATGCTCGCGAACCATAAATTCATCCAGTTCTCACTGATAATCGCAGATATATTCGTTGCAGGAGCTCTTTCAGAACTCTTCTGGCTTCCTGTCAAGGTAAAAGATCCTCTGGCAAGCAACGAAGACAACAGATGGAAGGTCAATAAGAGCGTTAAGATCATCCTTCAGGTTGTAAGCATAATTCTCGCCGTAGCACTCATCGTCCCCTTAACTGCAACGGGCGTCAGCGAATGGGCTACATATATCAATCGAAATAAGAATTCTCTTATTGTAAGGACCGATTCCGAACTTACGGAATGGATAATGGAAAACACTTCTCCCGATGATGTATTCCTTACTCCCCAATGGTCAATGAACCGCTTTTTCCTTGCAGGAAGACCTTCCTACTACGCATGGCCTTACTATGCATGGTCTGCAGGACATGATACTTATACAAGAGAGAAAATCTACTACTGGCTTATTTCAGGATGCGGAGGAGATATCGATGAATTCAGAAGATACTGTCAGGAAAGAGGAATCAGATATCTGATCGACGATCCTGAATTCAATACCTATAGCTACCCTGAGGGTGTTTACTATAACTCGGAATTCTTCGCACAGAATCTCCAGCAGGTTGCATATTTCTCCAATGACGGAGGTACGATCATTTATAAGATCTACTGATCCTTATATAGTTTTTCTTTGTGATAGAATATGAATTGGTATAAGGGAGAAGGACATTATATTTCTTTCTCAGTAACAATTTAATATTCTATCGGAGGAAAGCATTATGAAAAACATGATCCTTTCTGCACTTTTGGTAAGCTTTATTCTGTTGTCGGCAACAGGATGCTCCAATAATGCAGACGAGACAACAACTGCTGCTGCATCAGAAACAACAGCAACAACAACTACAACAGAAGAAGAGACCGAAGAAGAAGCTCCTCTGCCATATGTAGAACTTACGAGTTCCGAGCTGATCGCCATGAATTATTATGAATATGTATTAAGCGACAATGAGGATACTCCCGTCTTTACAAATGTGGATGAGATATGTCTCTCCTGCATGTACACCGAAAACAGTGATTCGTCAGAGCTCAATTACAAGGTCGAATATAATGATGAACTTTTATATGAAGGCTCCGCCGGATTAGGAGGCGTACTTATAGACCATACAGTCTCTTATCCGATATTAAACGATGCAGGTTACCTTCCCGATGGAGTATACGACATAACAATATTCAACAGAAACGAAGTCATCATCGAATCTTCTGCAGAAGTTGTTTACGATCCCGATTCAGCTGTAGAACACAATTCCATAGTACATTATTACGAAGCCGGAAACGTTCGACATTATACGGATTCCGAATTCTACGACATCATCGATTCAAACGATGAATATGTCGCCGGCGGATCCGGAATCTATACGCAGTTCAATCCCGGAATCACATATGGGGATGAAGGCAATTATACGGTTGAATGGACATGCAATGGTGAGGCTATGGACCCCGTTGTCTTTACGGATGTGGACCAGTTCTTTGCACAGCTTTCTTTCGAAATGCCTGACGGAAGTCCTATGCCGGCCGGAACATACGAATTCAACTACTATAAGAATGACGGTTCTCTGGTAGCAACTGAAACACTCACATTAAGATAATTAATTCACTGTTCCTGAATAGAAAAGCTCCGATCAATTAAGATCGGAGCTTTTCCGTACAAGGGATTCAAATAACAGTTATTATCTTTATTCTTCTTCGGCCTT
>Ga0310690_10011459_pt1 | contig 10934 bp, 10 predicted proteins | sample AusTroGonzalo_MG_2_FD_207661 | JGI IMG/M metagenome (GOLD analysis project Ga0310690, IMG submission 207661) | Bovine rumen microbial communities from tropical cattle in Woodstock, Queensland, Australia - Gonzalo_04 (v2) (version 2) | ecosystem: Host-associated > Mammals > Digestive system >...
ATCCGTCGCAACCGCAGCGGATGGCGGCATGGGCAATGGCTTCATTGCCTTTCATCAGGGTGACTTCTTTCTCTGCCATAGCTATTCCTCCTTTTTACGGTAAACTGTGATACATCCGTCCGGGCACACGATTGCGCAGGACGAACATCCCGTGCAAACGTCTTCCAGGGCGGCTTCTGCATAATTGTACCCCTTCTGGTTCACGCTCTTTGTTGTGAGCTGAAGCACATGCAGGGGGCAGGCAACGACGCAAAGGCCGCAGCCCTTGCAGCGTTCGATGTCGACAACTGTCGCACCTTTCATTTTAGCCATACAGTGTGTTATTGTTTATTGGTTGTACATATCTTTGTTGTAGAAGTCCAGGATCTCGTTGGCTATGTCCAGGGCCTGCTTCGCGGGACTTTCCGGATTCAGATGGACGGCTTCCAGATAGTTGTTCATCGCCATCTGCCAGTTCCCCTTCTTGCGCCAGGCATTGCCCAGCAGGTAGAAGAGTTCATCGTCCATCGACCCTCCGTCGGCCCGGAATTTTTCCATAAGGTCGATGACGTCATCGGCCTTATGCTCTTCCAGCAAAGCCTTGATCCTTTCCTTCATCACTTGGGATCGTTCACGAACATACACCAGCCGTAGGTGTCTTCCTCAAGGCCTTTCTGGATGCCCACGATGCGGTTGTAGAGCTTGGTGCTGATGGCGCCGGCTTCCTCCCCATAGTGGTATTCGCGGGTGATGGTGCCGCTCTCCAGGGTAACCTTGTCGTCGATGCGGGAGATAGGCGTAATCACCACTGCCGTGCCGCAGGAGTTCACCTCCTCGAAGGTTTCCAGTTCGTCGATGAAGATTGTGCGGCGCTCCACCTTGAGGCCGAACTCCTCGGCAACTTTGCGCAGCGACTTATTGGTAATCGAAGGCAGTACGCTGGGGGAGTTGGGTGTGATGTAGCAGCCGTGCTTGATGGCGAAAAAGTTGGACGAACCGAACTCCTCGATGTGCGAGTGGGTTGCGCTGTCCAGGAACAGGAGCTCCTTGTAGCCCATCCTGTGGGCCAGGTTGTATGCGTGCAGGGACTGTGCGTAGTTGGCGCCCAGCTTGTATCCGCCGGAGCCGTAGGTTGCCGCACGGTCGTAGTTGCGGGACATAACCGCAGTCACGGGGGAGAGGCTCTTGCCGCCGGAATATGTTCCCACGGCCGATGCCATCACCGCGAACATCACATCCTTTGCCGACTTGATGCCCAGCTGGGGATTGATGCCGAACAGCACGGGCCTCAGGTACAGGGATGCGCCGCTCTCATATGAGGGAAGGTAGTCCCAGTTCTCCTGGACGCACATCACGCACATGTCGATGAACATCTCCATGGTGGGAGCCGGCATGTCCAGGTAATTGGCGCTGGATTGCATACGCTTTGCGTTTTCATCCGGGCGGAACAGGCGGACGCGGCCATCTACTCCGCGATATGCCTTCATACCCTCGAAGCATGAGGGTGCGTAGTGGAAAATACCCGCAAAGCAGTGGAGGCTGAAGTTGAAATCGCCTGTGACTTCGGGCTTGGTCCACCTTCCGTCGATGCACTTTGAGAATACAATCGCGTTTGTGGGATAATAGTTGAACGAACGCTTTGAATAATCGATTTCTGCCATGTTATTAATTATGTGTTGTGGTTATTGTTAGTCTTCAATGATGCGGTCCTTGTTGTAGGTGTGGATCTTGGTGGCTCCGGCCAGGATGATGTAGCCGTTCTCCGCCAGGGATTCCAGCTCGTTCTCCCCGGGATATACCTTCACGGGGGCCAGCCAGCTCACTTTCTTTGTGATTGCGTCCGTGATGTCCTGGCTGTAGGCAACGCCTCCGGTGAGGATAATCACGTCCACGTGTCCTTCCACCAGAGCGCCCTGGGCCACGATGTACTTGGCGATGTTGAGCACGAAAGCCTTCATGAACACCACGTACTCCGGAATGCCCTCCTTGGCCTTCTTGACGATCTCGCGCATATCATTGGTACCGAAATAAGCAACCGCACCGCCCTTGCCGATGAGCTTTCTCTTAACCTCCTGCTTGGTATACTTCCCGCTGAAGCACATGTCGATGAGGGGGTAGGGAGGGCAGCAGCCGGCACGCTCCGGGGTGATGGGGCCATCACCGCCCAGGCCGTGGGATGTGTCGATGACCTTCCCTCCGCGATGGGTCGATATTGTGACGCCGCCGCCCATATGGCATATGATAGCGGTGGTTTCCTCCGCCTTGCGGCCGGTCTCCTTGAGGTAGCGGCGCATAATGGCGCGGGTGTTGAGTGCGTGGAAAAGGGTCTTGCGGGGGAACTCCGGGATACCTCCAACGTGGCACTCCGGCAGCATCTCATCTGCCATAGGCGGGTCCGCCACATAGGCCACGCACTTGCCGAAACGGGGCTTAATGCCTTCCTTATCCCGCAGCGCGTTAATCTCCACGGCGATATTGTCGCCGATGAGCGCACTCAGGTTGCACGCGTGGTTGCCCTCGCGGCTCTCGCTGAGCACCAGCCTCATATCGGCATTCACATTATACACGCCAGTGATACAGGGCGTGAACAATCCGCCGCGGCACATCACGATGTCGATATCCTCCAACTTGATCCCGCACTCCTTCAGCGCATCCAGGATTGCGTTCGTACGCATCATATCCTGATCCATCACATCGGCAAAATGCGACAGTTCCTCTACGGTGTGTTCAAGTTTCTTTTCCAGGATAATTTCCCCGTCTTTGTAAACTGCAAACTTGGTTGTAATAGATCCAGTGTTAATTACCAAAACGTTGCCCATCGGGGCTTTACCGTTAATCGGTCCTATCTTGCTCATGTGGTTATCAATTTGCTTACAATTTCGCAATTATTTTTTGATTTTTCAAAAATAAAATCAATATCTGTCAAAATACCATTACGATTTGTCAAAAAATTAAGAATGGAGGTTCTATTCGTTTTTGACAAATCCTTCAAAATAAGCAGTTGTTTCCTGAATTATTGGTAACAGGCCTCCTTCGGAGACAATGGTTTCGAGGGGGAAGCCGAAGGAGACGGCGCGGTAGGTGCCGGAGTCGAAGGCTACGGCGGCGCTGATGTCGGTGCCGCGGTAGCGCATGATCGTTCTGGATTGTTCGCCTGCGGGGCCTATGCCGTCGGCGTTTTCAACGCGGTACAGATCCGGCTTGTATTCGCGGTTGTAGCGGGTTTCCGGCATACGGATGTAATTGCCGAAGGGGCGTACGGTGCCGCTGCGGTCGGCGAAGTTGGTGATCCAGGTGTAGCCGAAGATCGCCTTGATCTCCTCCCTGGCTTCGTCGCCCTTCTTCCCTACGTTATAAAGTTTATCCCAAACATCCGTGCCGATATACGCCCCTGACACCATCAGGTGCGTGCCATTCGATGCGAATCGCGCAATTGCCCCGCGGAATGCCGCCGGGAACACTTCGTAGCGGTCCCTGTGCGAACGGTTGCGCCCGCAGGGTGTGGTCACCTGCTTGCCGCAGATGATGTCCAATGCCCAAATACCGCTGGTATCTGCCGCCTCCAGGGCGCCCGCGGCCGCGCTGCACACATTGTACCCCGCCTTCATCAGCGCGCTTGCGTGCATCGACACAAAGTCGAAGGTGTTGCCGCCTATCTTGATGCCCTGATTGTCGGTGAAGCAGCCGCCGCTGCCGGGATTGTCGTCATCGGCCCAGGGAATACCCTTCTCGAACTGATACACCTCGCCCGCATAACTGATGTCCTCGCCCCAAGCTACGCCCGCGTCAAGCGTATACATAAAGCCGCCGTAGTTTGGAAGGTCGACCCACACGGGGGCGGCCACGCGAGTGAAATTGTTCACCACCATCACGTTGCGGCCGCTGCTCTCCTCGGGGATGCCCACGCAGAGCACTTCCGAGGGGAAGCTTTCGCCGCCGTCGTTCACTGCTGTGATGCGGTAGCTGTACAGGTGTCCTTTCTTCACGGACACCTCCGCCGTGCACACGCTGCCGCTCTTGTGGACGTTATCCAGCACCACTCCAGCATCGAACCCCGCATTGTCCTCTCTGGTGTACAGGACAAAGCTATGCGGCTTTGCAGTGGGCTCAAGAGGGTCGTTCACGGCTTCCCAGCGGAGTTGCACTTTGCCGTCCTTCAAGATTGCGCTGAAGTTTTTCACGGGCAGGGGTTGCACAACATAGCTGCAGCCGTACCTGTACGACAGATACTTCAGGATACCCTTGTACACGGAACGGCAGAAGTCGAAGCGGAAGGCCGGGTCCAGGCCATAGGTCATATCCGTAAGATTCTGGTGGGAGAATGCCTCCAGGATCATAGCGGGCACCACCGGAGCGCCGGCTTCGTGGTAGCTCCTGTCATAGATCTGCAGACGGCTCCATTCCGGGAACCACAGCTTGCTCATATCGTCCACGATCTGCGTCTGCATCATATCGGCCATCATACGGGATGTCTTGCGGGACTCGCCGCTGGGCAGGGTGGTCTTGTTCGACCGTTCCGTCTGAACTATGGTAAGGGTGCCGAAGATTTCACCATCGGCCTTGTTTCCGGCGTTGGAATGGAAGGCCAGGGAAAGGTCGAAGGGGACGCTTCGGCCACGGCCGGGATTCACCCGGGAGCCGCCGGTCATATTGTTCACCCAAATGGCGCGGCTGCCGTATTCGCGCTGGTATTCGGTGTCCCAGTCGAAGCTGGAAAGGCTCATTCCGCCCCAGAGGAGCGAGTACAGGGCGCCCTCCTCATATGCGGGGAGGCCGGAAATTCCGCCACCGCGGTCGATTTTGCCCATACCGCCGCCGAAGCGCACTGCATCGGCCGTAACCACGGTGTTCTCCTTGAAGGTGCAGCCGTCCGGCACGCCGTTTTCCAGCTCCACCCAGCCGCTGCGGCCCTTGCGGAACTCGAAGGTCCCGAGGTATACCCAGGTTCCGCCGGCCATCGTCTGGTTCACGGCGAAATTGGTTTCTCCGCCGGCGTGATGCACGGTGTATGATGCGCAGGTAGTACTGTTGGAAAGTGTCTTGTAAGATATGTATACGGCATATTTGCCGCTTTCCTCGATAGGTGCGGTCCAGCGGATTGCCGCACCGCCGCCGTTCTGCACGGCTATGCTGCGGGCTGTGCCCATTTCGAAGGGATTGTCCTCCCCGGCGTATACTTCCTGTTTGTCGGCAAAGCCTATCCCGGCGTTAGTCCAGGAGCCTTTTTCCTGATAGTTGCCAAGCTGTCGCAGCGGGCGGGGACGGGGACCTTCAAAGCCTGGGTCGTTGTCGCAGATTATCTCCAGTGGCTGGGTGTCGCGTTCCCTGGGGGTGAGCACGTACGCGCCGGCGTTTTCCAGCATAGGAATGAGGAAGGGGAGTACGTAGCTCTGGGTGAAAAGGTCTTCCGTGGTGCCGTGGAGAGGAGCCCTTTGCCATTCCCAGCGCTGGGTGCCCTCGTCGTAGTATCGGCCGTGACTCTGCCACAGGGCGATGTGCCTGCCGCTGAGGCCCTTTTCGTATTCAGTACCGCCAATGACGCGCACCAAAGGTGTGGTGCGGGAGCGGGGATCCCTTATGCGGTAGTCGTTCTGGCGGGAGCGGCCGTCAGATGTGAGGAGCGGCATTTCAAGCTCCTTGACCAGTTTGCGGTCCGCGTAGATGTCGCCCAGGGTGTAGCTTTTATAGGCCGATGGGAACAGCTGGGTGAAGTTGTTGGTGAACCACTCGAAGTCTCCCTCGTGCCAGGGGTATTCCGCCAGGTCGGCGGTGAAGTAGAAGTCCAGGGTGCCGCTGCGGTCCATTATCTTGGTTATCCGCACGGGAATCTTCACTTTGCCGCGCCTTTCCAGCCTTGCGCGAAGGCTGTCGGTTGCAGTCTTGAATTCGCGTATCATCTGGGTCTGTGCTCCCGCGGCAAACGGCAGCACGAGCAGGATGGCGAGGCTCAGCAGGAATTTTCTCATCTGGATTTCTTCATTTTGGATATGTCAAGCACGGCAACCAGCACGGAGGAGATTGCCAGGGCGATGATGTCGGCCACGAAGTCGAGTTTTTCGCCGCTGCGGTAGGGGGTGAGGCTCTGGGCCCACTCCGTGAATGCGGCGAGGCCTGCGCCGACGGCGAAGGTGAGCAGGGTGAACAGCAGCGAGGTCCACACTTTCTCCGTGTACTTGTCGAAGGCGAAGAATGCGAGGATTGGCAGCGGGAAGAACATACAGAAGTGCACGATCTTATCCGTGGGAATCCCAAACAAGGTTTTCTGGACGTTCGGGGGCGTGTTGAAATTCAACAGACACAACAATATCAACGCAACCAAGTACAGCGCCAATATTATCCTCGCAAATATTAATTGTCTTTTTGTCATTATTTCAATAGTAGTTCACCGAAAAAGTCGGGGCAGTGGAAGTCCGGGTGGGGGGTGCCGATGGGGCTCCAGCTGAGGAAGTGGGGGTGCGGGGTAAGGTCGCCGCACTTGTAGAAGTTGGCGCGGAGGGAGGCCGGGAGGTTCTCAGGGTCCACGCCGATGAGTTCGAAGGGGATGAGCAGTGTGACGCGCCAGGGGCGGATGCCGCCTTCGCTTTCGACGATTTCCGCCGGGTAGGGGAGACGCACTATCTGCTCCATCTCTTCTGCGGGCCTTTTCACGCGGTCGTTGCGGGAGGCGCCGCAGGCGGCGAGCACTTTGCCGCGGGGGTTGGTTTCGAAGTTATAGTAGCACTTGCCGGAAGGGTCCTGCACGAAGAACTCCACGCAGCTGTCTTCCCACTGGGAGCAGTTGTCTTCCAGGTTGCGGGCGCGGAGGTCCATACCGCTCACGCGGAAGTCAACTACCAGGGACTCCTCCGTGCGGGCGATGCGGCCTGCGCACAGGGGTGCGTACGGGAATTCGGCGGGCCAGTTCACGCAGTTTACGTCGAAACGGCTTCCCTGGGTTTCCAGGGCGGTGTCCAGGTCCATTTCATCCATGTTCTTCAGCAGGGGTACTTCAATGGTTTTCATAGTGCTTGCATGTCGTTAAGTTTCTTGTAATAGCCATCCAGGGCCAGCAGCTCCGCATGGGTGCCGCGCTCCACGATGCGGCCTTCGTGCATCACCACTATCTCATCGGCATTCTTGATGGTGGAAAGGCGGTGGGCGATGGCGATGGTGGTGCGTGAGTGCATCAGGCGGTCCAGTGCCTCCTGCACGAGGCGCTCGCTTTCCGTGTCCAGCGAGGCGGTGGCCTCGTCCAGAATCAGGATGGGCGGGTTCTTCAGAATAGCGCGGGCAATCGACAGGCGCTGCCTCTGGCCTCCGGAGAGCTTGGTGCCACGGTCCCCGATATTGGTCTGATAGCCCTCCGGCTTTTCCATAATGAAGTCGTGGGCGTTGGCAATCTTTGCCGCGGCGATGACTTCCTCCTCCGTGGCGTTCTCCACACCGAAGGCTATGTTGTTGAAAATGGTGTCGTTGAACAGGATGGGCTCCTGGTTTACATTGCCCATCAGCGCGCGCAGGTCTTTCAGACGCACATCCCTCACATCTTTTCCGTCGATGAGCACGCTGCCCTCCGAGACATCCCAGAAGCGGGGGATAAGATCGACCAGAGTGGATTTCCCGGCTCCGGATTCACCCACGATGGCCACAGTCTTGCCCTTTGGAATCTTAAGGTCGATGCCGTCGAGGACCTGCCTGGAACCGTCATAGCTGAAGCCGACGCCGCGGAACTCAATGGCTTCCGAGAAGCTGCCCAGCTCCTTTGGCTCCGCCGGGTCCGTAATGGGGTTCTGAGCCTCCAGGATGCGGTTAATCCTTTCCATCGACGCAAGGCCCTTGGGAATGCCGTAGGTTGCCTTGGACAATTCCTTGATGGGGGCTATCACCGAGTACAGGATGGCCATGAAGAAGATGAACTGCGACGCGTCCATAAAGTCCTTGCCCAGGAATCCGCGCCCCTTGATGATGATAATGCCGCCGAAAGCCAGCACCACCATGATCATAATCGTCCCCAGCAATTCGCTGAGGGGATGGGCCGATACCTGGCGGGTGCTCACCCTGGACACCTTGGCCCTCATTCCCTCCGTAATGGCATTGAACCGGGCCGACATCTTCTTCTCCGCATTGAAGGCCTTCACCACGCGCAGCCCGCCCAGGGTTTCCTCCACCTGGGACATAGTGTCCGACCAGTACTTCTGGGCCTCCAGCGACTTGCGCTTGAGCTGCTTGCCCACGACGCCCATTATCCAAACGAACAGCGGCACGAACAGGATCACGAACAGCATCATCTCCGCGCTGGTGAACAGCAGGATGCCGAAGTACACCACAATGAGGATGGGATCCTTTATAAGCATGTCGATGGACGATGTGATGGAGGTCTCCACCTCCTGCACGTCGCCGCTCATCCTTGCGATGATATCGCCCTTGCGCTCCTCCGAGAAGAAGCCGATGGGCAGGGCCAGGATCTTATTGTAGATGCGGTTGCGAATGTCCTTGACGATGCCGGTGCGGATGGGGATCATCACTGCCGATGAACCGAAGTAGCAGCTGGTCTTGAGCACCGTGAACAGTATCATCACCCCGCACAGGGCGAGGAGGGTGTTCACCGCCCCGTGCACCTGCGTGAACCCGCTCACCCACGCGTATGCGTTATTCATCAGGAGCTCCTTGAAACTATAGCCCTCAGTGCCCCAGGGAATGAATTCGTATACGTTTGTGTCGATGCGGAAGAGTATGTTCAGAAGAGGGATGATAACCGCGAACGAGAACACGTTGAACACCGCCGACAGGAGGTTCAACACCACGGCTCCGCCGAGGTATCCCCTGTAGGGAGAGGCGTATTGCCTCATCATTTTGAAAAACTCTCTCATTCGCGTATATAATCCTACAAATCTAACTTTTTTTCGTTAAATTTGCAAGGATAAAACAGCGCATTATGATAGCCATTCTACTTCAGAACCCCAGCGAGCGCCTTGTGTCGGCCCTCAGACTCTCCTCTTTCAAGGATTTCAAGATTTACGTGCGTGAGCACGGCGACGCCGTCCCCGCCGACGAAGACAGCCTGAACTACACCATAGGCGGCCTGGAAGACGTAAAGGAAGACTTCGTAATGTACCTGTGCCCCCAGGCGGAACCCTCGAAGGACCTTCTCAAAAGGGTGAACCGCACCATAACGGAGCATCCGGAGTTTGACGTGTACCACCTCAATCTCGAAGGCGGCCCCAAGTTCCCCCTCAAGTCAAAGGCGGACCGTCTGTTTACGGATGTATTTATTAAAGGTATGGCGGCTCCGCTGCCCTCCTTCATCTTCCGCACATCGGTGCTGAAGGAAAAGATCGTTCACCGCGTGGACGAAACCATCGACCCCCTGGCAACGGCGATAGCCTGCATCGGCGCCGGCGAGTACAGGACCGTCCGTCACGCGGAGCTCAAGTTCAATGCCCGTGCGCTCACTCCGGAGCAGGCGGAGGAGAAGGCCTGGCGCCGTATCGAATTCCTCCGCTGGACAGAAACTTTCTGGGGCGATGAAGACTATCCCTTGACCGTCGCAAAGAGCTTCAGCGTTTTCGCAAAGGAAGTGGCCGCCCTTTATCCCGGCCGCAGCAAGGACGAACTCAAGGAAGTGATGGACGGATTCACCACGGTGAAGGGCCCGGTGCGCAAGCTCATGGCGTCATCGGCCTTAAAGAAAGCTATCAAGGAAAAGGCTGAATCAGAGCCACTTGGCCAGCCAGTGGAAGATTAGGATTATCCTCTTCCGCAGGATTGGAACGTCTATGCCGTCGGCAGTGTCCGACGGCTTGTTGTTTCTCAGCGTTATGCCCGACGTGAACATCACGGCCGGGATACCCGCCTCCATAAAGACCCGCTGGTCGCTTACCTGCCTGAGAAAAAGGCGGGTGAAGTCCCTGCTGCCGTAATAGTCGTAACACAGGTCCATATCCATCTTGCGGTTGCGGTTGGCATTGTCGAGGGCGTCCCTGCGGGCGTAGGCCTCATCGCCCAGAAGAATCAGATAATCCGGCTTTCCGGGCTTGACGGGAGCCTCCACACTGCCAATCTGGTCGATGTTTATTACCAGGTCGATGTCGCCCCGGGTGATGGTTTTCCCGCTCACAGGATCTTTTAGCTCGCCCCTGGAAATACGCCTGTAGAGGGCCTTGGCGCCGGCGAAATTGCGCATCTTGCCGTCCAGCCCCACGAATATCACGTTCCTGCTGTAATGCCTGCCGAAGTGGTCCATACGCTGGAGCATGGCCGCCAGGGTGGTCATTGCAACCACGCCCGATGCATTGCTATCGGCCCCCGGATACATTTTGCCGCCTAATATGCCCAGATTGTCGTAGTGCGCCATGATTATTACGTAGCGGTCTCCGGTGCCGGGGAACAATCCCAGCACATTGTGGCCGCTGCCGCCGCCTTCGAGGGCGAAGCCGTCCACCCAGCAGCCGTCGAACGGGAGCACGCCTGACTGCTTGAGGCACTGGCGTATCCACTCCGCCGCGAAGAACTGGCCGGGAGTGCCGCTGGCGCGGCCTTCGCACAGGGGAGAGGTGAGGAATTCGATTCCCTGCATCAGCCTGTCCTCCTTTACCACCGATTCCGCATTCACCGGGCTGGCCACGTAACCGTACTGCCCCCACAGGTGCAGCGGCAGTAAAATAAGGACCAGTAACAAGAATTTTCGGTGCATCGGGCTGGTTTGGCGCGATAAATGTTTATATTTGCATCCGTCAAACGGATGCGAAATTAGACAATTCTGTCCGTTTTTGAAAATTTTTCTTGTATGAAGCGTGTCGTTGCTGGTATCTTCACCGTCTGTCTGCTGCTCTGTGCGGCTGTGTCCGCGCGTGCCCAGTGGGACAAGGACGTGTTCTCCTTCCGCGGGAGGAGCGCCCTGGCGGAGGGCCGCCTTGCCGATGCCATCAACAACTTCAATATCCTGGCGCAGCTGGACTCCACCGACTATTATACTT
>Ga0310690_10011460_pt1 | contig 10933 bp, 9 predicted proteins | sample AusTroGonzalo_MG_2_FD_207661 | JGI IMG/M metagenome (GOLD analysis project Ga0310690, IMG submission 207661) | Bovine rumen microbial communities from tropical cattle in Woodstock, Queensland, Australia - Gonzalo_04 (v2) (version 2) | ecosystem: Host-associated > Mammals > Digestive system >...
TGCAAATTCGGCGTCGCCTTCGATCTTTCCGCCGAAAAATTTGTTGATGAAGGCGAGGTTTCTGTTGACGAAGTTGCCATATATCGCGGCAAGCATTCCGTTGTTGGCATCCTGGAAACCTTTGAACGAGAAGTCTGAGTCTTTGGTTTCGGGAGCGATCGTAGCAAGGTAGAATCTGACAGAGTCAGGGTTGAATCTCTCAAGGAATTCGTGGACCCAGATCGCCCAGTTTCTGCTTGTCGAGATCTTCTGTCCTTCAAGGTTGAGGAATTCGTTTGCCGGGATCTCGTCGGGAAGTTTCCAGCCGTCTTCCTGACCCATGAGCATTGCAGGCCAGATTATCGAATGGAAAACGATGTTGTCCTTTCCGATGAAGTGGACAAGTTTCACATCGTCGCCGCCTTTCCACCATTTTTTCCACTCGTTTTCGTCGAGACCTCTCTTCGCGAAGAGCTCTTTCGTGAAAGCGATGTATCCGATCGGCGCGTCAAACCAGACGTAGAGGACCTTTCCTTCGGCTCCTTCGACCGGAACGGGAACGCCCCACGAAATATCGCGGGTGATACCTCTCGGTTCAAGACCTCTTTCAAACCACTGCTTGCAGAAAGCCTTGACGTTGCTTTTCCAGTTTTCTTTCGTTTCAAGCCACGCATCGAGCCTTTTTTCGAATTTGTCGAGGTCCAAAAACCAGTGCTTTGAAGTCTTTCTGACCGGTGTTTCACCGCAGATCTTGCATTTCGGATTGATGAGATCAAGCGAATTAAGAGCGTTTCCGCATTTGTCGCACTGGTCTCCGCGCGCTCCCGGATCTTTGCAGATCGGGCATGTTCCTTCGACATAACGGTCGGGGAGGAACATTTTGTCGTGTTCGCAGTAAAGCTGTTCGACATCCTTAACCGAAATGAAGCCGTTCTTATCAAGTCTCTTAAAAAAATCCTGCGAAAGTTCCTTTTCTATATCGTTGTGTGTTCCTGAAAAAATATCGAAAGACATCTCCGCCATCTCAAAACCGCGGGCTATGATCTCGTGGTTTTCTCTGACAACGTCTTCAGGCGTGATCCCGCGCGATTCAGCATTGATCGTGATCGGGACACCGTGTTCGTCCGTTCCGCAGACATATATCACGTTTCTCTGCATATTGCGGAGATAGCGCACATAAACATCGGCGGGAAGATAAGCCCCTGCAAGATGTCCGAGGTGGATCGGACCGTTCGCGTAGGGCAAGGCTGATGTGACTAAATACTTCAATCTTTTCTCCTTCAAAAAAGCTCGTGTGTGAAAAAAATACCGGCCAAATTCCGGAAAAAGTAGGGGACAATAACGATTTTTTGCAAAAAATCAATAATATTTTTAAATTTTTAGCACGGCTTTTCAGGGCGAAAATCTGTGCGCCAAGCACTGCGTCAAAAAGATAAAAAATTGACGCAAAAAAATAAGTAAATTTTTAAATTTCCGGCACACAAACAGCTCTGTCGAAACAGATCGAGCAGACTCTTCAATATTTTTCAGTAGTTAAAAATGATAAAAACGAAAAGAAGGAAGCGTGGTATGTAGACACTCTGGATACAGCACTCCGCAAATTATCGACATCAAACCATATAGAGCGGATCAACAGGGAACTGCGCCGCAGAACCGATGTCGTGAGCATTTTTCCGAACGAGGCTTCAGTCGCCAGACTTGTAGGAGCATTGCTCATTGAAATGGATGAAGAATGGCTGACTGGTAAAAAATATGTGACTTTTACGAATTAGGAGAGCGTTGCTGAAATGGAGGCTCGGAATTTACAGAAAGAACTTGACTTAACCAATCAACAGCACCGATGCAGAGAAAAAGCGCGATTCCATAAAATTTGCGAAACAATACAAAGAAAATGTTCAGGAATTTCTTTCATTTATTTCTGAATCTGATTTTTCTGTAAAAATGCCTTACAAAGAATCGTGGCAGTTTATCAAGCTGGAACTGCACTCGCTTGAACGACACACAAATTTCGGGAATTGCTTTAAGGATTTGTGAAAATCAAAACAGCGGAAAACTTGCCATCATAACAAAGGCATTTAAAATACCGCGTTTTACGGGGTCTGTTTGGGAGGAGAAAAATGGCATACGGAAAATCGATAGAATTGTTTCTTGTGAATGGAACAGCAGATAGTTTGATAACTGCTGAACTTTCAAATTGGAATGGTAAAGCAATAAAAATTCCTAGAATTGAAATAGGAAATTGTGATCGTGATGATATTAAAAGCCCAGGTGTTTATTTTTTGTTTGGAAAAGAAGATGATGAAAATGAATCTGGAGATTTCGTTTATATTGGAGAATCTGAAAATATTAAAGACAGACTGGTTCAACATATAAGAGACTACCCTGATAAAGAAAATTTTTATTGGACAACTGCCGTAATTTTTATTGGTAGAGATTTGAATAAAGCCTTAATTAGATATCTTGAAGATCAATTAGTACAAATTGCCAGAGATAGTAAAAGATATAAAGTGCGTACCAAAAACACTTATAGTAACACTGTTATAAAAGAGTCACAAAAAGCAGCGATGTTAGAATTCATAGATATTGTAAAAGTTTTGGTAAACACCTTGGGATATAAGGTTTTGGAACCTATCGTCCAGAATTTATCAGAAACTTCGAATAGAGAAGATAAATTATTTTTGAAGACCAGAAAAGGTGTTGCTACAGGTCTAGTTACCAATGAAGGTTTTGTATTGTTAAAGGGGTCAACTATAGCTGAAACTATATCTAATTCCGTATCTAAATCTGTGGAAAATCTTAGAAATAAATTCATGTTAGATCAAAAGATTGTGGATTTTAAAACCACAGAAGATATCATTTTCCAAAGTTCATCTGCAGCTGCTGTTTTTGTTACTGGTAACAGCATGAGTGGACCTATATCTTGGAAAAATCAAGAAGGTAAAACTTTAAAAGAAATAGAATCAAAAAAAGCTAACAAGTAACATTATACCTTCATATATTCAGGGTTTTATTGCTTTTAAAAATCTCGCATTTTCCGAAAAACAACGATTTTGCTACGGAAAAGATTGCGGAAAAATTTATTGTTTCAACGAAGTGATTTCTTTCGGTAGAAACAAGTAAAAACTTCGGTACAAATTAAAAAAACTTCGGTAGAAATCTTAAATCGTTTCCAGAAAGGCTTCGATCCTTGTCGCGACTCGGGCGTCGATCTTGTTTGAAGGTTTGTCGAATTCCAGAGTGAGAAGCGGGATGTTGAGTCCTTTGCTTTCAAGGAGTCTGCGGAGGATTATGTCCTCAAGTTGTCTGTGGCAGAAGGACTGGACGTAGTGGATTATGCCGTCGACGTTGCGTTTTTTGATCTCGGCGATCGCTTTTTCGAAGCGGAACGAAGCAGAGTAGGGGTAGGTGTAGTTTGCGTACTGCTCTTCGATCGTCGGATATTCGTCGAGCATTGCAAATTCGCGCTGGATCTCGTTGTAGACTACTGTCGCGTTCCTTTCTTCGAGAAATGCATGGATCGGGACGATCGGCGGAACTCCGAGGTATGCTATTTTTTTGCGTGACGGGTCTGCAAAACGTTTTCTGCGTTCCAATTCTTCAATAAAATCATCGGTTTTTGCTTCATATTCTTTTGGATTGCCGCAAAAATCGGATGATGAAACAAGGAAAAGGTGGTTTTCTTCTCCTGTCACGCTGCCGGGATAAAGATATGAGGTTTCGTCTATGATTTTAAGTTTGCGTCTGAGAGATGAAAGCTCTTTCCAAGTGCGGACACACGATGCGTAGTCGGTTCCCATAAATTCGGCAAAGCGGCTGATTTCACTGCGCATTTTTTCGATTTCACGAAAGTAGGGGAAGTTGAAGATAAAAGTCCTGATCCCGGTTTCTACGGCCACGATCTGCTCCAAAACCTTTGCGTTCGAGCAGTCGCCTTCGGTTACGGCGATAAAAACGTCGATATTCTTGTTGCGTTCCGGAGAAACCAGAACTGAATAGAGCCCTTTGATCCAAGCGCACGAACTTCCCGCAAAACCTGAAAACTCAGCTTTTTCGACAAGCGATGACGGGTTCGGGTCCGTTACAAAAATGTTGTTTAAATCTAACGGTCTGTATCCTGAGGCAAGAATGACCTCAACCGGAATTGTCGTTGTGAACGCTGCTATTTTCTGCATCAAATGTTTAAATTAAAAAATTTATTGAAATTTTCTCTTACTTGTCTGGACAGATCAGTTTGTTTCATATTCAAAAGATTGGCCGCGAAATCGTAAACGTATCTGACTTTCCCCGGAGTGTTCGGTTTTCCGCGAAACGGCACCGGAGCGAGGAAAGGCGAGTCGGTTTCAAAGAACATATTGTTTACACTTGTGTGGTTAAATATCTCAAGGACATCGGCAGATTTCTTGAAAGTCAGAATCCCCGAAAACGAGATATTCCACCCTTTTTTCAGTATTTTTTCTGCTGTCTCAAGATCTCCGGTATAGCAGTGAAAAAGGACTTTTTTATCATCAAAACCGTATTCGTTGAGCATGTCGAAAATCAGAGCTTCGCCGCATCTTCCGTGAATTAAAATGGGTTTTTGAAGTTCTATAGTTTGCTCAATCATTTTTCGAAGCATTTTCAGCTGAATTTCTTTCGGAGAAAAGTCGTAGAAAAAATCTAATCCTACTTCTCCTACAGCAATTATATTTTCCTTATTTTTTGCGATCCATGAAATGTCTGAATCAATAAAATTAGATGATTCTTGAGGGTGAATTCCTGCCGCAGCGTAGAAATTGATGTTGTTTTTTAGAAACGTTTCCTTAACACTTTGATGATACTCAAGTTCGTGTTCGCTTCCGCAGATATCGACGACCGTATCGACCTGATTTTCATGAAGTTCATCGATAATGCTTTCGAGAGAAATGTTCCTCTCGGTAACAGTCATGAAAATATGTGCATGGGTATCAATAAACATTTTGTTTATTATTCCTTATTTGTATCCTGATTTTCCTTATTTTCTTTTCTTGGCGGGAATTTTCTGAAATTTTTCTTGTTGCCGTGCCAGTTCGGATTTCTTTTATTATTCGGATTGTTGGGATTACCAGAGTCTTTAGGAGCAGGTCTTCTGCTGTTCGGAAACTGCGGTTTTTCTGGTTTTTCAGAGTTTTCGTCGGGATTTACGGACTCTCGCAGAACCTCTTTTTCCTTGGCGACTATCGGCGTGATATTGTCCAGATCATGATCGTTTGTTTCGTTCTGAGGCAGATTTATGAACCAGCGTTCATTGAATTCGAGAGCTGATTTCGGGAATATTTTTTCCTCGGCTTTTTCCTTTTTCTCAGGATTTTCAGGGAAGAAAACCGTAATATTTTTGCCGATGGCGTTCACTTTTTTGACAAAACCCTTGCGGTTTGAAGTTCTGTCGAAAATAGCGGTTTCTTCTTCGGGATAATCCTTTCTGAGTTCTTCATAAGTTGCGTTTTCGTAGCCTAAACAGCAGAAAAGACGGCCGCAGATACCCGAAATTTTATTCGGATTGAGGCTGAAATTCTGGTCTTTCGCCATTTTTATCGAAACGGGCAGGAAATTGTGCATGTGCTTTCTGCAGCAGAGAGTTCTTCCGCACGGACCCAGGCCGCCCATAATTTTTGTAGTGTCGCGGACGCCGATCTGACGCATCTCTATACGGCGTTTGAGCTCGTAGGCGAGACGTTTGATGAGCTCACGGAAGTCAACTCTGCCGTTTGCCGAGAAGTAAAAAATCGCCTTCGTGTCGTCGAGAGTGTACTTAACTTTTATAATTTTCATCTTGATCCCGAGCTCTTTGTTGACGCGGAGAATGACCTCTTTTGCCGACTGCGCCTTGATTTCAAGCTGTTTCTCGCGCTCGAAATCGGCAGCATCTGCCTTTCTGACAAAGCCGTTTTTGATGAAATTTATCTTGTTCTGATGCTTGTAGTCGTCCATGCTTTTGTTCAGGACTTTCGCAAGTTCCATGCCGCGCTCGCTGTATGCCACGATTATATCATCCTGTTTGAGCTCGTTTCCGGGGTTTTTCTGTTCGGGATAATAGTACCAGTAAACCTTTCCGGCAGGCTGGAACTGGATCGCGATGACGTCTTCGAAAGCGGGATATTCGTCGGTATAGTCAAAATAAAGCGCGTCGCCGCCGCCAAGCGGTGCGATCGGACTTCCGGCTTTCTTGTATTTAGTGTTTTCCTCATCCTTGAAACCGTCGTCGTTCCGTTCGAGTTCCTGTAACGTCTTGAGTTCTTCCTCGGAAACATCGAGATTACGGTCGAGTTTCGTGAATTTTCTATTGTTATCCATAAGTTATCCTCCGTTTTATATTGTAAAAAAGATCGAGGCGTCAGGTGAAAAATACTGCTGGTTCGACAAAAAAACCGTTATTTTCTGCGCAACTTTCGGGTTTTTCTCCCTGACGCAGAAAGCCATGATCGCAAGTCTCATCCGTATCAGCATTTTTTTAAGGTAATCGGCTTTTTCTGCCGGGACCGAACCGAGAAGTTCCTTCGACAGAATATCGGTGTCGGTTATCTCAGCATATATTTTATTTATATTGGTTATAGAGTTGAAATCGAGGTCGGAGCAAAAATATGAAAGTCTGTTCTTTTCAGCGGAAAAAATCTCGTCGCCGAGTTCAGACGCCAGATCAGCCAGAAAAGGAAAGTATTCGAAGATCTCCGAAAAACCGGCCTCCGTATTTGCGTTAGGAACGAAAATCGGGACCGAACGCGATAGAACAGTCGGGAGGATCGAATTTCGCTTGTTTACGGCCAAAAAGAAAAATGTGCGCTGCGGGGGTTCCTCAATTTTTTTCAGAAGCGCATTCTGGGACTGGATCGTCATCGCGGCGGCGTCACGGAAATATACGATGCGGTTTTCGGATTCAAAAGGCGCGTACTGAAGCGCGTCTTCAACAGCATGGACATCTTCAATTTTGATTGATCCGGAGGGTCCTTTGACGACGTTTATGAAATCGGGAAACTGCCCATTGGAACAAAGCGAGACAAACTTTTCGTCATCGATCTGACGGCGCGGTTTTATAAGTTTCTTCGCAAAAGAAAAAACCAAAGTATCAATGTTTGAGAGAGCAGGCGAATGAAAAAGGATCGTCTGAGGCAGAGAATCTTTTTCCATGCAGGAAACAAGTTTTTCAGAGATTGCCGAGATCTGCGGAGAAAGCACCGTTTTCCACCCTTTTTAGTTTACATAATATATGTTATGCGAAGTTGTCAATATAAAAAGAAAAGTCATTTCAGGTAGTTACCTATTCTCTTCATTGTGGTAAGTTTTTGTGAACCGTCTGATGCTTTTTCTTTTCCTGTTTGTCTGAGCCATGATCTGGTTTTAAAAAATTCCGAAGTCAGTCCGAAAGAAAAAATAATTTTTTTATATTCCGGAGAGCGGCTTCCTAAAATTGCGTCAGAGAGATTTTCACAGACAATTGGATTCAAGTATCGGTCAAGATCCATTTTCCGCCCCTTAATGAAAAATACGCTGTCGAATCTTTTTTTTGCTTTTTCATTTTTAAAATGGACGTCGATGACAACATTTTCCTTTTCGGCGTAATATGTCAGATTTTTGAAATCGGTCCACATTCCGCGGGCCGTCGTTCTTTTCGGAACCCACAGGATCCTGCCGGACGGCTTTTCAGGAATTCCGCCGAGATCGATAACAAGTTTTTCCTCTTTTTCGACTTCTTCTTCAGTCTGCTCGGCAAATTCGGCCGGAATATCGGCATAACTTGTCGTTCTGTAGACAAAACGGCCGTTCTCTTTTTCAGGATCGTTGAAAAAGCACGGAGCGGTCTTTTTCAGGTTTCCGAGCGCGTCTTTTTTGTATCCTGCTTCGGCAAAAAACAGTGAAAAAAGGCTTCTTTTGCATATCGCACAGCCTGCATGAGAAAAGAAAACTATGGTTTTCGACTGTGCATTGTTGCAGAAGTCAATTATGCACGAAGGTTTTGCTTTCTGGATGAAGCGAAGAAGCTCGAAAAACGAATATTCGTCTTCGAACATGGCGGTTTTTCCGTTTTCAAGAGAAAACATTCTGGCTCTGTTTCTGTCGCAGTCTGCCAGATAAACCTTGCCCTGGGGATTGAACGAATCGCTTTCGCACCACTCTCTGATCTGGTATGTCAGATCTTCATACTTATCTATTCTTGCGAGTATGACCGTGCAGAACGGAACAAGTCTTTCAGTATTAAGTTTCATAACTTTTTGTTTTTGATGTCGATAATATCTGCAACTTTATTGATGATGCCGTTAACAAAAGAACTCGATTCCTTGCTACCGAATTTCTTAGCAATATCAATAGCTTCGTTTATCGTAGCCTTGAACGGAACCCCGTTGTTCTCGTCGATAAGTTCCGCTACCGACATTCTGAGAATGTTGCGCTCGATGAGGGCGATCCGCTCGATTCTCCAGTTGATTGCAGCTTCTTCAATGAGCCTTTCGATTTCTTTGAGATTGTTTTTTACTGTAGTTAAAAGATATGTGATAAAAACACTTTCTTCTTCGGAGGCTTCGTTGTTGTTGCCGGTTGTCTGGGTTTCGCTTTTATCGCTCCATTTCATCGATGCGATATTGAAATAAGTCAGATACGATTCCACAGCCTCCTTAATTGTCTGATTTTTGTTGAACTCCATGCTGTAAAGAATCTGGAGTGTTTTTTCTCTTGAGCGTCTTCTAAGTCCCATGTCACTCTCACTTCAATTTATCGGATAAATTAAGCATTTCGATGGCTGCAAGCGCCGCGTCAAAACCTTTGTTGCCTGCTTTTGTTCCCGCTCTCTCGATCCCCTGCTCGATCGAATCGACTGTGAGAACGCCAAAAGACATGTAAACGCCTGTTTCAAGCGAAGCCTGGGCGATCCCCTTGCTCGTTTCGGCCGCGATAAAATCAAAATGAGGAGTGCTGCCGCGGATGATGACTCCGAGGCATACTATCGCGTCGTATTTTTTGGAAAGAGCCGCTTTTTTTGCCGCGAAAGGAATTTCGAAAGCGCCGGGAACCTTGATAACTTCAACACTTTCCGCATAGTGACGCTCAAGGCAGTCGATCGCGCCTTTCAGAAGCGATTCCGAAAGAAGGCTGTTGAATCTCGACACGATAACTCCGAATTTTTTCCCTTTGGCACTAAGGTCGCCTGAAAAAGTTTTTACTTCCATCTCAATTCTCCGTTAAATTTCTTTATCTGACGTAAAAATAGTGTGTCCCATCTTTTTCTGTTTGGTTTCAAGGTATTTTCTGTTCTCTTTCTGCACGCCGCAGACATTCGGAACATGCTCCGTTATTTCAAGGCCATATCCGGTCAAACCTTTGATTTTCTTTGGATTGTTCGTGAGAAGTCTAATCTTTTTTACGCCGATTTCCGATAAGATCTGGGCCCCGATGCCGTAATCCCTGAGGTCAGCCGGAAAACCGAGCGCGATATTCGCTTCGACCGTGTCCATTCCTTCGTCCTGAAGGTGGTAAGCCTTGATCTTGTTTCCGAGACCTATACCCCTGCCCTCCTGGCGCAGATAAAGGATGACCCCCCTGCCCTCAGCTTTTATCAGTTCCATCGCGTTCTGAAGCTGATATCCGCAGTCGCAGCGGATGCTTCCAAGAGCGTCGCCGGTCAGACATTCGGAGTGAACTCGTGTAAGGACCGGTCTGCCGTCCGTAATGTCGCCTTTTATCAGAGCGACGTGCTCAAGACCGTCAAGTTTGTTGCGGAAAACCTTGATTTTGAATTCACCGCCCCAGCGTGTCGGAAGGACCGCGTCCGCGACCTGCTCGATCAGAGACTCGGTCATAAGCCTGTAAGCAATGATGTTTTCTATCGTTAGGATCGGAAAATCATACTTTTTGGCGATTTCGATAAGCTGCGGCATTCTTGCCATCGTGCCGTCGTCGTTGATTATCTCAATGAGCGCGCCTGCCGGTTTGAGCCCTGCGAGTTTGGCCAGATCTACTGTTGCTTCGGTGTGCCCAGCTCTCACAAGAACTCCGCCGTTTCTTGCACGCAGCGGATTGATGTGACCGGGCCTTCCCAGATCTTCGGGACGGGTCGAGTCATCTGCAAGAGCGCGGATCGTCGAAGCTCTGTCAAACATCGAAACACCGGTCGTGCAGCCGTGGCCGAGCAAGTCAACCGTGACCGTGAAAGGTGTGCCGAGCAGCGAAGTATTGTTATTCACCTGCATTTCAAGACCGAGAGCCTTGCAGCGTTCCTCGGTTATCGTCGTGCAGAGAACACCTCTGCCGTTCTTTATCATAAAATTGACAGTTTCAGGGGTGATTTTTTCTGCCGCGACAACAAAATCGCCTTCATTTTCGCGGTTTTCATCATCGACAACTATTACTATTCCGCCGTTTCTGAACTGCTCGACGGCTCTTTCAACATTCTTTTTTACATTTTCGGAATCAACACTCACTTGAGATCTCCTTATACAATACTAATACGCGGGATAAATCCCGTTTAGTGCGCTTTCCTACACCAACTCCGCAATATTGTCCAGTTTTAACAGCATTTTTCGCGATATTTTTCAACATTATCCCCATTCTTCCTGTATAGCAGAAAGTATGCCCCGCAGAATGTGAGCACTGCCGTTGCTCCGATGATCCCTTCAAGGGCAATGTCGGAGAGAGTGAAAACCTTGAACACGGCCATGGCGGCAACAAAATCCATCAATGTATGCAGCAGTATCGCAAGCGGATATAACAAAAGTTTATTCTTCTCCCGGCAGGCATAGAAGACAATTATCGAAGCTCCGACATGGAACATCACGGCAAAGACACGTTCCGCCACGCTCATTCCGAGATTTGCGACGGAAAACGCCGCAAGCTGATCCGCCAGTTTATAGAGCGCATCAACCTTTTCCGGTGCCTTGGACACGACCTGATTTACCACTGTTCCGAATGTTCCGCTATTGATCATAAAGGCATAGACAAGATATGTGACGGA